>Ga0123353_10013990_pt1 | contig 11539 bp, 6 predicted proteins | sample TergutLab28metaG_3_FD_92763 | JGI IMG/M metagenome (GOLD analysis project Ga0123353, IMG submission 92763) | Labiotermes labralis P3 segment gut microbial communities from Petit-Saut dam, French Guiana - Lab288 P3 | ecosystem: Host-associated > Arthropoda: Insects > Digestive system > Gut ... | reverse complement strand
CTTCCTCTAAAGAATTTCCTTAGGTTCCTTAATATGTAGACAATAAAAAACTTAATGGTTTACGCTAGTAAAACATTAAGTCGCTAAAATAGCTCCCATACTGCCCACATATCCTCTAAATATATACATATATACGATGTCATATAACCACCAGCAGTTAGGGACGTTAAACTCCATAACGCCGGTGAAGGGGTTTATAAAGACTTATCCTTTCGATGTCAACATAAAAAATGTAAAAAAAACATATTTTTTTTGAGCTATCCTTAACCGACTGAATAAAGCTGTTTTTTTGCATAGAATAACATTTGCTGACCGGCTCCCAGAGCACCCTATATAATTATTAGGTATAATTTTTTGCCTTTGTCCTTAACTATAACTTTAAATTTTAAGTATATTTTGCTATGATTATCACATTATGTACTTTTGAGGGGGCAATTAATGTCTTTTGCTTTTTTTACGCTAGGCGTAATGCAATTTTGGAGCGATGTCTTTTTTTATCAGAAGTGGCGCATCCAATGTAATTTCTTCACAAAAAAGTGCCGCTTGCTCGACAACTGGGATGTTTGCCGGCACAGAGGCTCTTTTGAGGACTGCAAGAAAGCTTTTTTGCATTATGCAGAGGTCTATCAAATGCCAAAGCAAAAAGGGCATTTGGTTGTTTTGCTCCATGGACTGGGAGGAACTAAAAACAGCTTCAGAAAAATGTGCAAACAGCTGGAGGAACTAAACTATCCTACGGCAGCCATCAATTACCCTTCGACCCGGGCAAAATTGAAAATACATGCTTCGCAAGTAGATATTCTGTTGGATAATTTGAACGATATTAGTGAAATCTCCTTTATAACCAATGGTGCCGGGGGATTAGTCGTAAGAGAGACCTTGAGTTCGGATGCTAAGTGGATGAAAAAAATTAAGGTCAAACGAATCGTGCAAATCAATCCCCCAAACCGTTGGAATCGTCTGGGGGATAAATTGGGCAAATTTGTGATTTTTCGCTGGATATTCGGACCGATGCTGGCCCAGTATGATGCCGAAGCTCTGGCTAAACTACCGAAATTTCCAAAAAATGTTGAATTCGGCATCCTTTGCACCCATAATTCTTTCTTTGATCGGATTATGGATTTTATGCCAAAAGCATTGCAAAACCTCGTTCCAAAGAAGGAAGATGCTTTTTTGGCAGGTGCAAAAGATGCTGTTAACATTAAAGTATTTAGCCCCTGCCCCTGTACTGACAAAAAAACCATAAATGCGAGCATAACATTTTTAAAAAAGGGAAATTTCGGTATTTAACAAGATTTTTCTTGTCATCCTTGGGCTGGCGCAGCCAGAACCGAGGATCTGAGAGAACAAACGGCAACAGGAATAGAGTATTGGATTTATATCTATATCTTTTTAGATCCTCGGTTCTCGCTATCGCGAGCCCAAGGATGACAGAGTCGAATTAATTTTATGAAAAAGGACTTTTTACAAAAAAATAAAAAAACTGTAACATTCTTTTATATTTTTTTGTGATATACTGGTAGATAGTAGAAATGGGAGCATTTTAAGAAAATGAAAGCTATCTTGATAAATCTGGCGGTTATCTTGGTATTGGTTGCCATGTATTATCTGGATTTTTGGTATTGGTTTAGCTTTGAAAACGCTTTTTGGTATGCTCTAGGGCTGGCAATTATTATGATGTTAATCGGATTGAAGGTATTAGGCAACCCCTTTGGGAAGAGGAAATGACAATGACTGGGAACAAATTTGAATTGAAATTGGCTTTTGGGCTCCTGTTATGGGGATTGGTCTTAGGGCTTTCCAATGTGGCTAATGCTCAAACAACCGAAAAAGACATAAATAAAGCTATGGCAAAAGATGTGGTTGTCAGAGGTGTTATTGTTGGCGATAAAAGTATGATATCAAATAAAGCCACAGAAGCAGGTGCTCGTGAGATTACCATGGAAGAACGCATCCAGCAAATGGATAGGGCCAATGAACTAAGGAATACCGAAAACGCTCAGGATGCACGCGCAAATCTACGGGCGTTGGAAAGGGAGGCCGGAGGCGGATCCAGAGTATGGGGAGCCATGACAAACTGGATGAAAAGCGATGAAAAGCTAGAAGAGCGTGCCAGAAGCCTAAATAAGGAAGTGGGAGGTTCTGCAGCAGGTAATGCCGCCGCCGAGGGCTTTAGAGACAGAAGTCTCTCTAATACTGCTAAAGCTGCTGCCTCAAGAGTTGATACTAAAGTCTACACAACGCAAGATTTGAACGGAAACGAAGTAAACATTTTTGTAAACAATGACCTTACCGCTCAGGCAGGTATTTTTAAGGGCTGTATCCCAATCTTAGTAAAACTTGACCAAACCAGAAGATGCCTTTTCTGTCCCTTATTCAAAGTATTGTTTAGTACCGCCCAAAGCATGAGCTATGCTTCTTATGATAGACTGGCAGCCGGTTTCTCAAATCTGTTGCTGATTGGATTCGCATTATATCTGGCTTTTGTATCATTAAAGCAAGTCAGTGCCTTTACCAAACAAGACGGTCCAAAGTTTATTACCGAAACCTTGACGCAGAGCTTCAAAGTGCTTCTGGCATTTTTGCTTTTACGTAACGTACAAGAATTATACGATTTAGTCCTATCTCCCATGTTGACTGCGGGTATTGAATTCGGCGCGGAGTTCCTATTTAGGGCAAAGGGAGCGGTATCGGAAGATAACCCTTCTGGTAACTTCTTCCAAATGTGCTTGGCTGCAAGCCAATTAGACGGGATTGCTAAAGGATTCTACGATAATTCTCTATTCGCCAAGATTGACTGTTTCGTGAGAGCGGTACAGCAAGAAATTGCCGTTGCCCAGTCAATGGGCAGCTCGTTCATGTGCGTTGCCCGTAATGCGGGGTCACATTGGTATGGGATGTGGGATTTGACCATGATGATTACCGGGCTGATTATTTGGATATTCAGCTGGCTCATCTGTCTGGCTTTCGCTTTCTACCTCATCGACTCGGTGGTAAAGCTAGGTATTGTCGGCGCATTATTGCCATTCCTAATTGCGGCTTGGCCGTTTAAGATTACTTCGGGGTATACGACCAAAGGTTGGCAGATGTTTTTGAATACGTTTTTCACTTTCGTGTTCTTGGGCATGGTGGTAAGTATTAACATTGAACTCAGTTTCCAAGCGGCTACCGGAGGAGAAGGTGGCTCAGACAAACTCAATGAGCTCTTCAATCGCGACAGTATAGCAGAATTGCTTGAAGTGATGAGCATCGGCTTTACCGGATTGCTGTTCTTGCTCTTGTGCTGTATCTTCGGATTTAAGCTTTGTGCAGAAGCAATCGCTTTGGCCCAGCAGATGTCTGGCGGACAGAGCGGCTCTATAGGCTCTAAGATTGGATCTCTTGGCGCAGCAGCTGCGAAAGGCGTTGGCAAGAAAGCGGGTAAAACAGCTTGGAAAGGCGTCAAAGGCGGAGCAAAAGCAGGTATGGTGGCTACTGGTGCAGACAAGAAGCTTGATGATGTCCGCAACAACATAAAGAACTCTCTGAGATCACTTGGCAACAGGTACGGCGTTGCTGGCGGAAGCAGTTCTGGCAGTGGTGATACCGGCGGTGGCGGCGGAACTCCGACAAGCAGCGGAACAACGCCTCAAAGCAGAGGAACGACTCAACAAACAAATACGCAAACAACTGGAACAGGTGGCGGCACACCAGGAAATGAGCAACAAGCTGCTCAGACTGGAAACAGCACAACACCAACCGGTAGCGGAACACCAGCAAGCGGTACTGGCGCAATGCCTGGCCAAAGAGGAACAACTCCGGGCACTGGCGGACAGCAACAAGGCGGCGAAGGAACCGGTACTGGTAGTGGTGCAAATCCAACAGGAACCCAGCAGTTTAATCCGCAAGGCCAGCCACAGCCTAATGGCGAGGCTACCGAAGCGGGACCGCGTCCTGAAACTTCTGGCTCAAGCCCAACCGAAACCAAGCCGGACGGACAAGGGACAGGACAAAGTAGCAGCGACTCCAAGCCTATCGACAAGAATCAGGCCTTTAGTGATGATGCCGCAAGAGCAAAAGCGGAAGAAGTTGCCAGCAAGGCTACTGCCAAGAAAGGCGGAGACACTGATAAGAAGACTGAGGAAGCTAAAAAAGCGGCTGAACAAGCTAAAGGGAAAACTAAAGAGCTTGAGAATAAGATTCGCGAACTCCAGGCTGAAATTAACTCCCAGAAGGATAGCATTGAGCGTCTGAAAAATAATGCATCCGCAAACTTCCCCGGAGTCCAGGCAAGTGAAGCTGAGGCTATCCGTAAGCTTGAGGAGGAGAAAAAGACTCTTGAGAGACAACTGGCTGAAGAAAGAAGCAAGCTATAATTTACCTTAGAACAGATGGGGACTAAACATGGCAAATGGCTGTAACATAATGAAAATCTTGAGAATGCTGGTGCTTCTTCCAGCACTAGTGTTGCTGTTTGCCTGCTCCGAGAGCGATAAGGTAAGTACTGCAGCCGGAGACTTTGCCCCAGGTGAGGAACAAATCGTCTGTGAGCAAGGCGATGGAAAGTGGGAAAACGGAGTCTGTGTCCAAGAGCAAGATGAAAAACAGCGCCGCCAATGTTGGCAGGCAGCCGTGGTTTCCTCTATATATGAGACGACCGGCAAGCTTTCAATGACCATGTATTCTCACATGACCAAAGGTGCAATGGCCGTCATGATGATTGCCTTTGCTCTCTGGCTCGCCTTTAAAATGTTGGCACATGTGAGTTCATTTACTGAAGAATCGCCTGCGGAAGTCTGGACAGAGGTCATGCGAAAGTTCTTCCTATGTTTTGTATGCGGTCTTTTAGCAACATCCACCGGCGGCGTTCTCTTCGTCTTAAATACGATTATCTTTCCATTATATAATGCCTTTATGGAACTGGGAGGAGCAATATTGCAATCGGCCGGCAACAGCGAATTGGCTTGGGCCAGAAGAGACTTAGGTCTCGGCAGCTTATGGGGCGGACCAAAAGGCAGCATCGCGGCAGCGCAGTATGATATTATATGTACTTTGCCAGGGGGGCTAGATAAGGCGACCATGGAAGGGTTCCCCAAAGGTCCTCAAACAATGATGGAGTGTATGATTTGTGCGGTTAATGAACGCATGAATTTCGGATACCGACTCGCCTGGAGAGTTATCTTAGCGCCCGGATTTATGGCCTTAGTCTTAGGTTTGATTATGATTGCGGTATTTACCTTCATAAAACTGGGCTTTGTCTTCTATCTGGTTGACAGCATCTTCCGCTTTGCAATGATGGTGCTTATGCTCCCGCTTTTGATTATGTCTTTTGCCTTCAAAGCAACCCGGAGCTGGACAACAAAAGGATTCTTAACTATTTTGAACTCCGGCGCACTTATGATGTCGATTGCCATCGTAATGTTCATCTGTCTAGCGGGAATACAACAAATTCTTGCGGATAACCAGAATATTCTGGATGGCGATCCAGCAGCGTTTGCTGACTTTAGTGTTCCGCTCTTGATGATTTTATTGGTGGTTTTCTTAATCGTAGCCTCAATGGGCGTAGCAAAATCCATTGCTGATAAACTGGTTGGCGGCGGCGGCGATGCTAACTTCCAAAAACGTGCGGCAAAGTTGGCTGCGTCGGTCGGAAAATTCTTCCTTGCGAAGATTACTGCTGGATTGGGTACGCTGTTGCTCAGCAATTCCGCAAAACTGAGAAATATAAAAGGAAAAGCCGATATGTTCAAAGGGAAGATGAATGCCCTTGCCGGACGTAAAGGCGGTGGCGGTATCGGCGGTGGAGATGATGACGATGAAGAAGAAGATGAATAAGAGCTAGCGAAAGGACGAATATGATAAAGGGACTTAACATATCCGGCAAACTGAAGACAACTCTCTTGACCTTGTCCATACTTTGCTTTGCCGCTTTTGCAGCCAATGCCCAAACCATTGAGGGAAATAGAATACCTCAAGGGAATTCTGCCGTATTCAAAACAGCGATTCCTTCCAGTGGTGGTTCTTTTTCCATGGACAGAGAAATCCGCCAAGCTAAAAAAGCCTTAGACAAGACAACAGAACGGCTGGGAACTGGCGCAGGGGTAGCAATGATCAATCCAGCTGCAGGTGTCCTTTATACAGCTGCTCCTTTAATGAAATACGCCGGCAGTCTTGTTGGCGATGGATTGGGATATGCTCTGGACGGTCTTGATAACCTGACAAATAAAGGGTTCAAGGCTTTTGAAGATATGGTTCCCGAAGGGTTAGTAAAAAAACTGCTGGTTAACTATAATCCCGGATACCAGATATTAAAATTTGCCACCAAAGGCGCTATAAAAGTAGCTAAGTTTGTCACAAAGGCTGTCTTTGGAATGAGCAACCGCTCGTGTAATCTGGAGAGGATGAACAATATATATAAGAGTGGGTGCTATTCGTGCATCGTCGTAAAATCGCTGATTGAGGCATTTTTGAAAGCTTGTTCGCAAGTCTATGAAATATCCAAAGAGGCCGGCGTTAAGATATTGGTACTGGGCTTAATGCTGTGGATCGGGTTTTACGTCCTGCAACAAATATCCTCGCTTAAAAACATCGAACCGACGGCAATGGTTAATGAGATGCTGATTATGGCCTTCAAAGTCTTAGGGGCTTACCTTGTCATCACTGCCGGTATAGGCTTCTTTATAGATTATGTAATTGTTCCCTTCATGAATTGGGGAGCGGATTTCGGGCTGATGTTGCTGCTAAGCTCATCGGCAGCAAGTGGTTTGGATATTGTGAGCACAGAACTGGATGGTTCTTACTTGTCTACGGCCGAGACAATCATTCCGCCACACTTAATTAATAACATCACGACATTTGTGGCGGCCGTTGACGGGACAACTTCGACCCACATGCAGATTGGACACATGATAACCTGCCACTCTACAAATGCCGGTTCATTCCGATTCTTTGGAGTATTCTTTATCCCTAACATCTGGTTGTGGATATGTGGCGCGGCAATTTGGTTTGCGGGCTTTATGATGACTCTGTCCGTGGCCTACTACCTGATTGATATTTCTTTCAAACTCGGATTCGCAATCATAGCCATGCCTATCGTTGTCGGGTTATGGCCGTTTAACGTAACAAAAGACAGATTATCGAAATGCTTCAATATGGTGCTTAACGCCGCCGGTATCTTCGTCTTCTTGGCAATGACAACCGGTGCCGGCCTGGCTTTGGTCAGCAATGCGCTAGACGCGGGAAGCGACGCTGAACTTTTACAAGAAAGCGCGGCATCGCGAAATATAGCTGTCGAAGAGTTGGATGGAACCCAAAAGCTGTTCCTTGCTGTTGAAGACAATGATAATGATTATATCGTCAATAGGTTCGCTCTATTCGGACCAAGCTTCCTCTTGATATTATTCGCCTACTTATACGCAATCAAACTTATCGGCTCAACCGTAAGTGAATATGTGGATGTTTTCTTCCCCGATGGCGTCATGGCAGGGCAATCGCCAATGCACCATAGACTCACTCAGGCGACCGATTTTGTTAAGAAAAAGGCTGGGAAAGGGGTGAAGTTCGCGAAAGACGTGGCGAAAACCCAAGGCAAAAAAGCCACCAAAGGACTTGCCTCAAAGTTCAAGGGTGGCGGTCTTAAGAAGTTTGGTAAAATGAAGAGCTCTATTGATAATATCAGTGAGGGTAATCTGGATAAAGACAAAGAGAAGAAACAAAGCAAAACCGATACCGCAATGCAGATGACTCAAATGAAGGGCGGCGATAAGGAGAAAATGGAAAAGAGCAACGCCAACGGCGGTGCCGGACAAAGCACCAGTGGCGCAGGAAAAGCAGCAGGCGGCGGCGTAAAGGCTGGCGGACAGGCTATGAAGGCCGGCGGTGAAGTTACTGAAAAAGCCGGAGAAGGCATGGAGCAAGCCGGAAAAGGTATTGATAAAGCCGGACAATCCGGGCAACAAGCCAGCAAGGGCGTTATGAAAGCTGGTAAAGCTGCTTCTGCTACGGGGATTGGCGCAATTGTCGGCGTTCCGTTGATTGCGGCTGGCGGGGCGATGTATGCCGGAAGTACTGCGGTCAGACTCGGCGGCAAGGCCATGGAAATGTCCGGAAAGATTGTGAAGAAGAGCGGAAAAGTCATGAAGAAAGTCGGCGAAAAACTGGAAAAAGCCGGAAAGAAAGTGGAGAAAGTTGCGGATAAAATGGAGGCTAAGGCTAAAAAGATTATGAATCAGGCAAAAAGCCAGATGAAGGGCAATAAGCAAAATTCAGAAGAAAAAGATGAAAATAACAATAATAGCGGTAATAGTGACGGACGGGGTAACGAAGCCGGCCAATCCGATGACTTAATCGGCACAATGGGTAAGACGACAACCGGAAGCAAGAAGTAGGTGGAAGCAATGATGGGAATAATGAAATACATACAATCAGGCAAAAAGCTGGCTTGGATTTTCATGATCTGTGCCGCTCCCTGCTTTGTAAGCTTTGACGCCTACGCCGTTTGTTCTGCAACAACCGACTCCAGAGGTATTACGCCGGAATGTCCGAACGGCAATGTAAGAAGAACCGACATCAGCCCAAAATGTATTGAAGATAAAGCTGCCAGCAGTTGTGTAAACATTATGCCTGTGACTGGCGTGTCGCGTGTTCCCGAAGACGTTTGCTTCCGTGGTGCTGGTTGGTCTAGACAGAGAAATCACAACGGGATGGACTATGCCGCTCCAAAAGGAGCTCCCATCACTGCTGCTGCTGACGGCATTGTCGACTTATTTAGAGGAAACCCTCACTCTGCAAGACAGATAAGCGGATATGGAAACGTCGTCTTTCTACGCCACGAAGGCTGCGTTGTTTACTATACCATATATGCGCACATGGAAGCCCTTGCCCCGGATTTAAAAAACCAAATGAAAGTAACAAAAGGGCAAGTCATCGGCTATGTGGGTGATACCGGTTCCCCGGGACAGGTGCACTTGCACTTTGAAATGAGAATGAACAGCAAAACCGGCGCTGTTATCAATCCTATGTGCGATGGGATACAAGCTCTTTGTAATTGTCAAACGCCTGTTCCAAAGGTAGACATAAACTCTTGCCGGGATGCCACTTTCCAACCGGGAACTCCGGCGGTGGTCTCAATGTCCTCCTTTACAGACGCAACCTTGGGGGCGGAAAACCGTGGCGGAACGGCAATTTCTATGAAGTGTCCTTACGAGCAATACCGTGACAGACAACGCCAATGGGGATGCCTGTTCTGTAAACCGTTCCAAATTATATTTAACACCGCCAGCGTCATGGCTCAAAAATCATTCGATTTAATGGCACGCGCCGTAGCCCGGGTGGTTTTGGTTGCTTTTGCGCTCTGGCTAGCTATCACCACACTGCGTTTTGTCTCCACATGGGAAATCAGAGAACCAAGGATTTATATAAAAACTCTGCTCAATCAGTCTTTCAGGGTTATGGTTGTGGTTCTTCTGCTTTATTCTAACCTTTCCGACGTCCTGCGACTTACGCTTGATCCGGTATTTGCCACCGGCTTAAAAATAGCCCAACTATCCGGAAAAATAAATGAAGTCTGCGATCTTGGAACCATGAAAGTCATTACCGCAGAGGACGGAGGCGGACTGTCTGTTGAGATGGGTACCGGAATTTTGTGCACAATCAAAAGTATTCAAGACCAGATTATTGATGTGATGGCTCTTGGGTCAACATATTGGTGTATGGCTTGGAGAGATAGAACTTTGTATATCTTCCCAAATCTGGCCTTTTTGATTACGGGCGTTATCTTCTGGATAGCTGCATTCCTACTCTTGTTTATATATCCGTTCCTCTTGATTGATGCGGTCTTGAAGATGGCTATTGCTATATCCTTATTCCCGGCAGCTTTGGGTGCATTTGCCTTCAAGATAACGTCACACTATTTGAAAAAGGTGTGGGATACCTTTATGAATGCGATATTCTCGTTCATCTTCCTATCGATTATCATTCTGATTATCGGCTCAATCGCCGCTGACACAGCTGCTGAGATATTAGCAGCAACCGATGGCAAAACATTCGCCATCTTCTGGTGGGCCATCCCTGCCATGAAACTGGCATTTGTGCTGCTGCTCGGCTGGGCGGTTCTGGGTGAAACCAAAAAATTCTCCGATGATTTCGCAAGTGGCTTGAACTTACAAGACATCGGTGCAAAGACTGGTTCTTCTGCCGGTGCAGCTACAAAATGGGCAGGTAAAAAAGCCGGAAAACCTGTGGCTAAAGGCGCAAAGCATGTTGGCAGACAAGCCGGAGGCCTTGCTGCTGAGGGCTTTGGTAAACTGAATGCCGGCAGAAAACGAGTCATGGCAAATATGAGAGGTCCTGCTAAAAACAAGGATGGCAGTGTGATGACGGACGAACAAGGTAACGCCATGTATAAGAGTACGTCTGCCGGACAGATGTTGAAAAACACCTTAGGCAGATTGGTCGGACAAAAAGGCACCCGCCACTCTTACTCCACCTTTACGGAGAGCTCAGAAGGCCATGCAATGGTAACCAGAACTCAAGTTAACCGGGACGGCAGCAAAGAAATTACGCAATCCGATGCTTTCGGAACAGTTAAGAGCACTGTAGCTGCCAATGGCAAAGTTGTTGCCAAAGAAACCAAAGTTAACGCTCTCGGCTTGAAAAATATGGTTTATAAGGACGGAAGCGTGAACAGCACTGCCATTAATAACTTCATGCAGAGATCTTCCTTTAGCGAACAGGATAAGCAGCTGATTATTATGCAGAAGATTATCAGTGAACGTATGGGTGCAGGTTATGCAGGACCACGTCCCGGTGATGCAAGCTTGGATAGCACGATGAGCACCTCAACCGATGCGAACGGACACCAAAGCGTTACGATTACCCAAACCAATATGGACGGATCAAAATCTACTTTCTCAATATCTTATGGTAATAATAACCGTGTTATGAGCACTGTAGAGACCATTGGCACAAATGGAAAAGGGGCTTCTTATAGCACGGATGGCATCGTCCAGTGTAAGACTCGGATTGAAGTGAAAACCTTTGCAGACGGCGGCACGCAGAGAAGCGAGCAAAGCAGATATGCCTTCTCTTCCTACTACTCTGATCGTACTAGCCGGCCTTTATATACCGATGGCGACTATTCCGGATCCATTCCAAAGGATGAAATTATGTTTGGTAAAGAGAGGATGCAGGGGTTTGTTAACCAAGTCGTCAACGAAGGTAACAAGAAGTATACGTTCAGCGAATTTAACTAACTGTATACAAAATAACACTCAAAAAACCGTAATCCGCCTTGGGTTGCGGTTTTTTTTACACAAAATCGACATCTTTTGTGAAAATTCTTGATTAATAAGAAAGTTAGATTATTATCTACGGTAGGCATAATAAACAAAGGTGGTAATTATGGAAGAAATTATTTTCCCAAATCAAATCAGAATGTACAGAAGGCTTCGTGGGCGTTCCATGCAGGAACTCGCCGATCATTTGGGCGTAAGCTTGTCCGCTATTTCTAAAATTGAGAAGGGATACCGCAGAATAGATCAAGAACAACTGGTACGCGTTG
>Ga0123353_10013987_pt1 | contig 11543 bp, 4 predicted proteins | sample TergutLab28metaG_3_FD_92763 | JGI IMG/M metagenome (GOLD analysis project Ga0123353, IMG submission 92763) | Labiotermes labralis P3 segment gut microbial communities from Petit-Saut dam, French Guiana - Lab288 P3 | ecosystem: Host-associated > Arthropoda: Insects > Digestive system > Gut ... | reverse complement strand
CTCATCCATCCCTTCCCTAGCAGCACAGCTAGCTAGCCTCACGCCTGGGAAAGTTAATGAAGTTTAATTAATGTTTTAATTTCAAATTAAGCAAATGTTTTGTTGTCTTCTGTTAATATATATGTGGTGTGATTGATTACAATGAATGGAAGACGGAGAAACACCATGAATGCGCAAATATGGGGAAAGAAAAACGACTCGAATTATGATGGCAACCGAACCTCACGTGACTTCCAGTTCGGGACTTTAAAAATTTCATGCCGATAGATTTTTGTTCGACTGAATGTACTATACCTGAGATTATAAATTAAATGACACTAGTGCTGGTTCCTCCTCCCGTTTCGCGCGCCCACCTTGTTATTACCAACTGTATAAAATTAAAAACTACGATGTTGCAGTCTTGTCTAATGACACTACAGTCAAACAGAGTTTCGTGGAATTCTGTCTACTGCTTTGAAATAGAGGAAAAGGAGAGCTAAGTTAGCTTATTAGCCTGAATTTAAATACAATTTCGCTCGTGAAAAATAAAATACATAGACTTTTTGAGATCACGAAGTGTGTGTAGTTGTGTGTGTGTTTAAACTGCACATTTGAACCAGCTGACAAACTTGCACGAAACTTGTGCACAGTAGAGTCTCGAGGTTTGTGAACTTTGGCGTAATCTACAGGATTTCGACCTTTGGCAGTCAATCATCTTAATAACCATTGTTTTGTCCTTTCTTCGCCTTTCCTAAAAAAAAACCGTAGGCGGCTTCGTGGCTGGACAGCCAGCTTCCTCCAATCTCCTGCTGTTGGGCAGAACACTCTCAGCGCAGTCGTTCATTTAAAATGTGGTTGAATTGCTTTAAGGAATGGAATCCTCCTAAACCACTTGATGTAGGCTATGCTTTCAAAAACTGTTTGTATTTTATTAACAACGGACTTTCGTTGTTGTTTTATTTGTTTTATATTTTTGTTATTGGTGTTCCACAATTTCCCGGAAAAAATCCAACGTTTCACATTGATGACAAATCCCGATATTCGCTATTTCAATATTCGTGACAATTTTATCAGTCCCAATTAATCGCAACATGAGAGCTACTGCAAAATATTGGTTGTAATTCGGCAGATACAAACGCTTCGACCATTCTCAACACAGCCTGTTTTACGAAAGGCTCATAAACCCATCTAAACCCAGTTCTCCACAGAGTACGATCTAGTGTCTTCTCTATCAATTTACGGAATAATCTCTTTTCCTTAAGGCCACCCATTACTTGTTTACGTCTTCTCCTTCGTCTTCCCGTCACTTCTAAGTTTATTCTATCTGTCTTTCAGCAGCATATTGTAGAAAGCAATTTCTACGCATAATGCGTCTAATTTTCAGCACCATACAATGCTATATTCCAAATGTAGAAATCTACCAGTGTTTTAAATTAAATTTAAGTCAAATTTGTTGGTAAAAACAGTCTTCTTGCTGAATTCCGATTATTCCTTGGCAATTCTCGATTAATTTCACGTGTACATCTTGCATCATTTGTTATCGTACTAACGAAATAATTGAACTTTTACGTACTATGTACCCGTGTTGATCTGTCATAGTCTGTACTGGTGGTGGTTGCCTTCATATTCTGATTACCTTACACTTTTCACATGCATTTTCTTTGCACACCATCTTTCAATTTCAGTTAACTTACAAAACATGCCCTGTAGTACCGTTTCTTCCTTGGCGAGTAGCACAAGATCACCTGCGTGTTTCACATTGCGAATTACTTGTCCGCCACTTTTTAAGTCTCGGAACCTTCAACAGCGTTCTTGGTAAGGTACTGGCTGTGTAATTTGAATAGCATTTCGCGTTATGTTGGTACATTTCAGAAATACAGACTTATGCTGACAGCTTGCGAGGAAGCTGTCAGCAAACATGTATAGCGATATAGCATTGCTGTGCGTACAGTGAAAAAACGCATGATAATGAACAGAGGAAATGTCCGAAACATGTAGAGTTTTATTCTAAAAATAAATTTGAGAAATTAGTGCAGCTAGTTGGCTTTATTATAAGAATTTATCAAGATGCGCGGTCCTCTGAATGTCAAAATAGACTTATGAATACAGTTCTTCACAAAAATAAAGTAAAATAAAATAACCACAATAATAGTTAAGCTTGGAACTCCCGTTTTGAGAAAGAACTAATCTAAGCAGGACGAAATTCAATTCCAGCTTTGTAAACAATGAAGTTTACATTAAAATGTTAAATGTCAAAATTGAATTCACGAAATTAATTTGCTATATATCTCTCTCTAATAACAAACATAATCCAAATCCGTTGGGTTGTTTCACAGAAAAATTGCGGATGGACGGACGGACAAACACAACATCTCTATTGTGCCTCAATTTTACGTAATTGTTGCAGAAAATGCACACAAATTTAGTCCTTCCGTATCCTCCCCAGTGACTCATTGTCTCCAATTATCTTTGCCTTAAATTTCGTTTTAAGCAGTCAGGCACCTTTACTTTTGCTCCTTTGTTTCCTTATACACACAGTCTGAATTAATTATATCCGTATCTTTTGCCATAAAATTGGCCAGAAGAGAGAAGAGAAGAAAGACGAGAAACAAACAGTCCGGCTTGCATTCAGGGTAAAAGTTTTTCACTCTCGGAGAAGGCGCCCGATCCCTCTGTATATCTTCTCACGAAAACTTAAGAAAAAAGTTGGAAAAGAGAAAAAAGTCTATCTTTCCAAATGAATTTTCCGTGTATAATCTCATCCGAAACTAAATAACATTTGTGGTTGACATAAGCCGTGAAATAACTTAGGAACCAAGCAGTTAAGAACCTCAACCCACAATCCCTGGATCAAAGATTGGATACACCAATTCAGAGAGACTTCTCTTGTTGCCTGAGAAGCAAATTCCTCGCCGAACTGAACCAAATCATTAAGTAGGCCTTTCCTTTTAAAGCAGGTGACAGCTGACACATTCATTCTATGTCAGGTTACTGAAGGGTCCTTGGGGACCGAGAGCCGAAATGAATAAAAATTACGGACTGTAATTTAACAATTACGTTCCTGGATAAACCTTTAAGACTGATGTTCGGATACATTTTATTCAAAACTTAATTTCCTAGGCCACAGTTAACACAGCCCAATTCCATTTTCAAGACTAATAGGTTAAGAGTGTTAATATAAATAATCGGTGCTTACTTCATGAGTCGCAATAAAAGTAAAGATGCATTAAGTGGCAAAATACACAAATTCTCACCGTTACAGAGCGGTACGTGCTATTGACCACTGGGCTTCAAATGGCTAATAAAGGGCAAATCCAACATCTCCTCAGAACATAAGAATAAAGTTCAAAATTTTACATGGGCAGTGGGCAATGAAGACCGACACATTCTAAATGCAGGCACCGCATGGAAATGTCAACGTCGCTCTCAACTCTCTTTACCCAATACGGAAATTTTACATGCACCCCTGGCCGAGTTGGTAAAAAAACTTCTTTATCGTCAGTGCTTCAACACTGACCGTACAGTCGTCATCCCACTAACTGGTCAACATTAATGCATATTTCTAAAAGTATCAAGAAAAGACATTTCGGAAAACCAGCTGATATTTTAATGTAGGCTCTAAGAACATATTTACTCTTTCTAAAATTTGCATTTACTTGCCATTTTGAAAGTAGAGTGTGGTGCGAAAATCGGGAATGCGAGAAGAATCGATAGCTTATTGTTCGTGACGCGATAAGAGTGCTGCTACATTAGGATAAACAGAGACGTGCAGAGAGGGATAAACTTATTATTGTTTCACATGTTTTGAAGAAATGATAACTGTCAACATAACAGAAAACAAACTGTTAATGAAAGGGTGTTAGTACAAGAGAGAATAATTGAGTAGGAATGTGGAATATTGCAAACGAAACGGTGTTCTTTATGCTTTCTAAAAAGGCCCGCCCCACGCTTAAAATGCACCATTTTCCCTCGTGGTAACGTACAATGCAAACTGCCCATTACAGGTAAAACCCATTCTGTTCCGTCCGATGACTTATGCTGTCAAAGGTGTCCGGTTATTAGGGATTCTGAATATTATTCATGAACACGAGTTATGACTCCTGTAACACTGATTCAGACCGTACCAATCTCCACCTACACTAAGCAACACAATAACAAGTTGCATAAACAATCAAACACATTTCGAGAGGCATTCGAATTAGCACAATTCCACAGTCGGAACTTTCCAAACAGTGTAGGCCTTGAACCGTAAGGTCGTTCTAATCGGCGCTACGCTAAAATAGTCTTCAGCGACGTTATCCTAAACCTCAATAATAAGCATTGTCTTACATTTACCTTCAGAAATATATATATATATATTACAGGAAACACACCTAACCCTTCAGGAACATGATGATGATGATATATATATTAGATATTTTATTATCTCTCCACAAAAACTGCTGCTTTAAAAATCATCTGCAGGACACCCCAATATAGCTGAGTTCTGTAATTTGCTCTTAGTATGGTTACAAACAGGCAGAGCAAATGTCAGGTTTTATTTATAAGTATTTTTCCAAGTGCACGTTATAACAAGACATCATTAGCTGCTATCTAACAATACACAGACACACATTTCGTATCACCAAAATAAGGCAAACTACAATTATGAAGTCCTTTGAAGCACAGAGCAGGAAATGTGTGAGAGGCAACTGCAACTTGGCGAGCCGGTATATTCAACGAGTAATATCACGATGCAATAAAACAACAACGGAAGATATCATTACTACAGGACACTCATCATCTTTCATCAAAAAATTTACAGCCTTATTTTAAGGAACCTAATTACATCGTAATCCAGTCTGAGAAATTACAAACGGGTTACATGGCCATTTACTTGGTGTGCCGTAGGTGGAAGCTCATTCAGTCTAAATTTTTTCTGGATGCCTTAGGGCATTTTTAGGGTAGTTATATCAAGAAGATGTCATTCATAAAGTTAGATAAGGGAAGAAACAAGGAACTGAGAGCAAAGCTCTTTAACGGAACTTCTTGGTTTTTAACAGTTTTTTTATGTTTTGCTGACCGTGTATCTAAGTATAATCTTAGTAATTAACCAACTTAATGCACACCCTGTATGTGGCCGTCCAGTGCACGGGACGGCCACCTACAGTGTGTGACGATACCAGATGTTGTATAATACAATTTTGACCCGCTGATGATGAGCACAATACTGTTCGAAACATGTAGAGAAATAAAACAAAATTATTATAAAACAAGAAATTGTGCATTAAGTTGGTTAATTACTAAGGTTTTAATAGCTTGTTACTAACTTAGAGACAAATATGACAGAATAGCCGTCAGGCCATGAAGGGAGCTATACTTGTCTGACGTCTTACAGTACTTGACAAGACAAAACATAGACGGCATGGTAAGACAGGTTGCATTACATTAATTGTAGAAATTGACAATAAACATAAAAGTGACATGGGTCGGAAAAATGTAAATATGTGCAAAAAATGGGTTTTATTGTACTCGTTATTTTAAGGTTCCCTTTATTGCGCTTTAGAACACTAATTTTGTAGTCAATAAATAATAAATATTTGCTATGTGACTGTCTTAATGAGTTAAGGCCTTCCGATAAAATTAGAATAAATTTCGTACTATAAATATTTTAACGTTCAATATGACGAAAAGATAAATAAATATCTTGTTCATCACCAAAATTAAACAACACTGGGCGAATAGCTTTTCTACATGAATCTGCCTTTTGTTCACAAAAAGAAAATAAATACAACAAACGCAAGTCTCCTTATTTTCAATTGAAATTGTGTGTAGAAACTAATGAGAAGCAAAATTCTTGGCCTGACAATCCCAACAGTCGTTCTGAATCCATACGTATCGAGTGGCATGGGACACAGTCTACACGCTCTTGGCAGAGACTCCCATATACTCTCTGCATTCTGTATTGCAAGAAAACACGTAAAGAGCGGCTGTCTGAATAATTTCTGGTCACACGTATTTACTGGTAAACAAAAGACATACGAAAAATTAAACAACAAGAAGTTTATGCGTTCATAACTAAGACAAAGATAAATGGGATGTCTAAACCAGAAACTCAAGTCGTGAAATGTTTTTGCATCTTCGACCACCAAAACATTAGCAGTTACTACACGAATTGCAGGTTAAGTTCAATACAAACTGTGTAGAGCGAGTGGGACTCTAGCTCCGTATATTCTTAACCTCGGCACCAGATGGAATTGACTGGTCATCTTCATGCCCAGGCCTCTTCACACAAAGCGAAGGAGCTCCTAGCAGTTACTGAACGGCGTCGGAATGGGTCCAGAGCGCCACAGTTTTCACACTCTAAAAGGCTCTAGTACCTCCCGGAAATTGATCCCAAAAGCTTCTGTCTCCTTATCGTGGTGTACTCACTACAGACTGAGCTCTCCCTCCTGCAAAGAACTGATTTGTTGCATGAAGTCCAATAGAATAATATGGGGACCTGCGATGAGTGTGAAAAGGTGGTGGACGAGCTAAATTACATGTCAATTGTGCCTCTTACAGCATTTCTAAACAACTAGACAACTAAAATTGAACAGGGAACTAGGTAGCTAAAATATTGTTAGGCTGTCTTTTGTTATCTACTGGAAGGACTGATTAACACAATTAGCACTGTGTCTAATTGTGGTAAGGGAAAAACTAAGAAAATAAAAGAATCATAATTGCGGGCAAATTCGATTTAATATTTCTGTGTTAAAATATGATATTTTCTTAAAGTAACATTAGAGACATGATGTGTCCCATGAAAGGCAATTTTGATCTAACTTTGTGGATTTTCAGATTTTCTGTAAGTATTAATTTGGCCCTTGTCTCTTGTTCTGTACGGTTACTGGCAAGTACGAAATTTAAGTGGGAATGTTGTCCGACATGCAGCAGAGTGCACACCAAGTTGTACATACGACGGGGTAAACCGGTTTTCCATGAATTATATAACAACATTATATCTTAATAAATATAATCCAAAAATTAAAGATTGTGAAGTTCATAGGATTGAAAAACAGAGAAACTACAGAAAAGCAGATAAAAGCAAGTAGCAAGAACAACAAAAATACAGTACAATGCAAATCCCCTGTACTCGGCGCCACACATGTGCAAAATCAGCTGGTCTGCGCTCGAATCCGATTTCTAAGACACCATCTTCATTTTAATATATATATATAGATACACCAAAGCATAATACATTTATTTAATACATTTTCCTACGTCACTTGTTTTTGCCGCTTTCGCAGAACTGCGAAAATCGACTATTAGCTTCGTCATGTCTTGTCTTTCCGCATGGAACAGCTTGGCTCCCACTGGACAGATTTTCGTGAAAATTCATATTGTAATTTTTTCGAAAATCTTTCCAGTTTTTCAAGTTTTATAAAATCTGACAATAATAACGATACTTTACACTCATTTCTTCTTAGAATAAGAAATGTCTCACAAAAAGTTGTAAAGAAAATTCAAAAACAAATTTGAGTCCAATAAAAAATTTTCCGAAAAACTTGCAGTTTATGAGATAGTGTGGGAAATTGTTGTAGAATCGGACAGGCCATATATGACAATATAACACGGCACATGCGCTTTGCATACTAGGTAAAAAATGCTACAAACACACATTCAGAATATATATTATTTGTTGGTTTTCCAAGGTAACAATGGTTGCACGAATGCACCTCAATATTACGTTATACCTAAATTGCCTCTCTTGTTTCAATGTTCATCACCACCACCGTCATCATTATCCAGCTGACATGGAGCTGGGCCACTGGTTGGCCCGCTCCGGTATGACACATCTAGGGGTCCCTTTAAATGTCTCCCCTGGTTTAAATGCTAATGTAATAAATCTGCCCAAAATCATACTATTTAGCTACTGATCGAAAAATATAATTTCACAATTTATTGTACGAACTGGAAAACTTGCGGGATCCCACAAACATAACACCCCATAATGTATGATACATTACATTTGTACCTTCTTTTGCAGTAACTAGTGGATTACAGATTGAAACATGTGGCCATTGTAACGAATATAGCAGTGTTTGGCTAACCATTGAAAGTTCTGTTATTGTAAGTTTAAAGAACAAAGGGATGAATTCTATCAATTTAGTACTTCGATTTACCGCCATCCTCGATACAGCGCCACAAATTACGGCGAACAAAAATGGTGCTGCATCGGAGTGTGACTCTACCGGATAAGTCCGGGGTACTTCACGGTAGAAGAAAGAGATATTTTATATTCCAAGACGTCGAGACCGGGACCCATCCTGCCTCCTATCCAGTGGGTACTGGGGTTATTTTCCGGAAGTACAGAGGCCGGGGCGTGAAGCTGAACACTCACCCACATCTAGTGCCTTAGTTAAGAATGAGTGGAACTATACGTATGCTCTCCTTTATATTCTCATAGTAAGAACAAGGAAAATTGAACCTCCCCATTGACAGCAACAATAAATCACAAGGCATACCACAAAACACGTGGATATTTTCCTGTTTACTAGCATAATCGAGTGAGCAGGAGTGAAGTCAGTAACACAACTATTGTTTAATTAGATTATTATATTCTAGGTCAAAAGACTACGTGTTTCGGCCGGTAGTGGCCATAATCAGGTCTTTTTCATTCGACGCACTTAAGATTATTTATATAATTTTGTGTCAGCTTGTTTGATGAGGAGATCTCTACATCAAGGCCTTTGTTTGAGTATAGTATATCTGTATTAAGTTTGTGGATGGATCACTTTATAATACATAAATGTATGCTTTGATAATATCAACAAGCCGAAGAAATAAAGGAACTAAAAACAAAGACCAAGAAGGAACCAAGAACAAAATACAAACAAGGCAAAATCAAAAAGCAAAAAACAAAATAAAAAACCAAAATAAAAAACACAAAAAACACAAGAAACCTAAAAACACAAAAAAGGAGAAGAGGTACGAAAGTCCTGTCGCCGAAACATGTAGTCTTTTGACCTAGAATATAATCATCTAATTAAACAGTAGTTGTGTTATTGACTTCACTCCTACTCATTAGTTTATACTACACAACGGGGATGACACAATTCAAAGTAGCATAATCAAATAACTTAGAAGTACTGGATACGAAATATCTAAAAACAGTACTTCTAAAAGCTAAAATAAATCAGAGAGTTAGGTATAAAATATGGCATTTGTAATCAGAGGAACGGATTATTTGTTGTAATAGAAGACTATAAACCCCCTTCTTTAAAACATTTTAACAAAAAGTACTTTTCCTAATAAAATCAGTGGAGTCGATTGTCACTCAACTCCAATTTATCGAATATGTTGTTTATTTTCTAATTAATTATAAAACACTTTTATTGAGGAAATTGAATCAATAATTAAATTTCCGTCGTGAATATAAGCCAGTTGAGCAGAAATTCACATAAAATTAAACATGATGCAGTTAGGCGAAATATTTAGCCAGAGGTACGTCACCACAGTTTTAGTTCGGTCATCGATAAAGAGTCTCTCAGTAAGTATGAATGAGTATATAAAATTGGTCTTGAACCTGAAGGGAATAGACTGCTACAGTCATCCATGCGTTTATGGAGTACAATGCTGAAACGCATCACAAAGATATCTGTTGTGTACTGGATTTAGTTCTGAGAATAAGGTTCAGTAGAATATTCTTGTGTACAAGCTAACAGACTTGTCGATTCCATAACTAGTTCAGTAGCCGTCACCTTCAGAAGAGTAATCCTGCTTGCAGGGTTATATCAGTCATACGTGAATTTATTATTAAGATTAATCCATTTTTCTTCATAAGGATCAGCAAGTATCCCAACGACCGTTTATTTCAATATAACTGGCGATAAAATTTTAGGTTTTACAGAAGGAAATTCTAAATCATTCGAGTAACAACGACCCAATCAAACACGACGGTGCAGAGCACATGTAAAATTCATCATTATCATTAACGTCGTCATGGTAATTATACGGAACAGAAAATCTTAAAGTCCAACTGTGAATATGATGATAAAAAACACCGACAGTTTTCTGTTAATGGTCCAATTGTGAAGTGATTCTTAAGAGCCAGTGGTCCTCAGACTTCTTACGTGACACAAACCGAAAAACCACGCAGGCCTTGCGATGAGACGAGAACCACAACCTCATCAGCATACAAATTAATACCCAGCAGGCTCATAAAATAATATTTTAAAAACAGGGTATTATAGACAAAATGTTCAATTTCTTCCAATATTATTTTTGGAAAACAGATGAACTTGTTGGATATAACAAACTACAACTTTAATTATTTTCGGATTTGACGACCATTCGGAAGACTCTCTTACCACAAGTCTGAGCCCCAACCCTGGTTTCGAGAATCCCTCTTCTACGCAGTGAAATGTTTTATACAGGGAAAAATTCTAAGCAAGGCCTATAGGCTCAGATCAATCTATGCCTATTCACGTTTATAGAACATTTCAGAAACGTTTAAAACTTTGTGCTGGATAATGGCAAAGGTCTAAAAACTGTTCACCTCCGCAGATACGACATTGTGGTAAACTGTAATGCAGAGATAGCTTCATTTAATGATTACTGACGTGTGAAGAGGTTTTGGAAAAAATTTCAAATCAGCAAAAGTAAATAAGGAAGAAATAAATACAAATGACAATCACTTAGATATTCGATGGTACATATTTTTCTCCACAATTTACTTATATTTATTCTGGATTACTTAATCACACATTTCGTCTCTTCACATTATGCGATGTCACGTGTTACGTAAATAACAATGAAATATAGAGGATCTGCATATTGTGGTTAGTTGACAGGCAGACCCACTATCCTAGAATTTACCTGAAGAAAACGAAGAAGGCTTTAGTCAAAAAAACCCACCTCCTGAACGAGAACCAAACTACACATATGTGACGGATATTTTGGCCCAAACTTCTGCCCTTGCTGCTATCTAAGGGTTTACTCTTAAATAAGGCGGGATTTCGAGGCAATAATTTTTTTTATCCTGTCTTAGAATTAAAAGACAGCTCTTGAAAAACCTTTAAACCTGCGGTCTGAGGATAAGTCAACAAGATAATTAAACTTGTCTAACCAGAGTCATACATTTCTTATTGCAGGTTAGTCTCCAATCCCCTGTAACATAATTAGTTCATGTTACCTAAACGTCAATCTTATGCACCCCGTTTCTCACAAAGCAGCCAGATGAACTTACATTTACCAGGAGGGAAGCTCTCTTTAAATCAACATTTAAACTTCCCGTAACTTTCTACTTGGATATTCTTTAACAGGTTCGTGTAACCCCTAGTAATTTACTTCTTACAAGCAAATTTTCCCCCATTCCTCCCTTAATAATTAATGTCCTTGTAACCCCGAAATAGAATTTCCTTACTGCAAGGCGTAACAAGATAAATCTTCAATTAACATTACACAATATAAGTCAGCACAAACTTTTTTATTCTTAAGCAAGGTTACATGTTTCGACTAAAAGTTAGTCATCTTCAGGCCCTTACAACATTTTCCGTTACCAGATGTTTTGCCCACTTTGGGATCCAATTGGATCCCAAAGT
>Ga0123353_10013984_pt1 | contig 11543 bp, 3 predicted proteins | sample TergutLab28metaG_3_FD_92763 | JGI IMG/M metagenome (GOLD analysis project Ga0123353, IMG submission 92763) | Labiotermes labralis P3 segment gut microbial communities from Petit-Saut dam, French Guiana - Lab288 P3 | ecosystem: Host-associated > Arthropoda: Insects > Digestive system > Gut ... | reverse complement strand
TTTACAACGTATACAAGATTTTGTCTTTGCGTGATAATGACCCAAACGCGAGTTACGCTTCGATTAAGAATTACTTTGAGGGGCGCGATAGACTTAGTGCGGCGTATCAACTTGCTTCTACGGTTGTTACTAACGCGGAAAATACGATGAAAAACTTTTTTGGTACTGCGACTGGTAAGCTTTCGATGTTTGCGGACAAGGGTATTTGCTATATCACATCTGGGACGGAGATGGACTTTGAAGGATTTGTGAAAAAACCAACTGCGTTCTTCCTGATTATTCCGGACCAAATCAAGATTCGTCATACTCTGGCAACATTGTGTGTGTCGCAACTTTACAAGAGCCTTGTGAGGCTTGCGAATGAACGTGGCGGAAAACTGCCTTGGCCGACGCATATTATTTTGGACGAGTTTGGTAACATGCCGAAACTTAACGATTTCGCAACTATTATTACTGTTGCACGAAGCCGAGGTGTATTTCTTTCTTTGGTGTTGCAAGATTATAAACAGCTTGAAACAATCTATGGAAAGGACCCTGCTGTCACAATTCGAAATAACTGTAATACGCAGATTTTCATCGGTGTTAACGATATGGAAACGCGAAAGATGTTTAGCGATCTTATGGGTGAGATGACTGTTGAAAAAAAGACGGCAAGCATAAGCAAGACAACAGGTAAAGTAACAGAGACGGATAGTCAAGCGGGAAGCAAGTCTTGGAATACAGACCAAGTTTCACGTCCGCTGTTGCCGCCGAATGAGTTACTTGATTTAAAGCCCGGAACTATCTATATATATTGTTTTGGTTTTCATCCGCTTAAAAGTACAGTTACAATGTTTTATCATTGCGTAAAGAACGGTCTTGTGAAACTTTTCCCGGCGCCGGACGAATGGGTCCAAAGCAAATACTTTGATGAGGAGAATGTCTTTTATGACATCAAACGCAGAAATGATATTGTTTTGAAACAGGCCAAAAAGAATGAAATCTTTGACTGGTAAGGTATTGCATAGCATATGAGCGAAATACAAATCAGTAAATATTCTGTAATCGTGTTAGAATTCCTTTTCACGTCGTTACGCGATGCATCATATGACCAGATGTTTGATGCATCGGTGTATCTTTATAATTATGTTTCGAAAGAGGGCATTTATCCAGCCAAGATTGTGGATGGATTTTATTCCGCGATGTCGATACTGTCGGAACTTACGACAGACCAATTTTGGCAGGTAAAGAGCATTTATTCTTGATATAATGCTTAAATCGTTTGGTGTTTGCAAAACCACTGTGATAATATAAAAGGCACAGTAGCATACTAAATTGGGGGAAATGTGTACGAATGAGAAAGGTCCGTGCTGCCGTTATGCTTGTACTGTTTGGAATAGCGACATTGTCGCTTTTAGTGGCTCCTGTCCTTCCTGTGGTATTGAAAGCGCTCCCGGATGAGGCTCGCGTTTCGGCCGGTTCGCGGTTTTCTCCGTCTTTTGAAAGAAGGTTTGCGTATGTTGCGCCACAATGGGATACCACCCAGTGGTATACTCAGGGGGGCCAGGGGAGTTATAAGCTAAGCGGTACACGTGAACAGTATTTTAATTTACAATCAAGGTCATACGCCAAAACGGATGGTGAGGATGTGTCGGAGAGTACCGACCAAGGTGTGATGACTGTTTTTTCAAGTGCTGACATGAATGCAATTGCAATCGGTCAGTCAAGAGTTGCAGTTGAGAACCGAGGGGCATGGAATCAGTGGGATGAGAAAGATGACAATGCCGCGTTTATGATGCTCGACAACGATGAAGACATAAATAACCGAGTGCTTTTGGAACTTGTTAACCTTACTTCGATTACCAATATCGAGGCTTTCTATTACAGCGGTACCGGAAGCGGCTCGGCGTTTGGACGTCATACGTACATGAGCCCTGGGATACCGGGAAATCTGACGAATCAAAATCTGATTATCGATATGGGCGATATGAGTACGACAAGTACAGGCGATTTGAAGGATCCAGACCTTTATGATTACCTTGCAGATGAAAATGCAGATAGAGTATATTGGGGACGTGCAGCAAATGGTGAATTCCAGATTCGTGGGATGTTTGCACGTGAAGGTTATTACGAATTTAGGTTAAACGTTGCAGTGTGGGGAACAAATGCGGACAGGCGTATAACGATGCGTTTTGGGTTTTATATCGGACACGTTGACAGATATATAAACCATAACGTTGCAGGTACAAGGACGATGCCTGTGTTCAATTTGGATTCTGCAACAGGGAGGCCGGCAGGTGAGTCGTTTAGTGCCGGATTGTTCCGTCCGTCAGACTCGATTGTGCCCATAAACAACGACAGGTTTTATTACAATTACCATGATACATTCCCAACCATTCAGTATAACCGCGATCGTTACCGTGTTTTGGTTACGATGACCGACCATAACAAGTTGTCACAAAAGGTACCGTTGGATGTTACCAATATAAATCACCCAAGATATGAGTTTAACCAACTTGGAATGTACACAATTAGTGCCGAGATGATTTTTCCGATTAGGTTTATGCAAGGCGGTCAAGAGCAAACTTTACTTTTGCGTGTGTCAAACTTTGCATCACACAGATATTTTCTTGATATTTTTGGTTTCCAAGCACAGTATTGGAATGCAAATGCGCTTGATGAAAATGGAGCGAGTGCACCCGGATACTCTTGGTTTGGCGGAACAGATACGCGATCCGGCACGCCAGCAAGGGTTGATAGTGACAGAACTTCCGAGTTTGACGAAAATGATTTCAAGATAACCGCTGCCACTGAAGCAGGCAGGATTAACGATGCCGATAACGCAATTCGAAAACTTGTCGGCGCACCTGCAGATACAGAAAAAGGGTTCCCGGCTTATCCGAGCATGATTGAAAATAAAAACATGAAGTCAGTTGTTACCAATTCATCTATAGTAAGTTTGCGGTATAATGTTAAGCATGCTTATGCGGATGAGAGCCCCGAGGGGCGCACACACATTATGAGTCGTGTCGCGTACCGCCAGACATTTGCATCGGAATGGAAGTTTGATACACCATATGGAAATAATATATTTGAAGATTATGTTATTGGTAAACCTTTTGAGGCGGCAGGCGAATACGCTGTAATTGTGTATTATGAATACGATGCGGCAGAAGGAGCGGGTACGCTTTACAGCCAAGTCTTTTACTTTAAAATCAATAATTTTGCTTCGGAAATAATGTTCACGGTGACGCATAATGACCCTGTCAGGGGAATAGTCACGGAAGACCTTTCTTTTGCCGATTTGATGGGTACAAGGGGATATATGTCCTCGTTCATGGTTTATAAGGCGGACGGTGGACCGTTTACAAGGGTTGGACCGTTTGAAGTTGCTCCGGTACTTGAATTGCGCTATACAAACTTTGCTGGAACGTCTAATGGTCTGATAGAAAATTTTAACCCCGCAAAACCATCGTTGTCGGATACCATGCTTGGGAATAATCCACCGTCTTGGTATGGACGTGATGGTATTTATACGTTCCGCGTGTATTATGGAAATAATTCCAGCAAGAGTCACATGCCACACATGGATTTTGTTGCTGTTGTAGATACAACTCCAATCCAAAACTTCAAGTGTTACCAGGATGACGACCAAACCCAAACGGGTCTTGCCGTCAGAAATGGTCCGAATGCAAACGACCCGGTTGTTCCGAATGCTTCGGTGTTTGGCGGCGGCGAAGTAACCCTTGAATGGGAAAGGAAAGCAAGCGGTGTTGATATGCGCGTTGCAAAGCTTGATTTTTACGAATTCCGTACTGTTAAGGTATGTCAAAAGTCCACGTGCAATATTTCGGAATGCGATGACTTCCACCATTCTGACCAATTCTTGGCCGAAAGATTGGACAATCAATTTAATGTACGTTACGCGCTGCAGCGAAGTTTAAGAATCATGCCGACGGAAAGTGGGTTCCGTTTGGCGGACAGGTTGTCTGCGAGCGGGCTTTACCTGGTAACGATTATTGATGCGGCTGGCAACTCGACATCCTATGTAATTATTATTGACACAACTGTTGCTTCGTTCGCACAGTTCGAAGCGGTTGACCCGAGGGACGTAAATATTAAGAACGATGACGTAAGAGTAGGGTTCGGAAAGGATAAGTTTATACGAGCCATGGCGAGAGAGTCAGGGGCAGACCCGGAGGACGATGAGTTTAGTTATATGACAGACTTTTTCGCGGAAATGCAAAAAGTTCCGGTTGAAGGGTTAGGCTTGACGACGAACATGGCGCAGGCACTTGTTAACAGCGGGTTCTTTGTCAATAGCAGTGTTGACGTTGGTATCAAAGTGCAGATTAGTTCAGTTGAAATATCAACAGATGCATTCGAGTATCATTCAGTATATAATCCAAGGAACACAATTTTGACTTCGACTACTGCCTTTAATCCATACAATCCCGGGCAACACAATAATCATCATATAAACTTGCAGCTGTACGATGAAAGGTCGTTCACTTATTTCTTCCGTCTTGTTGACGCTACGGGTAACATCGCAGAGCATTATGTAGAAATTAATCCAGATTTTACAAAATCCATTGTTTTTGAAGACAGTATACCAAATCTTTTCCAAGGTGCTGATAACAGCATCATTTCGCGCACGGCGACAATTGTTCAAGACGGCAGGATTTCTAATCGTGATTTCTTGACTTTTTCATTTGAGCAAAGCAGGAGAGAGCTTGGGACAGATAGACGTGTTGACCAAATAAACGTAGCTTTTTATGCGCTTACTTTTCAGCGAAGCATCATAGAAAGAGATGCAGATGGTAATATCTTGTTTGACGGGCAAGGAAATCATAAGACTGTTCCGAATGATAATTATCCATTTAGCATGACACCAGAAGTCTTTACGATTTATGATGGCGTAGCAGATAATGAGTATGACGAAAGTGAAGACAGACGCGTTGCGATTAATATTAACCGTGCTCCACGAACTCGCCAAGGATTATACGTTATTGCGCGGATATGTAATAACGTGTCTTTTGATGATGCCAATACTGATGGTGCAACCAAGTTAGGGTGTACCGGTCATGGTACTTGTGCTTTAGTTGGGTGTGCTCATGGGAACTGGACTAATATACGACATTATACTTTTATTGTTGATAATAATCCGATTATTTCAAACCGTAACTTTGAGACAGGTATTACTGTTCAGTTTGGTGACGCCGTTGAAACTGCGCCGATTGCAAGGCATAATGATTTCCAAAGAACTAATAACGCAAGAATGAATCCTGATGCGGATCGCGTGTTGCGTAGTAATACCAACGCGAGTGTAAGATTGCCTGGCACGGATACAGGCGGTAGGGGTACGAAATACGGGACAAGAGTTACGGACGCCAACAACAGACCAATAGAATCCAAGTCGCACGACAGTTTCTGGATTTTGCAAGGAGATTTGCTTGATTCAACTCAAGTTGCGAAGACAGATCCGTTTGCTTCGCTTAGCATCACCAAGATGGTTGAGTGGCGTGCTCCAAATACTGACACATTTGTGAGGCAGGCAATAAAGCAAGATGAAATTATTACCCTTACACAAGGCGGTATGTTCCGTGTTGCGTTTACCGACGGTTCGGGCGGGTTTTCGTGGGTGTTGGGCGCAGAGGCTCCAAAGCCACCAGACGGCAACCGCAGTGAAATCCTTATTGAGCTTGTTCATGAAGGACCGCGCGGAACATTTGCATTGAATGGGCGGCAAGTGTCTGTGAGTTCTTATAGGAACCCTAATGCTAATGATAATACCGCAATTCATTCTGTTCGTTTTGGTGACAAGGAAAATGATGTTTTGTCTTTTACCTATGTAGTCAAAGATACATCCAATTTCTTGCATCCTGTTGGCTCTTTGTTTGAAAACATGAATTCGACAACTTGGAGACCTATTACATGGCATCGTGCGAATGGTACTTCCGAAGCTGTTGGGCGTGTCGAACGTGGCGGCGAAGAAACTAATCGGAACAATCTTTTGGCCGGAAGGGCTGTAGTTTCGCAATACGTTGTCGGAACTGTTACGTTTTGCGAAATAATTTTGCCGCTTTCTGCGCCGCTTGTCGGAAGTGGCGACAGGTTTGACATACAGCTTACTAATGGTCTTCCGCAACAGAATCGAACGTTGCAGTTGACTTTGGATAATACTCCGCCAAAGCATAATCTTAATAGGATAGCGTCTGATGATGCATTTTGGAACGACGGCGACAGAAGGCGCCAAATACTTATGTCGGAGGGCTATAATACTCAGACGGAGATGGACAAAATTGTAAACCCTGCCGGTGACAACAGAATTGAAATTGGCAATGGTAATACGCTTCGCTATCCGTTCCGTATGAATAACGACTTTGTTTTCAGGAATGCTATCGAGGTAGATGCTCCTAATGGTGTGCACACGTTTGATACTTTCCGCATCTCATATTTCGAGGTCGATTCACGGCTTTCAAACATTTCCGGCGAACGATCATTTGCATATGGCGGTATTACTTCGTTTTATGACTTGGTCGGCATGCAACCGAATCAAAATCGGTTCTTCCGTATTATTGAGCGCGACGAAGCCGGTAACCGATCGGATTATTTTGTGCAACTTCGGGGTGATGACTTTGTTGATACTATTGAGGCTTCCGGAATTGTTGAATACAGGCAGCGCGACGGGCAAGGTCCATTGCGCCCTACTGGCCGCCACATCACAGGCAATTTCGTACTTGAGGGTGACACAATGCCGATACGCGGTTACGAGATGGCTGTTGCAGATGTACGTGAGTTTTTTGCCAATAATCTGTACTTTGAATTCTCGGCCGGCAATATTATGGTGAGAAGACTTGGGTTTAATACTATGATTATTACTGGCGGTACCGGAAATGTGATAGGGCCTGCGGTTGGGACTGCGACTCCTGAGAGGTTTGCCGCGGCTGTACAACAGATGTTTGAAGCCGGGCGAGGTGGTAATGCAAACTCGGTTGGTGTTGGCGGGACAACACGCTTTACATTGATTAATCGTTTTAAGCCTGCGCAGGGAACCACTGGATTTAGTTGGAACGTTAGGCAAATCACGCGAAATACTCCCGATTTTAATATTAGGGAGATGAGTACTGCTGGGTCGAATATTACATTTGAAGTAAATGATAGTGCGTTCCCCGGTGGAATTCGCAATAGCGAGAATTTCATTTTTGAGGTTTACAATCTTTCGACTTTGAATACCGGGTTGAATGCTGTTCGCACCGAACTTGGTCGTCGGCTTTTGCTTGCCAACAGGTTCAATGAATACTTGATTGTTGCTACGGACGAGTTTGGGCGTACTGCGCGCTATTCGCATAATGGTTTATACGGAAGCCATATAGAGTTGCGTTATCCTGTGTCAATGTCGGAGCGCATTATTGACAATCAATGCTGTAGGCATATGGAGATGAGTGCAGGATCACAGTTCTGTAATAACTGCGGTAGACCCGTGCAAATGCATCTGTATGTTGGCAGCGGTGTGGAGGTTGTATATTCGACCAATGCTTATGACTTGGAGATTTACAGAACAGATCCGGATGGCGGCGAAAGAGTATTAGTTTTCCTCAGTGGACGGCTTTTGGACGCAACACTTTCCGGTCACGTAGTGTGTGACTGGAATATACACGGCGATACGAGAATTTCGTTGCTACCAGAGGAAAATGCAATTGTGAAGTGGAATATTGTTGGGATTAGGCGTGGAACCAGTGAGCGTTGGGAGCGAGAATTATTCCTTTATGGTGAATTGCCGACTTTGCGTTTTATGAACCAAAGTGGAACAACTTTAGATATTGCAGGGGTAGATCGTGTTACTTCCGGTATTGTTACTGTTTCTTATTCGTTTGAAGGCTTGTTGTTCGGGGCTGGTGTTGAGTACACGCGAACATGGACGGATGCAAATGGTAACAGGCGCGTAGACTGGCATCCGATAAGTGAGTTTGTGACAAGGTATAATTTTACTCGTGAAGGCGTATACGTTTTGACTGTTACAAACGCACTGGGTTTCAGAAGCAACTCTGAGCGCTATGTTTTTGAAATCAAGGATGTATCGAACAGGTCTTACAAGGTGTTCTTTGAATATAGCGGGAAATATGAAGAAATTGAGGCAAGTCCTGTTTCATTTGTTTGTTGTCCGCCATCAACTCTTTGTTCGCATCCGTTCAGGGCTGGGATTCCAAATTTCTTTGTGCGCAGCGGTAATGGCAATAGTGTCGAGCTTATTGAAGAATGTGGAACTAGTGAAAAGGATGCGAACCGCTTGCGTATTATTCCGACCACGAACAGCAGTCGCGAAATAAGAAGCTATAGAGAGCGTGAGAATGAATATTATGCTTCATTTATCGACCCTATATCTAATGTTTACACCGTCGTTTATCGACTTGTATCGACAACGACTCTTGCGGAAGAATTCTTTGCAGTGACTTTGATGTCGGTGAACGTGCTTGTTGGCAGTGACCTTGAAACAGTGCAGTTGCAAACCTTGAGACTTACCGAACTTGACGAGTCAATCCAATTTGACCAAACTCATCCGTTTACACATCCGCAATTCAGAATATTTTACCATCCATCACTTCGTCCGTATGCGGCAGTAACAGTTACGCTTAATCGTGAATGGCTAGGTGTTGCCGGCAACATACTGTATGTTGATTATTATCGAGATGGCGCTTGGCTTGGAAGACTTCAAGGTATGCAAGAACTTAGGATTCATGCAATTGATTACGGAATTTATACTTTCCGTATTTCGGACCAGGCAGGGAATGTGCGAATGTTTGGCGCGGTGAATCCTGTGGACTATTTTACTGTCATGATGCTAACGCGTGCGCCGTTGCAGATTACCGAGGCTGGCTCGGATAAGCCTGGGCCTATAATTGATGGAATGATTTATAACGATGCGGTTACACTTACTGTTCCTGACCTTCCGGCGAATATTTTTCAATCAGGAGGAGGAAGTTTTATTCCTGCAGAAAATTTCCTGCAAACCATGCGGGTATTTATCGACGATATAGAGCGTCCGGCTTTGGGGCAGGCACGTGTTATGTCAAAGGATCAATCGCGCAATGCATTTTCTTTTACTGAACCAGGGCGTTACAGAATTATGGTGGATTATAGAGTTTCGAACTTGCTTCACTTTCCGAGTGAATACAGTTTCATTATTGTATCTTCTACTGTATCATACCAAAGTTTTTCGTTTATTGCTCCACCTAATACAGAGATTGCAAGTATTCGGCTTAATGGTAATGAGATTCGTCATCGTTTTGCTGATGAGTTCCTTAGTCAAATCATGCTTAGCACTGCGACCGGTGCCGGTGACTATGTCATTACGCTTCGTCAGGGAGTAGATAATATTCATCAGCAGGTGAGAACAAGGACGTTCAAGTTGATTATTAGAGGTATACCGCGTGTTGATATTTTTACGACAGGCGTTGATTTCGGAAAGTCAACTACCGGTATGGTGTCTTTGGAGATTAATCCACGTGCAATTTATACTGGGTATGGGGAATGCCGTATAATTGTTTTGCGCAATAATGAAGAAATTGTTAATGTAATAATTGGATCTACAGGAACTATCAATCTTGTTAACGAGAGAATCCCGTTGCTTGGGGATCCTCTTGAGGAAAATGGTCAGTATAGGGTTTTTATTACTTCTGTGGATGCTAAGGTCGAGTGGGGAGCTGTAGTCGGCACAGTGTTTTATTCACAGGGCTTTTCAATAACAGAGCCGACAAACCCGCTTGGCACAGCAATTGTTGTTATTATTGTTATTGCTCTCATCGGAGCCCTTGGATTCTTCATTAAGTTGCGTATGGGTGTCAGAACCAAGTAGACGCCATCGACATTGTCAGGTGCGTGTACGAAAGTCGTATTTTCTTGACTCTTGTCGATTTATGTTGTATTTTTTTGTTATGAATCCGCATGGCATTAATGTCAATCGCCTTGAAACTCTTGGCATTTATGAACTGCGCGAATTGGGGCGGCAGGTAGGAGTTCCGCGACCGACATCGTTGCGTCGCGATGACCTTATTGCCGGTATAAAATCTCGTATTGAGATTGGCAATATTCAGAAGAGCCCAACACGCGGTCGTAAACCACGTGCACTTGGTGTTGATTTCTCAAAGATTGTAGACAATGATGGGCACAATTCTTTTTTTGACTTAGTTTTATCGCAAATGATAGAGCCGCAAGTACGCGATGGCGCGAGTGGAGAGGCGCGGATGGTTTCTGGATACTTACATCGCTTAGTAAACGGTAATGCTTTGCTTGTCGGAGTTGATTTAAATGGATATCCTGTTTCGGCAAAGCTCTTGCGTGCTCATTGCCTTAAGACCGGTGATTATGTGGAGGGGAAGGCAGTTTATAATGCAAGTCGCAATGCATTTATAGTTGAAGAAATTTTGAGCAAGTGCGAAAATACTCGTTTTGATTGTATGAATGGCATACGCCCAAGCAAATCATGTGGTGTATGCGGTGTGGATTTTTTATTTGGTGAGCGCGTATTGTTTGTGACACCAAAACCTTTTGATCGTGTAGAGGATGTCGTGCGGATAGTTGCCAAGATTAATGGTGCGCATAAAGTGGCGTTACTGATTGATGAGACGGACGATGCTGCCATGTATTTGAACGATTTTGTGCAGGATATTTATTTGACAAAAGTTAATTACAGTGTGCAAAAACAAACAATGGCGTGTTTGCTTGCGTTGTTTCGTGCGAAGGCTTTGGCGGAGCAAGGCAAAGACGTTGTGCTGTTTGTTGACAGTCTGAATAAGCTTTTCAAAATTTATAACAACAGTGCGTATACCGACGGGCGCATTGATCCCGTGCAAATCAATTTGGCACCGCTTGTTGACCTTAAAACTTTTATGATGTCTTCCAGAGTACTAAAGAATGGAGGGTCACTTACTGTTATTGCCTATATTAATATAGCAAGCAATCCGGTTGAAGATTATATATATAATGAGTTTGCTGATTTGGCGCATAAAATAATCAAGAGGTAAAAACACCCCATATTGACTTTTTCGCCAAATTTTGCTATACTTTAGAAACAATATGCGCAAGAGTGCGAAGCAGTATGAAATCGTTAATGAAGTTTTGGGCATAGCAAAAAATGCTCTTGTAGAAGTTGCCGGTGGTGAAGATGCTTTGCGTCAAATTGCAAGCGAGGCAAGGAAAGGGGCAGACAAGAAGCACAAGATTCTTTCACCAGATTATGTCTTTGATTTGCGTATTGGAGTGAGAAATGCAGCTACTCCTGATAACCCGCATTCTGTTTTCGGCGAGAAAACCGGTAATGATGACGATGGGCGCGGTGGAAGTATCGCAAGCAAGCAACTTCGTAAAATGAATGCTGTTGACCTTGGCGATGATGTGCACATGGTCAATGCTAATAACGGTAACATTGACTACAGGGTTATTGGCGCTACCGGCAGTAATGAAGACAGCCAGTGTGACCTTGTACGGAATAGGTTTAGCGTTGGAAAGCACGAAGATGTGTTGGCACTTATTGATATTATTTTTGAAGCAATCGGTCAGTTTTG
>Ga0123353_10013983_pt1 | contig 11544 bp, 9 predicted proteins | sample TergutLab28metaG_3_FD_92763 | JGI IMG/M metagenome (GOLD analysis project Ga0123353, IMG submission 92763) | Labiotermes labralis P3 segment gut microbial communities from Petit-Saut dam, French Guiana - Lab288 P3 | ecosystem: Host-associated > Arthropoda: Insects > Digestive system > Gut ... | reverse complement strand
GAATACGCTTTCGCAAACCCTAGCGTGTCGGAAGGCGCGCTGCATTATTGCGTCGAAGCGCGAAACGGGACCGCGTCCGACGCGACCGTCAGGCTGCAGAGCATCGCGTGCCCGATGGACGGCGGCGGTACGCCCGACAAGCTGCTCGTCGACGAAACCGTATCCGTTCCGGCGAATTCGTCGCGCGCATTCGATTACGTAATCCCGTGGGCCGACGCGGTCCTCTGGGATACCGAAAACCCGTTTCTGTACCGCATCCGCAACACCTTATTCAATGGAAGCGAAATAATCGACGATCACGAGGATTATTTCGGCTTCCGCGAGTTTACGATACGCGGCCATTCGTATTTCCTAAACGGACGAAAGGTCCGCTTGTTCGGCCAGTCGGGCCACATTGGGCCGGCGCACAACGCGCTTTCGCTCGAGCAAAAGATTTCATTCTTCAGGGATTGGAAAAACCTTGGGAACGTAAACCACGTGAGACTACACGCGCGCGTGCAGGACAAGGAATGGGTGGTCGCCGCCGACCGGACGGGAATGCTTATAACGACGGAAACCGCGCTTTGGACGACCAACATGCACAGCTTCGACTTCGCGGGGAGCGAGCAGGCCTGTTTCGAAAACGTGCGCAACCACTTCATCGAGGCGCTGGTCAAGCGCGACCGAAACAACCCATCCGTCGTCATCTGGTCGCTCGCCAACGAAATGTCTCCGCACAACCCTTCGCACATGTCCCATCCGAAGATCGCGGCGATGACGAGGATTTACAAAAGGATTATCGACGAGGCGACCGCGCTCGATAAAAGCAGGGTCCTGCAGATATCGTCGGCGTCGGACTACCTCGGGATGCTTTCCACATACAACCTGCATTACCCGAAGAGCTGGCAGGCTTACCCGGATTACCCAAACACCGCGTATTGGATCGATTCGCCCTGGATGTTCCCGTGGAACAGGCCGGACAAATCTATTCTCGCCTCGTGGCAGTGGAGAAGGGACAAGCCGCTTTACATCGGGGAGTTTTCCTGCGTCTTCGGCGCGACGCCCGACCGCCAGTCGACCGTCGTCGGCGACGCCGCGTTCGAGGAGGACGACTACGGGACGGGGCTCGTCAACGAAAAGATTTGGCCGATGGAAATAAACGCCTACAGGCGCAGGGACGTCTCGGGCTTTTGCCCCTGGGTATCGATGTACGGTTTCGACTATACGGACGTTTCGGAATGGCTGAAGCGGCCGGACAACGCCGCGTTTACCTACGCGCAGCGGCCGCTCGCGTTAATTAGCCACGGGTACGCGACGGATTATTTTTCCGGCGACGAGATACCGGTCCCACTTTCGATCCATAACGACGGCGCGCGGAAAAAGATGATTTCGTACCGCCTGGAAGTTTTCGACGGCGACAAACCGATATGGTCCGAATCGGCGCCCGCGGTCGCGTTCGGCCCCGCGGAAACCGCGGAACTTACCTGCCGCTTCAGGGTCCCCGCCTACGCCGAATGCAAGGAGCTAACGCTTAAGGCTTTGATGGAAGCGGACGGCGAAACGGCCGACGCGTGGGATAAAACGTTCAAGATCCATCCGAGGAACGCCGGTTTAACGTTTTCTAACGACTGCGCCTTCTTCGACCCGGAGGGGATTTTCGAGGCGGCGTTTGATAAACGCGGGATAGCCGGCGCTTCGTTCGTCGGCGAATTGGACGGTGAAACGGATTATAGCCGCTACAAGTCAATTTGGCTGAATTTCAAGACGGCAAAGGCGCGAAAGGGCGACTGGGAAAAAAACAAAGCGAGGCTTAAAAGTTTTGTCCGCGACGGCGGGTGCGTCATACTCGACTGCGCGGACTTCGAGTTAACCGGCCTTCCGATCGAGCCAAAAAACGGGAAGGGTTACGCGGAGGGCGAAAGGCTCGAAATAACGTACGCGTACGTGAGCGCGCCGAACCACCCTGCGGTCGGCGGACTGAGCGACGACTGCTTCTCGCTTTGGGGCGCCGACTACTATGTCGCGAGGCGCTGCTACCAAATACCCGAAAAGGGGAATTCGACTCCGCTCCTCGTCGCCGGGACCGACAGCGAGGGCTTGACCAAGACGCCGCTTTTCGAAATCCGGCTTGGAATGGGTTCGTTCTTCGTTTGCGCGCTCGAACTGGCGTCGAAACTTAACGAGGCGCCGATTGCCGCGCGGCTTATAAAATCGATCGCGGACTACTCGCCTTGGCGCGAACCAAAAACGACCCGCGCTTGCGTCGGGGACGAAACGCTTAACCGCATGAAGGAAATCGGGTTTACGGGGGAGAGCGTAACGCTTGCCGAAGCGCTGGAAGCGGACGTCTCCGTGATCGACGGCAAAAAAATATGCGACGGCGACTTCGCGCCTATTAAACGCGCGGTCGAATCGGGAAAGACCGTCTGCCTCCACGCGCTTTACGAAGCGTCGACGCGCAACGCGATGGAAGTTTTTTCGATCGAGGGCGACGTTATGCCGGGAGCGATCGAAAAGGGAAAATGGGACGCGATACGCCACGGAAACAGGTTTTCCGACGGAATGACCAGCGGGAGCCTGTTTTGGATCGTCGGCAAGGCGCGCCTCGCGATGTGGGTCCCGGCCACCCACCATCCGGCTCCGGCCAGCGCGCTGATCAAACCCTCCGGCGAACGCGTTGCGTCGCTTCTCACCAAGCGCGGCGCGGCCGCGGCGTTCGAGTTCGGGGGCGGCGCGCTGATAATAGACAACCTGCGGTGGGAATCGGGCGAGATCGACGAACCCGAGCGGCCGCGAAGATACTTGTCAAATCTGCTTACCAACATGGGCGTCGCGCTGTCAAGCGGGACGGCGGACGAAGAAGCCAGCGACTTCGAGACGGCCGTCGAAAAAAGGGAGCGCGGGCATTTTTAACGGAACCTAATCATAAGGAGGGCGCGGTAATGACGATCGGCACGCTTGTTTCGCTCGGCGCAGAAATCGGAAAGAGTTTCGGGGAGCTTCGCGAGATGGGGCTCGGCTACTGCCAGGTCTGCGGCTGGAACGACGCGATGTATACGGATGAAATGGCGGAAACCGTATTGGCGGCGGCGAAGGAGAACGAAATAAAAATCACCACCTACTGTGCGGTTGGCCCGGCCCCGCGGTCTGGGACTTTTACGAAGGCCCCGCCACCCTTGGGCTCGTGCCCGAGGCGTACAGGTTCAGGAGGCTCGAGGCGCTGCTCGCGGGATCGGACTTCGCGAAAAAAATAAACGTCCGCCAAATGGCGACGCACGCCGGCTTCATACCCGAAAACCCGTCGACTAACGAATACGCCGGGGTTTTGGCGGCGCTTCGCGTCGTGGTGAAGCGCTGCGCGGACAACTCGCAGTCGTTTTTGTTCGAGACTGGACAGGAAACCCCGGTCACGCTGCTGCGGGTGATCGAGGACTTAGGCGGCGAAAACGTCGGGATCAACCTCGACCCGGCGAACCTTTTGATGTACGGTAAGGCGAATCCGGTGGACGCGCTCGACGTTTTCGGCAAGTACGTGCGCGACGTCCACGCGAAGGACGGCGAGTATCCCGTCGGCGGGCGCTTCCTCGGCGAGGAAAAGCCCTTGGGTTCGGGCCGCGTAAATTTCCCCGCGTTCATAAAAAAATTAAAGACGATCGGCTATGACGGGCCGATCACGATCGAGCGCGAAATCTCCGGAGAGAAGCAGCGCCAGGACATTCTCAAGGCGATATCGACTTTAAAAGAACTGATCGGATAATAAAAGATAGGGACGGCCAGCCGATGGCATTTCGCAAGTTTATTTTTATATTGCTAACCGCAATCACGGTCTGCTTTGCTGTCGCCCCCGCCGCCTTCGCGGGAGAAATCGCTGAGAGTTCGCCCGTCGTCGTGGACGGAACTGAAATCTTTTTCGTCAAGGTCCGCATAACCAGCGATTCGATCGGCGAGCGGGCGCGCCTCATCGCGGACAAGATCGTAAACGCGGCGAAAGACCCAAAAATTTCTGTCGACGACATTAAAGTCGCGCCCGGATCGAGTGCGCGCGTCCTTGAAATCGTCGCGGGCGACGACATGCGGATCGCCGAGATAACCGCCGCGGATTCGAATATCGAGGGGATCACGCTTGACGAGCACGCCGAAAACATCGCGGAGATAATCAGGCGGTCGGTCGCCGACTACCGCGAGGCGAGGCGCGTCAGGCATCTGGTGGTCCAGTCGGTCAAGGCGTTTTTATATACCTGCGCGCTCGTCCTGGTTTTCGCGGTTTTACGAAGAATCAGCGCCGCATACAAAAGATATGAGGACAGGATGCCGGACGGGTTGAAAAAGTTCCGGATCCTGCACGTTCCGGTGGCGCGGCTGGTTTCGGCGGGCATGCTGCGGAGGATTTACGAATACTTCGGAATAAGCATCATCGTTCTTTCGGGCTTCGCGGCGACTTATTGCTACGCATTTTTTACGCTCGGGCTCTTTCCCTGGACCGCCGAATGGTCGTACCTCCTTGGGAGCTACGCGGTATTCGTTTTCGAACGGGCGGGGACTATGGCGCTCGGCGTCCTTCCCAACATACTGACGATTTTAGCGATACTTTTCGCGAGCGGTTTGCTGCTTCGATTCAACAAATTCATCTTCGACCAGCTGAAGCGCGGCAAGATAAAAATCGCGGGATTTTATCCCGATTGGGCGGACACGACTCGCAGGATCTTCAAGGTCTTCGTCGTCGCGTTCACCGTAATCATCGTCTATCCCCGGATACCCGGCGCGCAGTCCGCGGTGTTCCAAGGGGTTTCGGTCCTGCTCGGGATCGTCATCTCGATCGGCTCGACGACGGTCATTTCCAATTTAATGGCGGGCGTCGCGATCACGTACACGAGGTCGTTCCATTTAGGCGACCGCGTCGAGATAGGCGGAAACGTCGGCGACATCGTCGAGAAATCGGCGCTATCTATACGCATGCGCACGGTCAAGAACGAAATCGTGACTATACCCAATTCCTCGATACTGAGCCAGCCGGTCGTCAATTTCAATTCGCCGTCAAAGGAAGGCGCGTTGATACTTCACCTTCCCGTTTCGATCGGGTACGACGTAAAGTGCCAAAGGGCGGTCGAACTTTTGACGGAAGCCGCCGAAATGACTCCGGACATCTTAAGCGAACCAAGGCCGTACGTTTTGTTTGCCGAAATGGGGGACTACGCCTTCGTGTACGAGCTTAACGCGTTCACGAGGCATCCCGAAAAAATGCCGTTCATATATTCCGAGCTTAACAAAAACATCGTCGAATCCCTTAAGCGCGAAGGGATCGACCCCAACGTGCCGAAGCAAGTCGTCGCCAAAAAAGTTAAGTAGCTTAAATCCGCCCGTGCTCCTTAAGCCAGTCGACGGTGTCGGATAGCGTCTCCTCGATCGGCCTTGACGCGTAGCCGAGTTCGTTTGTCGCCTTTTCTCGGTTGAAGCGCGCATTTTGGCGCAGGGTGAAAATTGAATAAGAAGTAAACAGCGGGGGCTGCCGCAGTATTTTATAATACAGCTCCGAAAGCGGCGCCGTCGCGGATACAAACCAGCGCGGCAGCGTCCTTTTTATTTCCTTTTTGCCGGTGATTTTATGGAGTATCCCGATAATTTCCACGATTGTGCGGTACGAGCCGGATAGGATATAGCATTCGCCGCAAGCGCCCCTTTCGCAGCACGAAACGACGCCCGCCGCGACGTCCCTGACGTCCGCGAAATCGTAGCCGCCCTTGACCAGGCTCGCAAGCCTTCCTTTGTAATAATCAATTATCAGCTGCGTTATGTGGCCGCGCCCGTAATCGCCGGGCCCGACTAGCCCGGACGGGTGGACGACGCAGGCGAAATTTCCGCGCTTCGCATAATCCAGGACGCATTGGCTGGCTTCCGCCTTCGTTTTCGCGTAAAGCCCGGTTACGCCGTCCGGATCAAAAACGTTGACTTCGGTTATCGTCTCGCCCTCCGGTTTTTCCGGTATCGCGTGGACAGAGCTGACATAGATTAATTTTTTTACCCCGTGCCTTTCGCAAAGCGCGATTACGTTTTTCGTGCCGTTCACGTTTACGTCGTAAACTTTTTCGTCGAACCCGGACGAAATCGAAACTATCCCGGCGCAGTGCACGACGATTAGCTCGGCGCCTGCCCCGCGCTCAAATATTTTATCCAGGCTCCCGATATCCGTGACGTCGCCGTAAAAGACGCGTAGTCCCAAACCTTCCGGGACGTGTTTTTCGCCTGACAGGCAAAGCGCGTAAACCGTTTCGCCGTTTTCTTGCAAAATCTTCGCGACGGCGCCGCCCAAATGGCCGGCCGCCCCCGTCAGTATGTAGACGCGTTTTTTGTCGCTCATCATATCATCCGCCTCAGTTCGCTGACGCCGGACACAACTCCCGGCGTTTCCGGCAAAACCGGTCCGCCTCCTATTTTGATTTATTTACGCGACGATCGATTCAATCTGTGCGCGCGCCGTAAGAAGAGTCGGCCGCGCTTATTTCGTGGACCGCCGCTGTCACGCGTATCAAATAGTTTTCTTCGTCCGAAACGCTCAGTTCGTTGTGGGGATACTCCTCGTACACGTTTCCGCATATCTCGAAACCGTTGTCGTATACGTATTTTAACAGTTTCTTGTAAAGCCCGTCGCTTTGCCCGTAGCCGCCGCGCGTGTAGCCCACGGCGTAAAGCGCGGCCGGCTTCCTGTCGAATCCGTCGGGATTGTAGAAATAATACCTGTCCGGCCAGACCCAGTCGCCGTTCTTGATCCTTTCCCCGGAAAAAACGGCCCAAACGGGGTAGTTTAAATCCATATCTGGGTATTTTTCGCTGATCTCGTTGTAAAAGCCGGTAAGCGCGTCGTAGGCGTCCTTGCCCCTGCTGTAGTCGTTGAGGCTGCCGAGCACGATCGCTTCCGCGGGCTGGAATTGGATCTTAATCACGTCCTCCTCCACCCCGACCGCTTCTTTTATCGTCTTAAGCAGCGTCAGCAGCAGCTTGCGCGAGCGCACCCATTCGTCGATCTTCTCGTCGATCTTTTCGATTTGCTTAAGGAAAATTCCTTCCGCCAGCTCCGGCGACCTGTTGTCCTTCAGTTCCTTTATCTCGTCTAGCGTCATCCCGAGGCGCTGCAGCGTCCTTATCATATTCACGGTGGCGAGCAGGTTCGTCGAATAATAACGGTACTTGTTGTCCCCCCGCGCCTCGGGCTTAAGCAGCCCTATCCTGTCGTAGTGCAAAAGCGTGTCCTTTGTCGTGCGCGAAAATTTCGCGAACTCGTTTATCGTGAATAATCCCCCGTGCTCCATATAAGTCTTCCCGTCTTTTAAACGTCCGGTACATCTTAGCAAAACCGCGCTAAAAGAGCATTAACAATTGTGCGGCACAGTTGTTGGTATTTTTTATTGGCTTGCGTTTTCATTAATTTATGTGCAACATGCATACTTCAAGATTATAATAACATTAATTATCGTTAATTATTTTATCATAAAAATTAATAAAAACTGTTGACACCTTAGTCGCACAGTAGATTAAGGTACAACCAAGTTAATTCCGCTGAAGCGCCGCGGATAAAAAACAAGAGGGGAGACGGAAGAATGAAGGGGAGCGAAATCGACGCAGGCAGATGGAAGAAAGCGCTTAATTGGCCGATGAAGACGGAATCAAGTGAAATCCGATTTGACAAAAGAATCGTCGGCTACGACGCGGCGGAGGTAAACGAAACCGTCGCAAATCTGCACAACGCGTACCGGACCGCTTACGCCGAGTATACGGAAGTATGCGGGAAGTACAACGAACTGCTGGATTGCTACGATGTTTTGCTCAAACGCAAGGAGCAAAACGATACGGGCGCCGAAGCGATCGCCGCGAAACTCGTCGACACCGAAGCGCTTGCGGCGAAAATAATCGCGGACGCGCTGGCCGAGGCGGAAAAAATCAAAAGCGAAACGCGCGCGGTAGCCTTGAAGCTGCGGGACGACGCGTACGTCGAAAAAGCCGAGGCGAACATCAAGGCGAAAAAGCTTGTTGACGAAGCGGGCGACGAACTGGCGAAGGCAAAAAAGCAAGCCGTAGAAATCATAGGCGAGGCGAGGGGCGAAGCGGCGCGAATAAGCGCGAACACGAAACGCAACCGCCAGCAAGCCGAGGAGTCGATCGCAAGGCTCGCGATAAGGCTGCAGGACGTCCTAACACAGGATTCGCCGGAACAGTTAGGCAAGCTGAAGGAAGAACAGCCGGTACTGATACCGTTCGTCCCGATGCAGACCGGAATATAAAAAAGGAGGAATGAAATGGAAGCCCTATCAATTGGCGCGGCCGGCGGATCCGGCGCCTCGCGAACCGAAATCGTAAAAAAGTTCGCGCCGATCGTACCGATCGAGATCGATTTGGGGTTCGCGCATGAGGCAAGAAAGGAACCGCAAAACGGCGGAGCAAAAAAACGCGGCGGGTTTATTACGACGGTTTCGGACGCGATGTTTTCGGTGGCGGTGATAATGGTCCTCTTCATCGCGGTCGTCTCGGGCGCCGAGAGCGGGGGTAGCAGAAAGATTTTCGGCTATTCGTTCTTCACTGTCATATCGCCGAGTATGCAGGATGAGATACCAATCAACTCATTCATATTGGTGAAGCATATCGAGCCGGGAGTACTTAAGGAAGGCGACAACATAACGTATATGGCCGGAATAGGCGCCACCGTGACTCACAAGGTCATTCGCATATACGAAAACTACGACGGAGCGGGAGGCAGGGGCTTCCAGACGAAGGGCACCGAAAACCCAAGCCCCGACCCGGAAATAGTGGAGGCGTCGAGCGTGGTCGGCAAGGTCGTGCTGGTGCTCCCAGTTCTTGGCGCGGCGATGAAATTTATGAGCGACAACGTCTTCGCGGTATTCGTCATCTTCTGCCTCTGCATGCCCCTATCGTTCTTCCTTCGCGGGGCGTTCGCCGGGCGCATGGCGAATAACCGAATCAACTGACCAGGCCATTGCGGAACGGCCATAATTTTTGGGAAGCGCGCACCCAAAAAACGCTCCGCCGTTTCGGGCAAATAAAAGGCGTCTCAAAGGAGGGCCGAAAATGCAAAAAAGAAGCATGAAGTTTGGCAGGCTGCTCCGGTACGCGACCTCGATTGTGATGATCGCTTCGATTCTGCAGGGCGCAACGTACGGCCTGCGGGGCACGAGGCAGATAGTCAACGAGTTCGTCGGAGCGAACCGCCAAAACCAGCAGTATCCGCCGGGCCCGTATGTCCCGGGTCCTGGCGGCGCCCCGGGAACGCCGGATCATTTCGGGTTCGTGACCACGAACACGGACGGCGGAGGGCCGATCGGCCTTACCCCGTGGCCGGGCACGCCGCCGGCGGCTGAAAACGGCCGGGACAATCCGGATGCGTTTGATCCGTCGTACCAAACCGCGACGCCCGGAGGATTTCTTGAGCTAAACGGAAACGGGCTGCATGTGGACCATGACATTCCGGTTGGAAGCAACCCGAATGTGAGTAACGGAAACGGCAACACCATGAATCCCCCGAAAACCGGGGACGAAACGGCGACGGCCGGATGGCTCGCGCTGCTGGCTATGGCCGCGTGCCTGCTGCGCCGGGTGTTCGTCGCAAGGTCCGGAGGCGGATTCGGCGCAGCCTAAAAAGACTAACGTTCACAAAGGAGGTGGCTCGGTCATTACCGCACGAAAATGGGAAAGGGATTATCGAAAAACGTATTCGAAGGCGCGAAGCCCGGCGCCATATACCGGGCAAAAAAATAAAAGGAGTGTTGGAAATGAAAAGGAAACTACAGATGGCCTCGGCGTTGATTGTAGCCATCGCGATATTCGCGACGGGGACGTACGCCTGGCAGCAGTCCTACGAGGAAAGGAACGAGTTTACCGGAAGCAGGAATGAAATCAGCGTGACGGTGCACGACGACTTCGACCCGGAAACCGGACTCAAGGACGTGTACGTCGAAAACCGCGGCAGCGCGACGCTGTATGTCCGCATAAGGCTTGACGAAGCGATGAACCTTACTAGCAACTCCTGGAGGCCCCAAGCGACGGATTGGGTCACCCACAAGCACGGAACCGCCGCCGCGGACTGCGGGCACGCGAACATAAGCGACGGGGCGCTCTTCCACGACTACTTTAAATGGACGCTCGGCGGATGGAAATACTTCATGCCGAGCGCGGGAAGGCTTGGAATCGCCCGCGACACGACAAGCTACAACGGGACCGAGCCGGGCGTCAAAGCTACGCCCAACGCGGCGATCGCAACTTCCACGCAGTTCATAGCGATGTCCGAGCCGGTGCAAAAAGCCTTCACCGGATGGATCTTCTCGGCGGACGGCTACGCGTACTGGTCTCAGCCGCTTCACGCCTACGAAGTCACTGGCTTGCTCCTTAACGGCGTAAGGCCTATGCCGAACCTGGACGCGCTCGACTACTACTATGCGATTAACGTCATAGCCGAAGTCGTGGACCTTCAGGACATCCCGATGTGGACGCAGGGCGCGCCTTCGACGGACGGCTCCGGTGCGACCAACCAGGAGGCGACTCCCGACGGCAAGGAAGTAATCAATATAATCGTGGGCAAGCCGGATTCCGCCACGCCTTCGATAACGCTTAGCAACATCCCGGTTTCGGTCAAGGTGGGCGGCACAGCCAACCCGCCGACGGTCACGGTCGGACCGGCCGGTTCGCCGAACTCGCCGCTGGTATGGAGGTCGGAAGACGTTAATATCGCGACGGTGGGCGCCGACGGAAAGATAACCGGAATAGCGGAAGGTCCCGTCAGGATATACGTCACCGCGCCAAACGGACTCACCGCGTCGTTCGTGATAACGGTGACATCCGGAACGGTGCACGCGTCGGACGTCGAGGTGTTAGGCGGCGACCAGGTGATATACGTCGGCCAGACCTACGAACCCGCGATACTCGTGACGCCGGTTAACTGCACCGAAACCCCGGTCTGGTCGTCGCTTAATCCATTAATCGCGTCGGCCGACCCCGAAACGGGAATGGTGACGGGTATATCGGTCGGCGAAGCGGTGATAATAGTCAACGTCGGAAGCGCGTCGGGGTTCTTCAACATAACGGTAATCGACCCGTCAAGCGCGTTCGACCTGCCGGTCAACGACCCCGAGGGCGGCTACACCCCCGACATGAGTTTCGACGACGGCAACGGCTACCTCGCGAAATTCGACTTCGGCAATCCCGACGAACCGGGGCACAACAAGGTCTTCCACAACGGCTCGATCCGCCTTTCCGACGTAATCAGGGACGGCAACTACGAGGGCGTGACCGCCATAGCCGTGGACGATAAGTACAAACCCTTCATTTCGGTCGGTTACAACCACATGGGCGACTTGTCGATCATCTACAGCTACATGCCTACGCTTCAGGAAATCATCGACATCTACGTCGGATTGGGCGACGAGGACATAACGATCCCGATCCGGGTGACGCTCAACCGTGACGACGGAAAGTCAGCGACGATCACGATCAACATGATTTACCGCGGATGCCTGTTCGTCTGGTACGACATGGATTGACAAAGTAAAAACGCGGCCGGCGCGG
>Ga0123353_10013980_pt1 | contig 11545 bp, 8 predicted proteins | sample TergutLab28metaG_3_FD_92763 | JGI IMG/M metagenome (GOLD analysis project Ga0123353, IMG submission 92763) | Labiotermes labralis P3 segment gut microbial communities from Petit-Saut dam, French Guiana - Lab288 P3 | ecosystem: Host-associated > Arthropoda: Insects > Digestive system > Gut ... | reverse complement strand
TCTAGGAACCTTAACTTCCTGGAACCCTGTGGGCCTGTCCAGGCCTGTAACGGGACTGCTTTACATGTCCTGTGTTGCTTTTGGGCATAAGGAGTGCATATAATGGGACAGTGTTGTCACTTTAATCTGTTAAAGGTCGGGAATTAAACCATTTTTTCAAACTATGTAATGGCTTTGATACAGTTTTTTGGATGCTGTTTTTGTAAGTATTATATGTGACTTAGCCAACACCATCACCATTTTACATAATGTATAAAAAAATTCCTTGTGCCATGTAAATTGAAAACTTGCTTTGTCAGTCAGGAGCAGTTGCCTGTTCTTACATACATTGCAGTGTCACATTCATGTCTGCCCTATGCACGTGCACACAGGAATTGTGTCAGTTGTGTACTTGTGTTTCAGCCACATGAGGATATCAACTCATATCAATTGGAGTTTTGTGCCATCAGTCACTTACTTCAGTTCACAGCTGAAGAACCAACTGTCAGAAATCAAGTGAACCAACTAAGCCATTCTGCGCCAACAAGTGCTAAGCATTGAGTAAGTGAAGACTGAAGGTTTCATCTGACAGGTCATCACTGGTCTCACTTGCATTTGCATGAGAAGCAGAGTTACCAAATGCGGCAACACTAATAACCAACTGGTCCATAGTGCATGGCATCAAGAAGTTTGGTTCAGCAGCTGTGTTGTTGGTGAATAGAAGTAGTGGTTCTTCTTGAACAAATTATTGCTCATATTATTACCACTACCGTAACAGACACTAAGGTGATCTTGCTGAGGTAACTGTCCAGGAATTCTGTCGTTTAATGGATTCAAACTTCAGGGCAAGTGGTTGAGCCCAGTAAGACATTCTACATCATTTCACATTAATCTTGTACTCTAAATCCAGATTAGAACTGATGTCTTATTCTGATGTTGATTTTTTGTGCACACAGAAAAAGATTCATCATGCAGATGTAACAGAACATTCTACAGTTGGTGACACTAATGTTGACACATGTGTGAAAGATTGACTTTTTTGTTTATTTAAACAGGTGAAGTTACTTAATCATCATGGTGCATTTGAAAGTGTCTGTTTCTGAACGCTTTCTAGGATTTATTATAAGTATTTCTTTTGAACTCATAAAAATGGCCTAAGGCTTAGCCAGATTGGGGATCTGAGCTACGTAAATGATAAAAAGTGATCAGCTCTTAGGATTTTACGGGTTATGTATAAGAATGGTTTTGCTGGTGCTGGGTGTCCACTGTCAGTGAAGGAAACTCAAAGCCAGTTAATGTTGTCAATAAGGCTGGAGGATGTGTAAGGCTTAGGATGTTATTTAGGTGTATTATTAACAGTTGGATGAAAGTGTGGATGGTAGGTTTTTTCTCCCTCCCCTGTCACATATCATAGCATAGGTGATTTTTGAATGTCTCATTGACAGAAAAAGACATGCAGACTTATGTCGTCATTTGTAACAACTGTGGGTGGTTGGTTTGTCGTGGAGTGTGCGGGGACATGTCAAAAAAAATTGGTATGAAGATGCCAAAAACGTGTGTTTAAAAATGGACAGTGATGATAAGGCAGTAAAAATATCTTTACAAAAGATAATAGAATATTGTACCGTAACTACTGCTGCCATCTTTAAAATCATCCCTTATTACTGGAATTTAAAATAATATCACTTGGGGGGAAGGGGGGTGAGACCATTCATATTTTTACACAGAGAGTAGAATAGAGGATAGAATTACCTAGATTTGTATTATACTTACAACAGTGGGCTAAAATAAAAATTATCATTAGTGATCACTTTTCATACTTGGTGTTCAGTTTTCTGTATATCACTTCCACTGTTGATGAATAAAAATGTCTGACCGTGCTCTTTCTTTTGGCAAATATTCCTTTGAATTTTAGAATTTAAATATGACTGTGCATGCAATGTTTTTCTGTCTTTTAAAACATAATTTGTATTCAAAACTAAAGGTCACTGCCACATAGCTTAAGAGAAGAATTTATTCATAACAGTGAAAGGGATATACAGTTCAGAGTTATAAGACTGGGATATTTATCACTGTAGTTTCATTTCATGTACACAGTTTATAACCACAAACTTTACATTCTGATGTTGGCTGTGTGTTGTGGTCCCATGTTATCTTGAAAGCATAAAGCCTGTAATGAACTAACGACTACTGCATAGCCAGTCTGCATTTGCAGTGAAGTCCAACTAAGATACACAGAAGTGAAAGGGTTAATGTGACAACATAAACTCTCATGGTGCACCATATGAACTCAGAACTCCCAGCTGACAAGTGATCAACTGCCTCCACATGAGACTTGAGTTGCTCACTTTTGTGGGCATTAATTTAATGGTCTTCTGGATGTGATACCATGTATCATAGTTACAACATATTTGCAGTGACATAACTGAGAATTCCATTCATGTGGGATAAGATGCTATGTCATATCCTAGCAGAATGGAATATCCTGATACCATGCTGTTTATTAATAGTGTTTAAGAACCTGCTAATTTTACACCCTGAAGGTGGTAAGGCAGTAGGTCTCTTCAAATCCTTGGTGATTCTATATCAAACAACATCCTATATGGTCATGATTTTAACTGCCTCTTTAATTTACATGGACCTTGTGACATTTTGTTTTGCATTTTATCTTTCTGGCAAATTTATGATTATGAAAAAAGTTGTCTAAAAAATAAAATTGTTGTTTGTAAAACTGACATGAAAGAGGAAGTAAGATAAAAGCAGAAACTATTAGGCATGGCCTAAAGTCATATCTTGATGCCTCCTTTGCATGTCTTAATATTGCTGGGTCATTGAAAGTGTAAGAATGTGTGTGACTGAGAAGATATACGTGAATGTATGTACAGCTGGTCAGTAGGGATTTGCATAACTGGTATTCATGCTTTGTACAGTAATTTTGACCCATATACTGTTGCTGATTGTTTCAAGACTTTAATTCCTGTTGATTTTTCCATAATTTATTGGTGGAAATATAATGTTACGGTGTTGAGGATTTTGTGATTCTTTTGTTTTAATGCTGTGGACTTATTTGTTTGTTTATTTGTTTTTCCAGTATCTGATAGTATTTCATATATTTGACTGGGTTCAACAGAAGTTCATCTGTAGTTGAACTGATGATTTTCCATCATGTCCAGTTTAATTTATCTGAGTTTTAAACCTTCCATATTGTAAAAGTTTACTACAATGCGGACTTGTTCATTTCTTCAGCCAAAGTTCAAATTTTGATCTCCCCACAGTATCATAGAAACCATGTAAATGAATGGCAGGTTGCAGAATGTATTGTATACAGCAAATACTGGACCAGCAAGAAGGCACTTGTAGGACATGTCATAAACATAACAGGAGGAAAATATCAAGTGCATAATATATAATATATGGGGCATGCAGTGGTGCAGTTGTTTGATGCACTGCACTATAAGCTGGAAGGTCATGGGTTCCATTCCCAATGGGGTCATTGGAATTTTTCATTGAGTTAATCCTTCCAGCCACACTATGGTCCTGGGGTTGACTCAGCCTCTAAAAGAAACGAGTACCAGGGTTATCTCCTGGGGGGGGGGGGGTAAAGGCAGCCGGTGTGTTAGGCCTTCACCTGCCAAATGTCTTAAAATCTGGGAGCCCCAGTTCCTGGAACCCTCAGGGCCTGTCCAGTCCTGTACTGGGATTTCTTTACCTTTACATATCATACAATGCAGTGTGTCTGGCCAAGATTTGTAGGGCCCAGTTCAACACTGGACTGGAGTGTGAGTTCCTGACTGCCTCAGATGGTTCATCGTTGTGGTTGGATACGATCTTTCCCAGGCAAGAAACAACTGGTAATTCTGGTGCATGTGTCAAGCTGTCTACAGAGACAGTCCATTAAACAATGCAATCAAATGATTCATTAAACCATATATTGCTAGTATGGGATTAGAAAGTATTTCAGTGTTTTGTTACCCTCTGGGAACTATAGCCTGAACTACAAGTCACAGAACTCCAGTTTTGAGTAAATAATGTACATTTTTGCAATGAACCCTCTTAGGATGTCTATGGAAGAATTCAACAGCCTAGACTTATTACCTGGTAAGATATGTTAAAAGTATAAGCCTGAAAACATATTACTATTCTGTATTAAGTGATTTATTTTCACCATCAAACCACATTTGAAAGTCATTTCCTTCATTGATTTTGACAGATTCTTCAGTGTGGGATTACATTAGAAACACACCTGGTTGATTTGCAACCAATTTTTGCCAGGACTATTCCATAACTACCAATTCTACCGTCCCTCTGCATGTCTGTTTATGTGGTCACTGCTGTTTTTCATTTGGTTCATTTGGTATGGTTGTGCCAAATGCAACAGAATGGACTTACTTGTGTCTGAATGGGAGACTTTAAATTGTTGGCAGTGTTAATTTTATCAAATTAGATTCATTTTTCTAAGCACCTTCAAGCTCTGCAGTTTTGACACACATACCTGCAGGTCCTCTGTATCTAATGGTATTATACATGTATCAGATTTTGGAGAAAAATTTATTTAAACACGTTAAAATGAATAATGTGAAAACTGGACTTGCATCCATATACAAAACCAATCAGTCTTACAAAAGACAAAGGAGATATACATTCACAGTACTGAATATCATTTAATTATGTGAAGGTTTGTGAGATTTGAGGTTCTTACTGGAGTGATCATGAAGTACACTGTCTTCTTGGACTTGATGCCATGCAGTTTAATAGACAGGTATGGAAGTTTCAGAGGAAGTTGCTGACTATATCTTCAGGGTGACATTTTGCACTGAACATTGAAGCGGTAGGTTCCTCCAAAACAGTTGTACCTGTACCAAATTATGCAACATTACATTACATAAGATAGCCATTAAAAAAAAGTCTTTACCAACTATAGCATTTGCCCAAACAAAATATGCACGTCAGTTTTGTGTGTTTATGATCTCCAAAACACCCAGAATTCTTCTGGGGTCCACCCAGCCTCCTATATGTGGGAAATGGGCCTCTTGCTCTGGGTGCAAAGCAGCCAGTGCTGGTAGCTTACCGCTCACCCCTGTTAGCTCTGAGGCTAGGAATAAGTGAAGCTTTATCTCCACTTCCGCACGTGCCTTTGAGGTGTGCGTAGGTACACCTGTACCTCATCTCCACCACTATCACCAGCATCACTGAAATTATATTTATTTTTTAGTATACATTTTTAAGGTAAAGAATAAATTCCATTAGAAATTCTAGATTCATGTTCAGTTTTTTGTTATTTGTCACACCATACAAGGAAATTAATGAATTTTAACAAAGAATTAGCAACTTTTGGTTGTATCTAGCACTGAAATTCTTAGTATGCATGTGTAGTGCACAGTTACTTCTTTTGGAATTTACTTGTAAGAAAATACGTTGTATGACTTGCCAAACAGAAGTAAGTACTCTGTTCTCTGTACTGACATTGTCTGAACTTAAAACACGCTGGCTGATGTGTTCTGTACATTATATTGTGTACAAGAAAGAAATGACATATGCATATGAAGTATTAGATGTTCTCTTAACCAAGCTACATAACTTGTAGGCAGTTGAGAAAAAAGTTATAGATTTGATCAAAAAAGATTTTTGGTGCACTGATTATATGAACATTTCCTATAAGTATATCAAGTGGCAATGGTAAAGCTGAACACAGCCTCATAGAATAATTTTAAGAACATTCACATCCAAACTGGTATTTGCCATTAGTCCCTGAAATACCCAGTATTTACCCTCAACAGGTCTTGTGTTATGTGCAGTCAACATTCAAAAAATTTATGTTCCAACAATCCAGTGCTGAATTGCATCCAACAGCATTGGAAAGAAGAAACTGGATGGTGGTTTCTAGTTGAGTCATGTGTTCAGATAAGCAAAAAATTAGAGACCTGACTCAGTATGACATTTGGAAAATTTTTTTTCCAGATCCGGTGTTGAAGTCATCATAATTTAATACAAAACAATCAAGTGTGTTAGACCTGTGGAGGTGACAAAGGATTAAAAATTTTATACCAAATACCTGTCATGTAATAAATATACCAAAAAACAAGTTGATGCTTATGTCTTGCAATTCTAAATAACAATGAAGGAAAGGAATATCAGATGTGTTTTTAAATTTGTGTGGTGCAAAGATTAGTCTGCTGAAATGCGGTGCCATGTGGTTCGGTACGTGAGACCAAAGTTTGGGAGGAATGTACTGCTTCCATGTTCAGATTAGAAAATGGGGGCAGCAGGTTTTTTTTCAAAATGCTGGTATCTTTATGTTTCTGCCACTATACATTATGACTGCCAAGATTTTCATAATCATGAGAGTTTTATTTGTTCTAAATTTTTTGTCAGAGTTATAGTATTAGGAATTGTGACTTTATTACAATTTTGGTTTTGAATACAGGGGTGTACTTTTGAATCACATACAGAGAGGTTCAAAAGTCACTTTACACTCCATGTTTGACAACAATGGCTGTGTCAGGCGACTTTTGCATCACTCTGTAGTTTAGGAAACACTAATTTTAGTTTCTTTAATTTATATTTTCTGTTGTTTGTTTTGTTACGTTGCAGCTTGGCTGACTGCAATTTGAGGTGTGATGTGTATGTTCTAATATCTTGCCTTTCATCATTGCCACAATAGTTCTGTTTTCCTATTTATCAAATCTAAGGAATGTTGCTAATTTTCCAAGGGAAGAAATGTTGCAATGTAAGTAAACTAAAACCAAAAAGAACATAACTTGAAGCTGATAAATAAGTATGTACAAATATACAACTTTTGTGTTGTCGGTTTCCTCCTACAGACTTAATACAGAATACCCAGATGTTATGTGCAGTGCTCATAGTGGTTGAAGAAACGTGCAATAGTTCCACGCTACTGCAATCCACGGATGCAATGATTCCTTATTCAAGATATATTTCTAGAAATGAATACACTTTAATTCCTAATTTGAGAACTATTATTTCTTTAGTATTTTAGCTTATATATATATCGTGATGTTGACAAGGAAAACAGCCATATTTTGGGTGAAGAGTCGGTTTATGCTTTGTCTGTGATAATAGTGAGAAACAGAAAGTTGAAAATAGTCTGGGAACTTGTATCATAATATGGTACTATAATTAAATAATTCGTTCATAAAGTCAAATGACATTAATTTTTAGGCATGTTCACTTAGACGCAAAAAGCGCCTATAACTTTGTCATGTCCGTCCGTCCATCATGTATGAATGCAGTTCCCACTGGCCAGATTTCCATGAAATTTGATATGTTTATGAAAATCTGTTGAGAAAATCCTAATTTTGTTACAATTGGACAAAAATGTAGAGCACTTTACATAAAGACCTAGGTGCATTTGATTGTTGCCTGCGACTTGAAATAACCATAAAAGTCCTCTCTTCAAGTGAAATGTTGTTAGGCTCACTGAGGTATAAATGTTATGGAAAAGCGCCACAATGTTACATTAGACATATATTATCTGTCTTCTTTAAGCATGTAGTAGACATGCTAATGTAATCAGATTGCAAGATATATTCCTTGTAATTGATTATGCTCATATCATGGTATGTACTTCAAAATGCTGCAGTGGATTTGTTGAATTTTACATATCTTAATGATGATCTTTGCCACTGCCTACAAGTTCAGAGGCATACATTCCATTAGTAAGTTCAGTGTTCAGAAATAAAAACATTCCATTATAAAGACTTAATTTAATTTAATTATTTATTTTACTGTATTTTTGAAGTGGTATAACCAGGGATGTGCTTAAGCTGGTTTACATCAGTTCCACTGAAGCAGCATTGAAAAATTTATACCAGATGAAAAGTGCCCTGGCAGCAAGAGTAGGCTGATCACATTATACAAAGCAAGCATAATACTTGTGGCAACCCTGGTTCCTTTTTTCATTATGGAAAGTAGTCTAGTACAAGAGTTCACAAAACAAATTTACATGAAAACTGGTATTTAGTAACCTTTCAGAGGATTAAATATACTACTAGCTATTTTGAAGCATGGGTACCATAATGTCATATTAATATGACTGCCCAAGAAAAGTATGCCCTTAAGAAAGATGCTTGAAATTATGTAGATTTAGATTTTCCTATGATCTGTGAATTATCGTCCTGTCATCGTGATAATGCAATGTAATTTCAGCTGGGATGGTTAAATGTTGGTTTCTCATGGTGGTCAAGATTCTGGTTTAGAGCAGGTTGTGTAGGACATCTGATGGGCAGAGTATCGTTGGGTTAGCTTACTCACCAGTTGCACCTGCCTTGCTCTTGCCACTTGTTAAGCATCACTCCCAACTGTCACTGTCAGGGCCATCTCAGCTGTTACAATATGACAGATTTGAGTATCACAAACTTACCTTCAGCCCAACACTTGACCCACAGCAATTAATGTTTCGTGTGTTGTATTAGTTAACATGTCTTGGAAAAAAATCAAAATAGAAACATCCCACATACAAGTGAGGTATATTCTTGTTATTTTCTGATATGAAGAAAAAAAATGCTAATCGTTTTGATTATGATCTTTGAGATTTTCATGGTGGTGATACCTAGTTTGTGGTCACAACACTTTGCAGTCTGGTAGTTTGATACTGGTAACAATCCAAACTACTATCAATTCAAGATCCTTGTAAATAACCAACTTGACACACAATTTTTTCTTGTATGTTTATTTCTCTTCTCTACATGTTTCGGACAGCCACATGCCCATCATCAGGAGAATTATTGTATCAATACGACACCTGGTTTATGTCACTTTGTGTATATGACTGTCTGGTCTGCAGGAGCATATGCTCCTGCATACCAGACGGTCGTCTACACAGAGTGACATAAACCAGTTGTCACATTGATACAATAATTCTCCTGATGATGGGCACGTGGCTGCCTGAAACATGTAGAGAATAGAAATAAACATACAAGAAAAAATTGTGCATCTAGTTGGTTATTTACAAGGTTCATACCAGGATGCATGGTCAACAAAACATAAAATTCTACTATGCAAGGTCACCCCAAATGGTGATAGTTTAACTCTCTATGATTGCTGCCTGAACATTTTATCACATTGTAGTGGGTATGGATACATTTTCATAGCTAGGTTGGATCTCAAAACAGTATTACACTGCTGTTGAAAGGATAAAAAGTCAAACTACATGGCTATGAAAAAATAAAGGAATATGATTTTATAGGTACTACATGAGCTTACCCTCTTACAGTTTAATATTAAGACACATATGAAATACAAGACATATGACAGATATTGTGTTAAAATTGTAATAGAATGTGCTGAGTGTGCTGGAATTGGCTCCAGGTTTCACCGATGTATTGACACTTAACGATGCAAATTTATGCATTTGGGAGGCTGTGACTGATTAAAATATTTCCAGCCTGTCATGTGTGCAACATATAAGAGAGAGAAAGAACAGCTCAGTTTTTGCAGTTTCATTTGAAACTATGAGTTTGAAGTTTTTTCAACAGATTATGGTGTTCTGGTTGTGAGTTTGATAGGTACAAGTATTTTAACGGATCTTGTGCCCCCATCTTCAGAGTAAGAATGAACAAACTGAAGATGCATCTTTTCATGATGCTGCACTGGTGTGGCTGAGGATCCCTTTCTTCTGTGGTGTGACTCCACATTGCTGGATAATTTGTTTCTGACATTCTGAGACAATATTTTATACTAAATGCCAAATGTGGAAAAATTTAACACACTAACTGCTGGTGTATTTTATGTATTTTACCCCAGGCCCATGACTTTTATGTTTTTTTGGACAGCAGATCCTTGAATATCAGGCCTCTATGTTACCTTGAAATGTCACAAACCATTTACCCAGGGATATGGCATCGTATCCCAGAATAAAGGGTCCTCATCACACTGAAGATGTTGGCAGTAGGTTTCTGTGAAATGTTGGTACCTATCTATCTTACTATGAGGAAGCCGTAATCTTAGAAATGTTGTATTTTACTATATTGCACTAGGATTCAATTGCAAAACTTGAGAAGAATTTAATGACATGTTTCCACATGAAACTTTTTATGTGTCATCTTTTGCAACAACATGAAAAATGTGCAATGTTGATAACCTCTGAGAAACTGGTTGGAAATTTATTCACCAAACTCTGGATTATATGTCACTTCATAACAGATAATATTTTCCATATCTTGGCTAGTTTTAACCAGTTATTTTTATTTTAGGAGTAGATAACTTTTGGATTCTTGGAGCAAATTTACTCTCACCATGACTGTATATATATACATATATTATTGATGTAGAAGAAAGTGAATTGTGCCTTACTTAATGTATTAGTATTAATAATATGAATGATTATAAAGCTATGGTATCTGTGAACAATAAAAAGAACTCTTCTGTGTCATGTGTAGTGTGTATTACTTATTTACAAAATATTTCAAATATGTTTCACTGTTAGCACTACATCAGGATCTGTCTTCATGGTGGAAAATACAGTATCTTTACTCACTGGGTGCTTAGTTTGGTAGACATGGTTGCAAATTTTCCTGTAAAAATGTCAAAACTGTCGTGTTCCTTTATTTACTTACGGCTGGTTTATTTAATAGTCCCTGAAATAACTGAGAATATGGGATTGTATGATGTTCAGGCAACTGATGTAGTAGCACATATAGTAAGTGGAAAATGTGGAAAAAATAACACATCAGCTGCCATTGTCGTTATTTGTATGTGCTTTGTCATATGCAACTTTTTTTGTTTCTTGTCCCAAATAGTCATTTTGAGATGTATTGTTCTTACATTGATGAATTACACAGGGAAATAAAAAAGGGCAAATTTGGTGCTAATAGTTTTCCACACAGTGCTTTTGCATGTTTTGTATACCAGGGGTATGAAAATTTCCCAACAATGTGGTGAATAAATTTTGGCCACCATGAATGTGTCATTGGTATATTGTATAGGGTGGATCTGGTGTGGGTTGAATAGACAAGGAGATACTAATTTAAAAGAAGATAAGTATGATCAGTTGGACATTGTTTTGGAATATCCACACTACTAGTGATATCCACATTTCTGTAGTAATATGTGCATTTTGTTAATTCTGTATTGAATCCTACAGTTTTTTTAGGTTTGCTGCTACAGTTATGCAATCCCTGCTTCAATTAGTAGAGCACAAAATAAATTCTTCACTCACAGGTTTCAAACTGACAGTGATGATGACTGATGGAAGCTTGCAGCTGTGAAGGATGAGGCAGTAGACATCTCCACTGAGGAACATGATGTAGATGTTGAAGGTAAGGAAGATGTATGGTTAGAGATGCTTTTATCTTGGTCAAGCAGCTGTTACAATGTTCTTCTTCTTCTTCAGTGGCGCTACAGCCCGGGGTGGGCCTTGGCCTCCTTTACAATACGCCTCCAGGCCTCTCGATCCCTTGCTCTGTCTCTCCATTCATTTATTCCCTTCTTTCTCAGGTCCGTGGACACGTCATCCAGCCATCTCATTTTTGGTCTTCCTCTTCGTCTTGTTGCACACAGCTTTCCGTACAACATCTTTTTTGGAATTGCGGTGTCTTGCATTCTTTCT
>Ga0123353_10013976_pt1 | contig 11546 bp, 10 predicted proteins | sample TergutLab28metaG_3_FD_92763 | JGI IMG/M metagenome (GOLD analysis project Ga0123353, IMG submission 92763) | Labiotermes labralis P3 segment gut microbial communities from Petit-Saut dam, French Guiana - Lab288 P3 | ecosystem: Host-associated > Arthropoda: Insects > Digestive system > Gut ... | reverse complement strand
ATTGTATCTTTCATTACTTTATGTAAAATATTTCTTTGTTCAACTGTGTATTCTTTAACAGAATATGTGTCCTGGATATGGAAAATAGCATTTAGAAAAGTGTGTCCAGTGCAATGTGTGGAAACAGTTTATCTTATAAAGAATTTTTGTATTTTTCTTGCAACTCAACTGGCCACATAAATTTTATGACCATTTCTGTAATCGTAAATTAAGATAAATGTGCAGTAATTTTTAAGACGAACAACTTAGTATTAAAATCATTGGCTAATGACATTAACTTGTTTTCATAATTCTTCATCAAATTGAAGGAAAGTAAAGTATCTGTATGAAGGGAGGAAATTGACCATAAATGGTTATGTTTCAGAACATACACTCTACAGGCTGGATTTAGCTTTTGATCCAAGGTGTGCATGTTACAAATGTCTGTTTCAGCGTCTTAGTCGACCAGAGGTATTAGAGAATATTATGATGGCTACACCTGGGCTTAGTGAAGATCCAGTTGCAATATCAATTATTCAAGATCCAGAATTGCTTGTTCATATGGAGAATGCAGACACTGTAAGAAGGTAAATAATTAGAGATTGTTTCAGGAATATATGCTTTCACTTATTATACTCATATAATTATGGCATGGTATACACACTACTTCTGTATTAAATAGTTTCCTTGTCTCTATAAGTGATGTGTCTTCAGGTGTAGAAGAAGAGGACAGTCCATATACAGAACAAATCTGTAAATACTGTATTTGTCAAACAGAAATCATTGTTATGCTGCAGATCATGCATATAATGTTGTATGTACTCATATGAGAAGAAACTACTGAATTTCAATGTTTTAAATGGAAAATTGTACTGCGTATTCATGTATTTAACATATATGAACCAGTGTACTGTCAATATGGGAAGGAAAACATATTCAATAATGTCATTGCTGTACATTTGTGTTCATATACACATATTTTGTTTTGTTTCAGGAATCTATTTAAGTTATTAAAGAATAGACATATGCAGTACCAAGAAATAGCACTGTAGAATTGGATAGTGTCATTACTTTCAGATATTTTTTACTAGGATATTTTCACAGGAACAGTTTAATTATTAGTTAAAACCTATTAGTTAAAATACATTTTATAGAGGTTAAACTGAGTAATAATGTATATGTGATTACATGAATACGGCTACAATATAGTCACATCATGTCTATCTGTAAGGTACTGTATTTCTTTTTCAGGATTGCTGAACTCCATCCATCCCTCGCTGAAGCAGCAAATCACATAGCAGCTGCAGTTCATGAAGAAGCTGCAACTGGAAATGCTACCAGTCAAGCATCATCATCTGGATATTCATATTCACTAGATGCCCTTAGTGACGAAGAAGAGATGGATTCCTCTCAGGTGAGAGGGAGACCAAGAAGATTGAATTCTGTTTTCAGATAATTCACGGCCATTACTTTTTGCCTCCACTTCTCCATTCAATGAGTGTTGTAATTACAATGGATATTTCTCTTCGTCATTGTGTACTGTGGTATGTGTTCATAGTAGTAACTGAGGTGAAAAAAAATAGTGAGACATATACTTTTACTGACATGCACTTTACACTTCAGTATTAGGGTTTTTCCTGTCAGTTTAATAAAACAGTATTCAAAATTCAAATGTACAACCTCTCATTTTAACACAAGGGGTATTAAAATATAAATTAAATGAAGTAAAAATTGCTGTTGGCATGGGAAATAGTAGCGCTATTGCTAATTTAGTATTAAGATTTCAAATGAAGGGTGATGGGGCTGGGCATGTAGCATGCATGCATTTTTGTAAGCAAACCACCTGAAGGGGAAGGATTAAGTAGGAACCTTATGTGTGTGTGTGTGCAGGGAGGGGTGCATATTAAAATGGACAATAAAATAGATAGGATATGTCACAGTGTGTACTAGAATAGTCTGCCTCAGGATGGGGACAAGTCTTGGGCTGTTGTGAAGACATTGATTGATTCATTAGCATTTGGTTCAAGCCCTTACATTCCCAATGCACCTAGGTGTGAACGTCATTATTAACATTCATATTTCTTGATCATGTGAGTGGCTAATATTCTCAATGTGAACTGCTGTCTCTGTTGATTTAGTTAGGTAGGTAGGTGAGTGCAGTTTTGATAATTATTTTTAAGAAAAAAGATATAATTTTGGGGTAAATTGACTTTACCATACATATTCCAGATACTGATGTTGTAAGGAGTAAACATGCAACACTAAAGTAAGTATTCAGTTCTAAAAGTTTATGTTGTTCATTATTAACAGTATTTGAGGGCTTTAATGTATCTTCTTCACAGTCAGCAGCACATATTTATTTGTGCGATGTTATGTTTGCAGTCTTCTGACTCTCAACCCCGTGGAAATGATGATCCTTCAAGGCAACAGTCATACTCGACCATAACAACAGCTCAGCTCGCTGCTGCGTTGGCTTCTGCTACTGGTGAGACTACAGGGCAAAGTAATTATTGAGTTAATGTAGTGTCCCACTGCATGTTCATGTTGAAATGTTATATCAAGATGAATTAATACCAATGTTCGTGGTTCAGGATACATGTGACTCCTCATTTCATTGTAAGACATCGGTATACAAAGTGTGGCCTACGCACACTTAAATATGGTAAGTCCATTATACTCAATTGTTGTTGTTAATCATTTGCAAGTGTGGGGTATTACTGTCATCAGGATTGTTTTCTGCGCCACCCCATCCCTCTGGTTCCAGTACAACTTCAGCATCTGCCCCATCATCTGGAGGGAGTGTCATCACACCAGAGATGTTCAGCCAAGCAGTGCAGCAAGCCATTGCCAACACAGGAAGACCCCTTGTTGCAGGTGATGCTGCGGTAATGGTACGTATCTCTGTTAGAAAGGGCTGCATACAGCATTGTTGACGCTGTTCGGTTACATGACTTACTTGGTTGTACATTTAAAAGTATCCCATATCATTCAACCTTACAGAGGTGCTTTGCTTCCCCACAACCAGACATTGCTGAGCACATCTCACTCAGTTCCTTTCTTTTTCTTTCATGTTATCCCATCTGCTAAAAATTGTCCCTCTGCCAACTGTGTCAGTGTGGCAGATTCAGATTGCATTAATCTTGGTGTCGTCAGAAGGCAAAATATCACACTCATATTTGGTGCTGCTTTTAATTTCATATCTTACAGGGTCCTAATAAATTTATTGTATTATTTTGTTTATGTTTGTTTTATATGCATCCTGTTTATTGTACTTTGTTATTTGTGCTCGTGTGTCATGCAGTTTCTGTGACTGGTCATGTGTCTTTTGACTCAGCATGTTAATAAATGCACATTGAATTGAATTGTTTAGCGCACCACCTTGTGTGAATTACGCTCCTAGTTTATCCCCAATTTCACAGTCAGGCCCCTTTACATTTCAACATAAAAACAAAACAACTTTACCTGTGGATATGGTCGTGACTGTGTAACTTGAATTTTGTAAAGATATATACAGTAAATAGACTTAGGCCAAGAGGTGCTTGTAAACCTGCTGACTTTTAGTCCTTTACTGTCACTCTGATGGTAGATATTGCAGCTCTGATCATAGAAGTGACTTTTTGTTTAAATTATAGCTGTCAAAGTTCCTTCTGTTTTTACGTAATCCTATATTATTTATATAATGCAGGAGAGGTAGTTTTCAGCATATAGTCAGTGGTTCACCAGTATGACAGGCATCTGCATGACAGTAATACCAGAATTGCCAAATAATGTACTATAAAACCCTGATTTTACATTCCCACTACACACTTTTTGTATGGTCTTGGCCAGAAACCCATACAAACAATCTTCCCTGGATTTTACACTTGCTGGATTTTATGCCATTGTAGATGGTCTCCACAGAGACCTAAAACTGGGGTGTTACTGTAGTTACATGACATTATTATTGTATGTTCTCTTCTGTAAGACTAGAGCCAGGGCTAGTCATGGACAGAGTGAGAGGAGAAGAGTGTATTGTCTTATTTGCATGTTGAATATATCAGAGTGAAAAGAATGGTAAACTTAAACATTTTCTTTCATTTATTAGGCAACTGCAACATCAACTGGGGGGACAGAGACAAGTCCTGGCATTCAAGCACAAGGGAACATGTTGTCACGTCAGTTACAACAAATGCACGAATTAGGTCTTACAGATGACACTCTGAATGTTCAAGCCCTTCAGGCAACAGGTGGTGATGTTCATGCAGCCATTGACATAGTTTTTAGTGGTGCACTTCCACCAGATTCACAGTAAGTTAGCTGGTTGAAAACGGTGCTTGTGTGTTACAATTTGAAAAGAAAATTGTAAGTAAGGTTTATATCTTTCTGTCTTAATATGTGAATATGGAAATGTCAAGTGTGAAACACTGTGTTAATGCTAAATGAATATGTATGAGTATATTTATAGATATTGCATGTACATCCAAATTCATATAAAATATTATAAAAGGAATTGTTTAAAACATAATCTTGATTTAAGGGTAACGTGTCTTTTTGGAACATTTTTGGCAGTTGAAGCTAATTTCACATATACATGTAATAAAGGTAAACTCTTTAAAGTTGAATTGGGAATCTTGAAGTATAACCAAATCTAATGGATGTGAAGGACTTGAACAATTTTTACATCCAGAAGGCACTTGGGCCAGTAGGAGGACCTGTGAAGTATGCTTTGGTGCTCCAGGATGGATCTCTTTTTGGTTTAAGCACAATGTAATGACAGCAAGACATGTAACCAGAAGCTCCTGGCTTTATACCCCATCACAGCTGAAAAGAAACCATATGCACAACCCAACCAGGGGTGTTATCTACTACTACCACATGGCTGACTGCTGCTATAGAATCCAGGTAAGATACCACAGACAAGTTTGCTTCTAAAGCCTGCAAGGGACAACAATACCTTGAGCCATCTTCATATGCAAAACTGGTTTTGCCTTACTTTGTTCTCCAAAATTTTGTTTTCCAAGATACCTGAAACCCTGAGTCAAAAAAAACTGCCACATATTGCAGAATTTCATTAAGCAACCGTTAGGCTACAGTAAAAAAAAAAAAAAAACTTCTTCATTATCCCTTGTGAATTAGATCTTGATAGACATGTTGTGGCCTCTTCAAAAATCTTCCAAATTGTCTTCGTCCACCTGGTCTATAACTCTGTATTATTTTTGGTATCCTCTTGTTCATTCTTGTTACGTATCTGTAGCCAGTTAGATTTTTATCTTCTTAGTTTCTTGTCAGCTGGTTATATTTTCATATCTTCCAAAATTTCTTCAGTCCTTGTGTGGTCAAAAATGGTGTACCCGGCTGTTCTTTAACGCCAAATTGTTACGCTTTACAAAAATTCATCCTTAAACATTCCTAGTTGTGTGTAATATTAAGACTGGTGAGAAGGCCCTACACCAATGATGGGCCACATGCTTGGAAACACTATTATGGTGTAAGGCCCTGTGGTGTAGATTCCAGTTGAAATGCGATGCACGGTGACTCATGGGAGGGGAAGTGAAGGGGAAACTGGTGGATGGAGTGGTTAGTCACTATTCTTCACACTTCCTCGGAACATGGTGTATCCAGCATTACTACCGCACGGCTGCCAGTAGTTAATTGAACTGACGCCCCAGTCGATTTAAATGGATTCGTCCGTTTCGGCAAAAGACGAAATCTGGTTTCTGTGCGTGTGCCATCACATTTCAAACGCGGTATACAACGAAATAATTGGTTGATTATATAAAGCTGATATATGAAGGCAGTGCATGAGGTACATATCGCATTTATATTGCAATCATCGAGGTGGTGATGAAGATTCAAGTCGTATGCGATGTTGTGCCATGTTGGTTCTTAATTTGTTATGGACGTTTCTAAGGCATTACGATCGTTCGAAACGTCAATAACTATTCACGGCACATATAAGACGAATCTTAGGCAACTCCACAGCGAACACCAGCAAAGCTATGTCCTTAGATGTCAGCAGCGTCGTTCTACAACTTCGTACCTACCACGGACAAGAGATCACAGTCTGTTACCAACCAAGAACCGTTCGAATCGCATCTGTGCTACTCTTATCCGTGCTGGGTTTGCGTAGGTTAGATGGTATCATGAAAAGCAAATCTTGCTGCCCAGTTTTAGTGCGAACTGGCCAAAATCCGTTACAAATACTCAGGGTAAAGATGAGTTGACATTATGAAGAAGTCCTACAATCCGATTTCGGACGTAAGAAACGAGAACGTCGAGTTATCAAGACGTCTATACAGGTAAGTAAGGAGCCGTTGCTTAAACGTGTGATAACATTCGTCATGAATTGGTGCAATTGTGGACCATTTGTTCGCAAGTCTTTTATCATTACGTATCTTGATTCTGTGTATAGTAATCACTGATGGAGAGTACTGTGTATAATTTGGCTGCCAGTATCCAGTTCTAGCCATCTGTGAACACGGTAATGAACTTTATAGCTCCATAAAATTCGGGGATGTTTTGGTCTTGCTGAAAGTAAGGTCCTGCATTTGTAGGTTTAATATTGCCTTATTTTTATAGAGCAATCACGGATGTGTCTAGACATCTGGATGACTGTCGTGGAAGGGCCCAAACATGCAACGACTTGTTTTCGCCTGGTGTGGAGACCCAACGGATGAAACTGAGAGAGTACTGTGAGCGCTTGATTTTCTCAGATCCTGTAGGACATGGGAGGAAAGGGGAAGAACTCCTGTGGAGGAAGGGTTACTACGACGTTGTCACAACAGCCAAAAGGCTCAGGAAGGTGCGGAAAGAAATTTGAATGCCTTTTTTCCAGTTTATTACATTTTTTAAGTGTGTTAATTTGTGATGTCATTTCCTTTGTCATGTTCTTTCAGAATTATTCTCGGTATGATATATGTACTGTTGCAATTAAGCATAACCATCAGGGTAGAAATTCTGGTGTAAAACAAATCAGAGAGGGGACTGTTGCCATGTGAATACGGGTTGTGGTTTAGTATAATTTTAAAATTGCTTTATCTGTTGCATGGTTTTGTCATGGGAAGACCCCATTACACCAAATGTGAAATGATTATTTAGTAAGAAAAAAGCGCAACATGAAGTTGAACATATGTTTTGTAGGGTCTAAATGTATAATAGCAATGCAGGGTTATAAATCTGGAGACGTAAGCAAATAGTGCAACCTTGGCTCATCATTGGTGCAACACGGGTCTGTGATCCTTTCAAAATGATAACTCTTGGATGGGAAATCTTGTGGACATTCCTTGATTGTTCTTTAAAAGATGGAGTTACACTTAGGCTGGATATAATATGTATTTTAAGACTCATATGAATTGAGGAGTCAGATGTTGCAAATGTTATAGGTGTTGTACATATACTATGATTATATCATCATGTTTAGTTATAAATGTTGCATCTATTTACTCACACTCCCAAGGTGTATTAGTTAGGAGACTGAAAAATTCCTAGCCACAGTGACTTTAAAATTTCTTGAAACACTGCTGCATGTATACCAGACTTGATGAAGTAAAACATACACTGAGTGATGCTGTTGTCAAGGGTGAAATGTTTTCGAAAAAGATTGTTTTATAAAATCAGTGTCAAAAATACCTATCCTTTCCTTTGCTTAATTTGCAGCAATAATAAAAATGTCTATTACATAGATTACCATTAAACAGGAGAGATAAATTGAATTTTATCAAATAATTGTCAGTTGAGTGCAACTAGCTTATCTGGATTTTAACTGACAATATGTTCTATATATATATAAAACTGAAGATGATTGAGAGCAGATCTATATCAACTGTATTAATAAGTGTACAGTTGTGATCAACTATCAGCTGCAAACTGTTTCCTGATATTGATCCATTAAATAATGGGATGAACAGTATAAAGATAAAGCTACATTTCTTTTAAGCATAACTTTACCAAGTGTAATAACAAGTGGCTGAACAGTTTGGCCCATACATACAAATAAACATTTAAACACATTTTATAAATTTTATTAATAGCTCTAATTGTCCTCTGTATATATTTTAATTTTCTCATATATTGATATGGAGTTGCATATTCTTCTGAATGAACTCTAACATAACAAATGGATCGAATGTCCAAAATAAACAGTTCCCAGCTCTTGTGTCAGTTTTTACAGATAACACTCCATTTGTGCGTCCCTTAAATAACATTCACTGAGTACAAGATTGCCTGCCGTTAGCAATAAACAGGCCTCCCTACTCAGAGGACATTGACCACCTTCACTATTTCTGACAATATTGATGAATACTATCAGCTTTTGACTTTTAATCAATTTTTTCTGCTAGAACAACACATGGAGCCCTGTGGAAGTTGCATATATGCAGGGCCATCTGGCAGCAGGAGTGGGACATTATCATCATCTTTTGTTCCGGCTGCAGATTGAATTCAAACTGGATCTTCATGGAGCTGTAGATTTTCCATTATTGGTGTACGATAAGGGGTTGAAGAAAGGTATGTGATATGTGGTCTGATTGAAGAAAGGTATGTGATGTGTGGTCTGATTGAAGAAAGAGGAAGGAATAATGGGCATGCATTGTTAAATATTATTAATATGATTAAATCAAGAGCTGGGCATTGCTTTTAGGTCAGTGGTCTTCTAGAAGGTGTCTCCTTTTCAGTTTGACTGTTCAGCACCAAACTGTTAGAGCCATCTGTTTAATCTGTGTTGCAAACCTGTAGAATGTAGATTTGAAAGGGAGTGGAAGAGATATTTGAGTCATTCATATACAGGTTATTGTTAAAGTATTTTCCTTCCTGCCTCTTAGTACTGTTTGAGCTCATATGTCATGAAAGTTGTGCTGTTTTACCATTTTTAAAATTATTACCTCCCTAGATTTATTCCATATTTTTACATTTGTGTTCTTTTTTTAACTAGACAAAGTGTCATCATCCAGCAAAACACTGGATAGCAGCTGTGTAAATTGGGCCAAGCAGGCCACACACCGATGTTTGGTTTATTTGGGTGATTTGAGTCGGTACATCTTGGATCTCCATCCTCATTGGGATGCTGGTCTTGCAGTGCGCTACTATTTGCAAGTAAGTGTGTTCATGTCATAAACTGGAGAAACTGTCATGATCAATAATAAAATCACTATAAGCTTGTTTGCTGAACTGTATCTTCAGTGGAGAAATTAATTTCCATTGTTATATTTGCTGTAATCCCAACATGAAAGAAGTAATTGTTATAATAAGGACATTTCTTTTCCTTCTAGGCAGTTCTTGTGCTGCCCTAGCCTGTCATTTAGTATGTTTGAGATTTGAACTATCCACACCAAGTCAACACAGTTCACAACCTGATCTTCATTAGTTTGTATGAAAATTGCAGATCTATTGTGTATCATAGACATAAATATGAACCTTGAGTTTGAGTCCTATACGCATAATTATTTTGTAATAGTGGTCACATGAATTCAGGAATTCTCTGCAAAAGTTGTCACCTTGTCATGACATAACTTTAGTCCTCTTAGGCATAGAGAGCTAGAACAGAGTGCAGTGGAAAGCTGATTACATGCCTTCCTAATAATACGAGCGAGAGGTAGTCATTAAAAATGTTCAGTCCTGTCAGTTTGTTGAAAGCGGTGCCCCACCACACGTTTAGTGGGGATTTGTTAAGGAAATTATGTACGGTTATTTCTTGAGGATTAATAATTTAGTGACCTGGGATGTGTGTTGTCTGCAGTATTCATTCTATCATGAATAAATTGTGCGTTACGAGTGAACAAAGTCAAAGGGCATGGTCGCATGTGAGCACTGATGTTCCTGTAAAACATTAACCTTTTTCTTAGTCGTATGGTTCTAGATGTTAAATGTGTTGAATGTGATACCAATACAAACCTTCAAAATTTATTGCTCACCAGAGTGCCATGCCAGGAACAATGTGATAAGAAAAAACCCTTCTAGCACACTGCTGTGGACTGTGTTTACCTGTTGCAGCAGTGGTCTCACCTTCTTGTCTGCAGTAACATTCTGTTGAAAATGGACACTTTGCATGTTGCTGCACCACAAATAATGTGGATATCAGCATAATCTTCAGTAATGGACACTGTAATGGCATCTGATCTTGGTTGCAAAAACTGGAGGGAAAGAATATGCATGTTTAACCACTTTGACAGAACGCAAAGTATGTGTAAAATAACGTGGCTGCACATGCAGCATACAAGGCATGTAGTGAGCTTGAGTACTGGTATGCAGTTGTACAAGGTGCAGATTGACTGCTACATTCTCTAAACCTGCCTAGTGCAGAATGTGCAATAATTTAAATACACCAAAATAATGTGTAGAAGCTGTCTCCTTCGCCTCATCCTTCTTCTCCTCCTCTTCCTCCTGCTCCTCATTCTGCCCTTCCTTCTCCTCCTCCACCTCCTCATTTCAACACACTTAAAACCCATAATCCTCTGACCATCTCATAATAGTTCTGTTCAAAATTGTCACCTTCTGCTTGTACACTTTCTTCTGGGACAGGATGTATAATTGGTTCTTTTAAGCAAAGCTAGAGATCATACAAAGATAAGCGTAATGATGCATTAATAAAACTTACAGAGCAGAATTTGAATGGGTTAAACGTCATGTGAAGCAGAACCCTGTATGAGAGAACCCTAAGAGCTGAGTGTGCAAACGAGACAAAGTGTGTAACCAGCAAACATAATAACACTTAAGTGTAATGAGATACGTTGACTGATTTTCTGTCATATCAGCTCTGATTTGGGTGATACAAGCATGCATTTTTTTGTTTTCCCGAAATGTATTTCTTTTCTGACACACTTTTGCTAAGAAAATCTGTATAACATGAATCAGTTTTTCCATTCAGTTTATGATTTACTAGTGATTTCAAGGTGAATTTTATCTTTCAGGTATCATACATTATGTTACCAGTTTCAGCTTGGTTGACTTTAAGTGCAACCGATTTGTATGCACAGGGAAATGAAAGCAATCAAATTATATGTTTGCAGGCACTGAATATAAATGTAGACATTGGAATGCCTCACAACCAACTTGGCACACTAGCAGGGACTTGCAGTTACGGTCTGGATGCAGCATACCACTATATGCGATGGTGAGATCCCACTACAGAGTTGTTTATTTGTTGATTCTTGTGTCATATGGTGGAAGACAGGTTCCATGCATTCTCTTACACTTGCTTGCAGTTACAGCACAATTTCTAAAACTGATCACTAATTTTGTTTTCTTCATTTGCTGTTAAGCCATCCATTTAATAATGTGAAGTTGTTTGTTTCTAGCATCAAGGTTGATGCTGTGTTTCACAGCAGTGTGACATTAAAGGTATGTTTTTTTATTGTGTCTGCTGCAAACACTGCATGAACAATTGTTCGTTTTCTTCATGCTGTGAATAGTACCTGTTGCTTGCTTTTCTTTATTATGCATTTCATAAATTATTTAATCTTTTTCACAGTATTATGGTACTGAATAATGATGATGGGAGCCCACAGTATTTAGCTATATCTGTGTTTGCTATTGCCAGTTTTTTTTTTTTGGGGGGGGGGGGGGGGGGATAAGGATTGGACTTCCTTCTTTTT
>Ga0123353_10013973_pt1 | contig 11547 bp, 8 predicted proteins | sample TergutLab28metaG_3_FD_92763 | JGI IMG/M metagenome (GOLD analysis project Ga0123353, IMG submission 92763) | Labiotermes labralis P3 segment gut microbial communities from Petit-Saut dam, French Guiana - Lab288 P3 | ecosystem: Host-associated > Arthropoda: Insects > Digestive system > Gut ... | reverse complement strand
GCTTTCCGATGTTGCATTTGCCGCATTTCCCCACGCCGCAAGTCATACGCATCTCCAGAGTGGTGTAAAGCTTGTCTATGGGAAGCCCCATATCCATCAGGCTCGACTGCACCGCTTTTATCATTATCGGCGGCCCGCAGAGGATCGCGTACATCTTATCGAAATCGAACTTCATCTCCTTGACAAGGTTGTGCGGAAACCCGACCTTTTCATCCCAGCCCGGTTCGTGGTTGTCTATAGTCATGTCTATCACTGTATTGTCTATGGCTTTCCAGCCCTCATAATCGTACATAAAGCAGTGATCCTTGCTGGTCCTGGCCGCGAGAAGCATCTGAATCTTCCCGTATTTTTTCCTGTTTTGCTCGTTTAAAGCGTACAGTATGAACGGCCTGAGAGGCGCCAAGCCAAGGCCGCCCGCTACGAAAAACAGGTCGCTCCCTTCCATGTCCGCCAGCGGGAACGTATTTCCGAATGGCCCCCTGATCCAGACGAAATCTCCTTCATTGAGGGAATGGATCATGTCTGTCACTTTTCCCGTCCTCTTTATCGTAATCTCATAGTAATCCTTCTCCAGCGGGGAAGAAGCGAATCCGAACGGGCACTCGCCGATGCCGGGAACTGAGAACTCGACAAACTGGCCTGGCAGAAAAGTCATTTGCCCTCCGTCTAAGGCCTTCAGCCTGAACGTCTTGACGTCTAACTCGTTTGAAAACGTTTCCTGGATTATTTCAATGATCTCGGTCTTTACCGGCAGATACGGATTGTTCACGGCAACACCTCCACAATACTCTCCACTACTTTTTTGATATTCATCCCGGCTGGGCAGCTCCGTATGCACCTGCCGCACCCGGTACACGCAGTGTAGCCGAAATTCTTGTTGATATACAGGTATTTATGCAGGACGCGCTGGCGGAATCTCTCCTTGACGGTCTCTCTCGGGTTGTGCCCCGAGGCGTGGAGCGTGAACTTCGGATAAATGCAGCTGTCCCAGCACCTGTACCTCCTCGTCTCGCCCTTTTCGGTTACATCCTTTATGTCGAAACAGTGGCAGGACGGGCATATGAACGTGCACATACCGCAGCCCTGACATATCTCGGTTGCCTTATCCCAGTCTATGATGTTAAACAACTTTGCGTCGTCGAGGTTTTTATCAAGTTCCAGTTTTTTCACATCTTTCTGCCCGATCCTGCCAAACGCGGCCGCTTCATCACAGGCACCGTTGTCAAATCTTTTCCAGAACTCTCTCCCTTTGTCGGAAACGAGGAACACCACGTAGCCGTCGTCTGTGGGCGTCAGCATCACATCGGCAAAATCCGAAAACATCCGGTCAACGCCCCTTACGGAACAGAAGCATCCGGGCTTTTCTTCAACGCAGCCCACAGCGATTATAACGTTATTTTCAAATCGTCTCCTGAAAAATGGGTCCTCATATTTTCCCGTCATGAGTATCGTATGCAGCACACGCAGGGCTTCCGCGTCGCAGGGTTTAGCGCCGAATATTACAGTCTTCTTCTCGGGAACGCTTTCCTCGACCTCGCCGGCCTTGAACGTCATTAAAAGCTCGACTTGCGGGAACAAGGCTTCTTTCGGCGACTTGTAAGGTATCTCGTCGCTTATGACAATATCCGTACTCTCGGAAACTTTCGCGAAATCGAGGGTTTTGCCGTTTCTGACAGGAGCGTACAGCGTATAATCTCCGGTTTTTAAAATATCACTCAAGATTTTTTCAAGCGCCTCTTTGGAAATCGTGTTTTTACTCATCAGCGTCACCTCCAACAAATCCCACCTCACGGTCGTCAAATTTATAGGAAGCCATGACGGGGCTCGTATCTACGTCAAGGCCTGTTCTGTAGTCGTAAATCTTTTCGACGAAGCCCGTCACCTCCTGTATGAGATAGCGCACATTCACACCGGACGCGCACACTCTTTCACAGGCGCCGCATTCGATACAACGGCCGGAAAGGTGCATCGCCCTCCCAAGATGGTATACCATCTTGGCGCCGGCGTCCGGCGCGGCCGGCTGCCAGTTGGGAACGCCTCTGTCCATAAAGCATACCTTGCAGTAACAGCCGTAACACGACTGCCTGCATGAGAAACAAAGAATACACTTGTCCATCTCTTTTTTAAATTTATCAAGATCACCGGCCAGTTTCTCCGCGGCGTCCTTCCCGGGTCCGACTTCATCAGAGACCTCCCGGTTTTCCACCCTCACATCGAATATGGGCGGCCTCTTGATATTGCATTCGACGCATCCCGGCAGCTTGTCGCCGTCGACGTCTTCCATTCCGGCGCAGTCCATTCCTATTATATAGATGTTCTCCCTGATGAGCTGGCTTTCCACCAGATAATGCACTATTCCCCGGACGTCGCACGGTTTTGCTACGATCCCGACTTTTTTATTTTTCATCTCTAGGAGGTATTTGCACAGGTTCGGAGCGCACCGCACATCCCATTCGAGAGCTGCCGCTTCCTCCGGTTTTCCGAATATGTAGGGAATGCGCATGCCTTCTATGCCGCCCTCGGTGTAGCCTATCACCGTCTCTACCTGCCCGCTTTCGAGGAGGCCTTTACATATTTCTTTTATTTTTTCTCTCTGAACATCAAAACTCATATCGCCGCCTCCCTGCCTTCTGTAATCGTATTTGGCCCGAGTTTTTCGACCTTTTCGGTGACTTCCCTTATGACCTCGGCAAACCTTCCGCCTTCCGACGCCGATACCCACGTGAAGTGCGCTCGATCAGGGTCGATGCCGGCCGTTCTCAGAAGCTTTTTCAAGACTGTGAACCTGCGTCTGGCATACATATTTCCGGTCAGGTAATGGCAATCCCCTGGGTGACACCCTGAAACAACCACTCCGTCGGCACCGTCCACAAGCGCCTTTATGATGTATATAGGATTGATCCTGCCTGAGCAGGGGACACGTATCACCCTCACATGAGGCGGATACTGCAGGCGTCCCGTGCCGGCCAGATCGGCTCCCGCATAACTGCACCAGTTACACAAAAACGCTATGATCTTCGGTTCCCAATCATTTACCATACGGATCCCTCCCCTCCCCGCAGCAGATATTCTATCTCGTTTATGACCTGCTTGTCTGAAAAACCACCGACGTCTATAGCCCCGCAGCGGCAATTCGCGGCGCATGTGCCGCAGCCTTTGCAGAGCACGTCGTTGATAACGGCTTTTTTAACTTGCTGTCTTCTAATGGTAACATCTTCCACCGCGACGGCCTTGTAAGCGCAGACCCTCTCGCAGTCGCCGCAGGCTGAACACAGGTCGTTATCCACCTTCGCGATGGCGCCTTCAGATTCGAGGTACTCTCTCGATATTATCGTACCTGCCCTTGAAGCCGCCGCCTTACCTTGCACTACCGACTCTTTGAAGCACTTCGGATTGTGCGCAAGCCCGCAGAGATATACTCCCTCGGTGGCAAAATCCACCGGCCTCAGCTTCGCGTGGGCCTCGAGGAAGAATCCCTCTTGTGTCATCGGTATCTTCAGCATCTGCGCGATCACTTTGTTTTCCTCGCTGTTGGCCTCGATAGCGCTCGCTAAAAGCAGCAGATCGGCCTTATATGTCACGTCCTCCGAAAGCAGCAGATCGCTCGCGGTAACATCAACATACCCTCTCTTCTGGGAAACCTTAGGTTTGTCATCCTCTTCATACCGCGCAAACTGTATGCCAAGCTGCCGTGCCCGCCTGTAAAACCCTTCGTTCAGCCCGTACGACCTTATTTCTCTGTAGAGGACGGTGACGTTGATATCGCTGTCGTATTCTTTCAACATTATCGCATTTTTTATCGAATGATTACAGCATACGCGGCTGCAATAGGGGCGTTCATTTTCTCTCGATCCCACGCACTGTATCATCACCACATCTTTAACACCCGACAAGTCCACATCGCCGTCTTTCATCTTTTTTTCAAACTCAAGCTGCGTCATGACGTTCTTGCTCTTCCCGTAAAGGTACGAATCGGGTTTTCTCTCGGAGGCGCCTACAGCCACGATCACGACTCCGTGTTCGACTTCGGTCAGTGCGCCTTCATTAGTTTCTATAATGGTCTTAAAATTGCCCACAAAACCGTCGACATCTTTTACCCGCGAATTCAGGTGAACCGTGATATTCGGGTCCTCCGCCGCGCCTCTCACGTAGTCCTCCATATATCCGCCGACAGGCCGTCCGAACATGGTCGTGTCCAGACTTTTCACATTGCCGCCCAGCGCGCTATCCTTTTCGACTACATGTACGCGGTAGCCCATGCCCGACAATTCCAACGCCGAGGACAAGCCGGCGACGCCGCCGCCTATGACAAGCGCGTTTTTGTTGACGTCAAGCTTCTTCCTGGTGAGCTGTTTGGCGAATGTCACCTTGCCGACCGCCATTCTTACGAGTTCTTTTGCCTTGAATGTGGCCTTATCATAATCATCCATATGGACCCAGGAACATTGGTCTCGGATATTCGCCATCGTGAACAGGTACGGGTTGAGCCCGGACTTTTTCATCACGCTCTGGAAGAGCGGCTCATGCGTTCTCGGCGTACACGACGCGACTACTATCCTGTTGAGGCCCAATTCCTGTATCTTGTCTTCTATTTCCTTCTGGAAGTCCACTGAACACGTGTAAAGCCCTTCTCCGGCGAAAGCCACAAAAGGCAAGGTTTTAGCATACTCGACCACTTCCTCGACAGACAGATAACCTCCTATATTCACTCCGCAGTTGCAAATGAACACGCCGATCTTTATCGGTTCCTTTGACACGTCGCGCATCGGGACTTCCGGCTCTTCCTTGAAGAATTCGGAATAATCACTGTAGAGGTCCACATCGATCCTGTTCGCGGCCTTCGCAGCGCCCGCCGCAGCGGCGCTTGCCTCTATGACGGTCTCCGGTATATCCTTAGGCCCCGCCGCCGCGCCGCATACCATGATGCCGTCCCGCGTGGTCAATGTCGGCGCCATCTCGCCTGTCCTGATAAAGCCGTATCTGTCGGTCTTGACTTTAAGCCTTTCCGCCAGTTCTATATTCTCCTCCGACGGGGTCATTCCCACCGAAAGCACCACCATGTCGTATTCCGAACTGCAGAGTGCGCCCGAATCGCCGATGTGCTTTAAAATGATGTTGCCTGTGTCTTCATCACGTTCGGTTTCGGCCACCCTGCTGCGGATGAAGTTTATCCCGTATTTCGTCTTAGCCGAATCCACATACTTGTCAAAATCCTTCCCGTAAGCCCTCATATCCATGTAATATATATCTATATCCTTGACGGTGCTCAGATGCTCTTTTGTTATCTCGGCCTCTTTGACGGCATACATACAGCAGACTGCCGAACAATAATCGGCGCCGCACTGATGGTCCCTCGATCCAACGCACTGAATGAACGCGATCCTCTCGGGAGGTTTACAGTCGGAAGGCCTCTGAACATGGCCTTTATACGGGCCTGACGCCGAAAGTATCCTTTCGTATTCAAGGCTCGTTACAACATCCGTGTATCGCGTATATCCGAGCTCCGCCGGAATATCCGTAGACACATTGTACCCCGGCGCTAAAACCACCGCGCTGACAGGTATTTCGACGATCTCTTCCCGCTGTTCATGGCAGACGGCGCCCGACTTACAGGCTGTCTCGCACATCCTACAGTCGCAGCAGACAGAGCAGTCCACGCATCTTTTCGCTTCCGCCACCGCTATCTCCTCTGAAAGGCCCAGCTCCACTTCCTTAAAAGTGGTCTTTCGCTTCTTCAGTGAAATCAGGGGCATTTTAGCCCTCGCCTTCATCTTTGCGCTCCTGGTGTCGATCTCTTCGATCGGGGTGAGCGGCATCATAAATGGCTCAAGGCTATCATTTTTCCCTTCGATGAAATTTGCTATCGCTATCGCGGCCTTGTTTCCGTCGGCGACAGCCTCTATCATGGTGGCCGGGCCGCGCACCGCGTCGCCTCCGGCGAATATCCCTTCGGCCTCCATCTGAAGTTTCATGGTCTCCCTGTCGGCGTACTGTCCGATCGCCGCGATTATAGTGTCGGCCTCGATGTCAAATTCGGAGCCCTCTATAGGCACCGGCCGCCTCCTGCCGCTGGCGTCGGGCGCTCCCAGCTTGTTCTTCACGCATTTAAGCCCGCTTACGGCGCCTTTTTCAAGTACGACCTCGACCTGAGAAGTTAAAAGTTCAAATTTGACGCCCTCTTCCATGGCGTGTTCGACTTCCCACTGATTTGCTGGCAGCTCCTCCTCCGACCTTCTGTAGACGACGGTCACGTCACTTCCAAGCCTGACGGCCGATCTCGCCGCGTCCATCGCCACGTTTCCGCCGCCTATGACCAACACTTTTTTGCCGATCTTTGGCTTTTCTCCCAGATTTAAAGCTCGCAGGAATTCAACGCTGGATTTTACACCGGCCGCGTCTTCCCCTGGTACTCCCATCTTCATGTCGAGATGGGCCCCAATTGCCAGGAAAAACGCCTTATATCCCTGCTCCCTCAGTTGCTCTATCGTAAAGTCTTTTCCCAATCTGCTGTTTGTTCGTATTTCCACGCCCATGTTCTCTATAAGCTCTATTTCGGTTTTGAGTATATCCTTATCCAGCCTGTAGTCGGGGATCCCGACCTTCAGCATGCCTCCCGCCACCGAAAGCGCCTCAAAGACAGTCGGCTTGTAGCCTTTCAGCGCCAACTGATAAGCGCAGTTGAGTCCGGCCGGCCCCGCCCCTATGACGGCGATCTTTTCCGTTCTGGCTATCACATCCTCGCCCACCGTTACGGCAGGCTTTATGCCTTTTTTCAGTTCGTCGTCGGCTATGAACCGCTTGAGGGCACAGATAGATACAGGCTCCTCAACGTACTGCCTTGAGCACTGCGTTTCACAAGTATGCATGCATACTCTGCCCAAGACCCCCGCAAAAGGCGTCGTCCGCCTGACTACACTCAGCGCTTCCTCATACCTGCCTTCAGCGGTGAGGGTTACGTATCCGTGAGCGTCAAGGTGCGCGGGACATTCAAACTTGCATGGCGAGGTTCCTTTTTTATCTATCGCCACTTTGTTCGGGACTGCCTGCGCAAAAGGCTTATAGATGGCTTTCCTGTTTCCCATGCCCATGTCGAACTCACTCTTAGCCTCGATGGGACAGGCGTTTATGCAATCGTCGCATCCCTTGCATTTTTCTTCATCCACGAAGCGCGGCCGCTTTTTCACTACAGCTGTGAAATCAGGCGCCGCTCCTTTTACGTCTAAAAGATCGCTCATGGTGAACGTCTTGACCAACGGGTGGTTGAAGCAGGCCGTAACCTTAGGCGCCAGGATACACGCGGAACAATCGTTAGTCGGAAAAGTCTTGTCAAGCTGCGCCATTCTGCCCCCGATGCTTGGAGAACTTTCTACGAGGAAGACCGGTATACCCATATCCGCCAGGTCGGTGGAAGCCTGGATTCCCGCTATTCCCCCTCCTACTACCATTACCGGCTTTTTCATTTGTTTCTCTCCTCGATCAATTTGTTAACCTTTTCAAGTCTCTGTTTCCTCGCGTCGATATCAATCTTTGACACACGGTCTTCGAAATCCTCGCCGTAGACCCCCTCCGAAAGGGCAATCTGCCTGAGCGCCCGCACAACGTCGGCGAACCTGACGTCCTGCGGACAGTGCGACACGCAAGTATGGCATTGGTAGCACTTCCATATCTCGCCCGAATTCAGAAGCTCGTCTTTCATCCCGAGCAAGATCTTTCTCATGATCTTTCTCGGATTATAATCCTCTTCGATCTCGCTTATCGGGCATCCCGCGGTGCAAGTGCCACATAAGTAGCAGTTCAGCACATTCTCTCCGCCCGGATATGACGCCACCTCATTTTTAAAACTCTGCTCAAAATTTTTGATCTGGCTCATAATGATCCTCCCTACTCTACTACCGGTCTAGGCAGGAACCCCGCCTTTTCGACCAGCGACGGCACAATGCTTTCCCATCCGATAGCCATGATGTGTATGCCGCAAACGCCCTCTATTTTACGAAGTCCTTCTATCAGTTCAAGAGCGATGTTCACGCCCTCCTTTTGATAGTTCTCCTTGCCGGCTTCCCTCATCCTCGATATTAAGGTTTCCGGAATCTTTATCCCGGGAACAATCCCGGTCATTTCGATCGATTTCAACGATTTGTTCACGACGATGCCCGCCAGTATATACGTCTCCTTGTGGAGATTCAGCGCTCTCGCTTTTTCCATCCATTCTTCAAACCTCTTGACGTCATAGATGGCCTGCGTCTGTACGAACTGAGCCCCCGCCTTTATCTTCTTCCTTAGGCGTATCATCTGCAGTTCCTCCGGGTCTGCGAAGGGGCTGACGGTAGCTCCGAGAAAAAATTCGGGGGATAGCTTGCACGGGCTTCCGCTCATGAATACGCTCTCTTCCTTCATCCTCCGCATAGCGTCTATGAGTTGTATGGAGTCCACATCGTAGACATTCTTAGACTGTGGGTGGTTCCCGAAGATCTGGTGGTCACCCGAAAGGATTAAAAGATTCCTGAGCCCCAGCGCGTAAGCGCCTAATAGGTCGCTCTGTATGGCTATCCTGTTTCTGTCCCTGCACGTCATCTGCACCACCGGCTCGACGCCGTTCATAAGGGAGAGATACGACGCCGTTATGCTCGACATCCTCACCACCGCAGTTTGGTTATCCGTTACGTTTGCCGCGTCTACAAGGCCCCTTAGCTCGTGCGCGCTGTGAATGACACTGTCCGCGTCTGCGCTCATGGGCGGGCCTATCTCGGCCGACACCGAAAAACCGCCGGATTCAAGGACCTTCTGTAGATTACTTTTTTCACCCGACATACTCATTTCACCTCGCTCTAACATCTTCACGTTTTACAGATCTGGGACCGCCGTCCCTGCTTGTTCTCCAGTCCCTGATCTCAGATATGTCAAGCAGCTCGTCAAGCCTGTTAAGTCTCTTCATTCTGTCGTATATCAACTGCCATCCGCAGTCAACTTTTTCGTCAATTTCACATTTACCTGAAGCCGATCCGCCGCAGGGGCCGTTGAAATTGCTCTTGGAACATCTGGCCACGGGACAAACCCCGCCGGTCTTCGCCAGCAGACAGTTGCCGCACCCCTGACACATCTCCGTCCAGTAACCGAGGTCTCTGTTAACGCCGATAAATTCGGTATTGAGTCCAGGAAGCACAACCTTATCGGGGAATTTTTCCGCCAAAAACTGTACTCCCGCTCCACAGCCCAGAGATAAAATGCACTCGGCTGCGTCCAAAGCCTCGACATTTTCATCGAGGAATTCCATATCGCACTGCCTTGTAGGCGTGACGACAGACGTACTCAGCTTTCCGCCTCTGTTCTTTGCTTCGATCTCCAGCATATGAGAAAGCTTCAAAGCCTCCTTCTCTCCGCCCGAAAGACATACTGTCACACATGTGCCGCAGGCCGCTACCACGGCCGATCCGAATCCCTCAAGCGATTTCAATATTTCATCTATGCTTTTTTGTTCGGCGACGATCATAATTCCCCTCCCATTATAAAGTCCCTGATGTTGTCCTTTGCCACGTTTGCCATTGCATGGGACGTTTTTATACAGCAAACCCTGTTGTCCTCTACTCCCGCCTTCTGCAGCATCCCTGTAAGCCGCTCGGCCTGCAGGCACGCCCGTTTGCTGCCGTCAAAATGCCTACACCCGTCGTCCATACAGACGAGGGCTATGACCTTTCCGTACGACCTCAGCGCGCCGGACATCTGTTCAAACCCTATCCTGCCGCCGCACGGAACGATCTCGTGATCAATTTTCCCGGCCAATTCAGACAGTTCAGGCAGGATATTCGAGAGAGCGACCTCCCCTGAGTTTTCGCAGCAGAATATCTTAACTTTCCCATTTTTATCCGCCATAACGGCTTCTGTGAAATCATCCTCAGTCAGAGTAACAGCATTGCCCGGGCAGACAGTGACGCATGTCCCGCATCCGTCGCAGGCTTCCTGCCTGTTTTTCATGACCCTGTCTTCCTCATCCGGTTCCATCGCCGCATGCGGACAGGCGCGATAGCAAGTATAACAAAAAGCGCATTTTTCCCCATCTATGACCGCATGATTTTTTTCCGGACATGCGGCGTCAGAATCGCCGCGGATCGCCGAAACGATCTGATACGCCCCATCCTGCCATGACTCGCGGCCGAGAAAGTATACTCCCTTCCTGCTCGTCAGCACAGAGCCCAGGAAGTATCTGTCCTCATTTATGTAACCTGCTTCGTTTGCCGTGAGCCGCAGCTTCTTCGCAATGGCCGCGAACTTGTCACAAACGCCGTACCCGCTGTCGCTCGCCATGTATTTCGGCGACAGGGAAATGTCGTTCACTCCGTCCGAGACCTCAGCGCGATAGAGGCAAGCGTCGCTGTCGTAAGTTATTTTTATCAGTTCGTATTTTATGAAAGTCACGCCGGCGTTTCTGACTTTTCTGTATAGTTCCTCGCTCTTCATTCCCGCCGTTCGCATGAACTTCGAGAGAAAGACCACGTTGTACTTCCTAGACGCCAAGGCGTAAGCTTCTTCAAGAGCGCGCACCGCCGCTTCGGGTGGAGATTCGCTGAAGTAGTCGAGCAAGATTACGACAGGGCTCTTTGTCCGCGATTCTGAAATTTTTCGCATGCCTTCCGCGTCGAAAATTGAAAAGGCGGCCCCGCCCATATCCGGAACCTGCCTCTGGGCAGGCTCGGTTACGATGACCGCCTCCGCTCTGTACTCTCCGCCTTCGGCCTTAACGATAAAGCCGCCTCTCTCACCGGTAAAGTGCCTGACCGAACCCACATCCTGAACCACGGTAGCCTGAAAGCCTCGCGATTCAAGATATTCCGCCAAATTCCCGTTGGCTTCGTTCTGACCTAAAATCAATACATTCATATTTCCCTCCGAATCTGCTCTGCTACTGCCACCGAATCGGACCATGTTTCCTCTATCTTAGCAGGCCGTTTCGCGCAACCCGCGACAAGTATACCGTCATTACCGCCTGTCAGAAATCCGTGCTTGTCCTGAGAAAGTCCGCACAATTCGGCCGTAATATCCACGTCTTTTGGCGGATGTATTCCGTCCGACAGGCAGATAATCTCAAATTCACGTTTTTCAAGCCTCCCGCTTTCGGGATCCTCGTACTCGATCAGCGCAGGCTCGCCGCCTTCTATCCTTAGCGGTCTACATTTTATAAACTCGAAACCGTGCTCTTCTTCAAGCTCCAAAAAATAATCGCCTCCGGACACCGCCTGCATCTCCATATAGAAAAATGCTATACGGCATTCAGGGTATATTTGTTTCATCACCTTCGCCGCTCTCGTGGAGTAACTGCAGCACACCCTTGAGCAATACATCGAATCTTCCTTTTTGTCGCGGGAACCGACGCACTGGACGAAAGCGACGCTTTCGGGAGCTTTTTCAAAGAGAGCTTTTTCGGTCCTGCCTTTGCACAGTTCCTCGAGTTCCTGCCCCCTGATAATCCCCTTCTTTCCTTCCAGTTGGAGATGGCTGCCGCAAGCTCCGGATTCTTCGAACCCTGTCGCTACGACTACAGAGGAAATCCCGTTT
>Ga0123353_10013970_pt1 | contig 11548 bp, 5 predicted proteins | sample TergutLab28metaG_3_FD_92763 | JGI IMG/M metagenome (GOLD analysis project Ga0123353, IMG submission 92763) | Labiotermes labralis P3 segment gut microbial communities from Petit-Saut dam, French Guiana - Lab288 P3 | ecosystem: Host-associated > Arthropoda: Insects > Digestive system > Gut ... | reverse complement strand
TAACAGCTTCATCGACGAGATGACGCACCACTTTGAGATACTCGGGGAGAGCATGGACCCCAGCATCTACTATCAGACGGATGCGCCGTACTACAGGCGCATTACGCAGGTGTCCTTTGTGGAATTGTTCAACAGAGGGCTTGTTTACAAGGGGGATTTCCCGGTCAATTGGTGTCCGAGATGCATGACCGCTCTTGCGGATGCGGAGGTCGACCACAAGGACAACACGACCAAGCTCAATTTTGTTAAATTTGCGGCAGCTGACGGCGGCCATGTAATGATCGCAACGACCAGGCCGGAGCTGATATGCACGTGCAAGGTCGTCGCGGTACACCCTGACGATAAAGAAAAGCAGCATCTGATCGGCAAAGAACTGATCACTCCGATCTACGGCCGCAGGATCAAAGTCATTGCGGATCCGAAGGTCGACCCGAAGTACGGTACCGGGAATGTGATGATCTGTACGATCGGAGACAAGGACGATCTCGAATGGGTGATGAAATACCACCTGGAGATGGAAAAGGGTATTGACGAGACCGGAAAGATGACGGAACTTTCAGGCAAGTATGCGGGAATGCCCGTTAAAGAGGCGAGGGCAGCCATCATACAAGATCTGAAAGAGATAGGCGCGCTCGTTAAACAGGAAGACACGCCTCAGCAGGTCTCGGTCTGCTGGAGATGCAAAATGCCGGTGGAATTCCTTCAGGTGCCTCAATGGTTCCTTAAGACGCTGGAACTGAAAGAGCAGGTGCTCAAGAAAGCCGACGAGATAAAATGGTACCCGGAGTTCATGAAGATCAGGCTCAGAGATTGGGTCGAATCCCTGGAATGGGATTGGGTCCTTAGCAGGCAGCGCATTTTCGCCACGCCGATCCCGGTGTGGGAGTGCGAGGACTGCGGAAAGGCTGTATGTGCTACGGAAGAACAGTGTTATGTCGATCCGACGAAAGATTCTCCTCCCGTAGACAAATGCGGAAAATGCGGCGGAAAGCTGATCGGCTGCACGGATGTGTTCGACACATGGATGGACTCCTCAGGCTCCAGCCTTTACAATACGTTCTGGAAGAGAGACGAGAAACTGCACAAGAAGTTCTTCCCCATGAGCATGAGGCCTCAGTCCCACGATATCATCAGGACGTGGGCATTCTATTCGATATTAAGGGCGCAGCAGCTGGAAGATTCACGCCCGTGGGATGATATCATGATACACGGGTTCATCATGGCGCCGGACGGAACGCCGATGCACTCATCCGAAGGGAATGTGATCGATCCCATACCGATACTGATGAACAACGGCGCCGATGCTCTGAGATATTTCGCTGCTTCCTGTTCATTAGGAACAGACCACGCATTCAGAGAGCAGGATGTCACAAGAGGAAAGAAACTGTCCAACAAGATATTCAACATCGGACAGTTCGTCGGCAGATTCTTTGAAGGCAAGCCCGCCGAAACAGGAGAACTGAGGGAATCCGACAAATGGATAATAAGCCGCTATTCGAAGACGGTCGAGACCGTCACCGGATATCTGGACGAGTATCAGTTCGACAAGGCGGCGAAAGAGGTCGAAGGTTTCATCTGGCATGACCTTGCCGACAATTACATTGAGATGGTTAAGGCCAGGAAGGACCCCGCGGTCAGATACACTTTGTATAATGTTTTCCTGGGAAGCATCAAGATGATGGCGCCTTTCATGCCGCATGTCACAGAAGATGTGTATCAGGAGCACTTTGCATCCTTCGAAGGAATAAAGAGCATCCACATTTCCGATTGGCCGATCCCGATATTCGTTGATGAGGAAGCGGTTAGGATAGGAGATTCCATTGCAGAGATAACATCCGCGGTCAGGGCATGGAAAGCGGAGAGAAAGATGCCTCTCAATGCCGAATTGTCTAAAGTGGAGATAATCGGCGACGATGCCCCATTGCTGGAGAAAGGATCGCAGGATATCGTTGAGACATCGAAGATCAAAGAACTCGTGTTCATGAAGAAGGCCGAACTGAAAGAAGAGGTCACAGCTGTGAAACCTGTGCATGCAAAGCTCGGGCCGGCATTCAAAGCTCAGGCAAAAAGCATTGTCGCAGCTATGTCCGCGTTATCGCCGGAGGCTGCTCTGAGTGCGATGTCCAAGGACGGACTCGAGTTAGATCTCGGCGGAGAAAAGATGATCCTGGCGCAGGAGTTCTGGGAAACGGAGAAAAGACTGACGCTCGGCGGCAAAGCAGTCGAGACGATACAGTTGGGGAACACACTGATTGTGATCGAGATCTGAGCTCAGTCCCTCGATACCCTTACCGAGACCTTCTTCCCTCTGTACGGTACTCTGGGAAGGTCCATCATCATCCTGTTGCCGAAGTCCCTGTGGACCTCCACGATCGATGAATCGTCGCCTATCTCCATCTTGCCGATAGCGAAATCTCGTATTTTGGCGGCTTTAATGATATGTTCCGCAAGGCCGACCTTTCCCAATCCGTCCTTCTTGCCGAGATTGATCTGGAATCTTACCATTCCGTATACGTCAGAGAGTTGATCATAATCGATGACTTTCCTGATGGTGTCCTTCGTTCCTTCTTCTCCTTCGGGGACCTCTCTCTTTTCGATGTTCATCTCGGTCCTGAGTTCGAACTCCCTGACCAGATGCTCTTCCTCGGATGTTACGAAGGAGATCGCTACACCTTCTTTCCCGGCCCTGCCGGTACGTCCGATCCTGTGAATGTATGTTTCAACATCATCCGGCATGTCGTAGTTTATCACGTATGAGATATCGTCGATGTCCAGACCTCTCGCGGCGACATCCGTTGCGATGAGCAGTTCGACCTTATCTTCTCTGAAATCTTTGAGAACTTTCTCTCTTTTCGGCTGAGGCATGTCCCCGTGGATCGCTTTTATTTTGTAATCCAGGTTTGTAAGCCTTTCGTCAAGGACATCAACCATCTTCTTCGTCTGGCAGAATATTATTGCTTTCGGTTTGTCGATGTCTAATATCCGGGTAAGCGCCCAGGATTTGTTACGTCTTCCGACCGAGATGTAGAATTGCTTTGTGAGATCGAGTACGACCTCGTCCTCGGACACGCTGATCTCCTTCGGCTTGATCATATAGTCGCTTGCCAGACGTTTTACGTCCTCGGACATGGTCGCCGAGAACAGCATCGTCTGCCTGTTCCTTGGCATCGCAGACAGAATGTACTCGATGTCTTCGATGAAACCCATGTCAAGCATCCTGTCCGCTTCGTCCAGGACCATTATCTCGATCTTTCCGAGATTGAGTATGCCTCTGTTGATCATGTCTTTGACCCTGCCCGGGGTCCCGGCGATGATGTCGGCTCCGCGTTCGAGCTTCTTGATCTGCCCTTCGATGCTTGCTCCGCCGTAAATTGGGACGCTCTCGTGCCCTGTGTACTTGGATATGTCGGTGATCTGATCGGCCACCTGGTTAGCCAGTTCCCTGGTCGGAACCAGTATTATCGCCGAAGGGAGCTTTTGTTTCGGCTGCGTTCTCTGAAGAATTATCGAACCGAAAGCTCCGGTCTTTCCCGTTCCGGTCTGCGCCTGGCCGAACATGTCGCAGCCCTCCAAACCAAGCGGGATCGCCTCCTTCTGAATCGGTGTAGGCTCTTCCCATCCAATATCATCCATTGCTCTTGCGATATCCTCGGATATCCCTAAATCTGTGAAATTTGAGATCATTTATTCATCACTGATCTGAATCCAAACCGCCTGCGACTACAACGCAGACACCTCTGTTTCGTTCTTCTTAATCGTAATTTATAATATATACTTACCTAAAGAAAAGCACTAAAAACGCTATTGTGTAACAACAAAGACAGTATTCCGCCGAAATGCAGTTGGTATTTTTCTGTCTATCTTAGCCAAGTCTTTTATATGTTTTAAATAAATATGAAATCCAAAATTACTGCAATTTGCAGTAGAATTGTATTACTAGGGCAGATGACGAAATGGAGATCAAGAGGGACAGGTATCTTAACAGGCTCATCGAGCGAAAATGGAACGGATCTGTTAAAGTAGTAACAGGCATCAGAAGATGCGGTAAGTCGTATCTTCTTTTCAACCTCTTCAGGGATCATTTGATCTCCGGAGGGGTTAATTCGGAGAACATCATTGCGATTGCTTTGGATGATAAGAAGAACGAAGCACTCCGCGAACCAGATGCGCTCTACTCCCATATTATTGAACTAACTGCCGATGATTCAAAAAAATACTATGTGCTTCTTGACGAAATTCAGTATGTAAAGGGATTTGAGGATGTTGTCAATGGACTGAGGCACATGCAGAATCTTGACGTTTATGTTACAGGCAGCAACTCAAAATTCCTGAGTACGGACATCATTACGGAGTTCAGGGGAAGAGGGGATGAGGTCAGGGTTTATCCGCTTTCATTTTCTGAGTTTAGGACTGCTTTTCCGGAGAATGAGGCCGAAGCGTGGAAACTCTACATGACATTCGGCGGCATGCCCGAACTACTCACGAAGAATAACGACAAACAAAGGTCTGCATATTTGAAGAACCTGTTCAATTCAGTATACCTTAAGGACATCTTCGAAAGGAACGACATCAACCTGGCGGATGAAATGGGGCTAATCATCAACACATTGTGCTCATCAGTAGGTTCGCTCACCAATCCGGCGAAGATTTCCAACACTCTGCGCACATCCGACCACGCGTCCATCACGGATAAAACCGTTAACAAGTATCTCGAAATTCTGGAGGAATCGTTTCTTTTCGAGAAAGCAGAGAGATATGATGTGAAGGGGAGGAAATATCTCAACACACCGTACAAATATTTCGCGGTTGACGTCGGTCTGAGGAACGCCAGACTTAACTTCAGGCAGCAGGAGCCAACGCATATCATAGAGAATATTGTCTACAACGAACTCAGATCGAGGGAATACTCCGTGGATGTCGGCATCGTAGAATCCAGAGTTATGAGGGACAGCGAATCCGAATACAAACAACTGGAAATTGATTTTATCGTCAACGAAGGTTCCTCTAGATATTATATCCAGGTCGCATACGCGTCCCCAGAAGGTAAAAAGCGCGAGCGGGAATTGAGGCCGCTCCTGAAAGTGAAGGATTCTTTCAAAAAGATCCTAGTCGTCGGCGATGACGTACGTCCTTGGACTGATGATAACGGCATCGTTACCATCGGGCTCATGCAGTTCCTTCTGGATGAAAACAGTCTCGACCTGTAACAATCAAATCTTGCCATTGGACAAGGTCACGATATTTCCTTCGGATAATGCCATACCTCACGTTCTGAAGGAGGGGTCTCAAGTACTTCTTTCATTGCGGGAATGGTCTCAGGATCAGAAAGGAGGGATATGGCCTCCAATAAGCTGTTCAATTCCCCTTCTGACATCAGCACCACATTGCCTTTTTTCGAAGTTATTATCACTCTTTCATTCTCCAATGCGAGATTGATCATGTTGAATAGGCTTCTGCGTGCCTCTGTTGCGTTCACCACAGTCATGTTAGCGACATTTCTTTGTCGATATTTAATGTACGTTTTTACTTTATGTCTTCGTTTTAATGACTCCTCTATCATTGTTCCCGTTGCTCTTACGTTGCTCTTTATCGCCGCCTCTCGCATATTGCGGGTTCGGGCATCTAAATACTACAGCTTGTAAAATGGGCAGGCGCAATATCAGATAACTATTTTACAAAGGAGGTTTATCTTATATTCCCGTTATTATGAAGGTTGGGTTTGATAACGGAAAATATATTCAGGTACAATCCGAACATATCAGAGAAAGGATCGACAGGTTCGGCGGAAAACTGTACCTTGAATTCGGCGGGAAACTTTTCGATGATTACCACGCATCCAGGGTGCTCCCCGGTTTTCAGCTCGACAGTAAGATCAACATGCTCATGCAGATGAAGGACAGCGTCGAAGCGATCGTCGCCGTTAATGCAGACGACATTGCGAAAAGCAAGATGCGCGGAGATCTCGGCATTACTTATGACATGGAAGCCCTCAGGCTGATCGATTCTTTCAGGGAAAGGGGTATGTTCGTTGAAAGCGTCGTATTGACGCAGTACAAAGCCCAGCCTGCTGCAGTGATATTCGAGAAGCGGCTGAAGACGCTCAGCATCAAGGTGTACAAGCACTATCCGATACCCGGATATCCGCTTGAAGTTGAGAACATCGTCAGCGAAAAAGGATACGGAAAGAATGATTTCATAAAGACAAGCAAACCGCTCGTCGTCGTTACAGCACCGGGTCCGGGAAGCGGAAAGATGGCCACGTGCCTTTCCCAGCTTTATCATGAGAACAAGAGAGGTGTATCGGCGGGATACGCAAAGTTCGAAACGTTCCCGATTTGGAACATGCCTCTCAAACATCCTGTGAATCTTGCTTACGAAGCAGCGACGATAGACCTTGCGGACGTGAACATGATAGATCCGTTCCATCTTGAAGCGTACGGGGAAAGGGCGGTCAACTATAACAGGGATATCGAAATATTCCCAGTCCTGAACTCAATGCTGGAAATGATACTGGGAGAATCCCCTTACAGATCGCCTACCGATATGGGAGTGAACATGGCCGGTTACTGCATCACGGACGATGAGGTTGTGTCGAACGCCGCTAAGCTGGAAGTGATACGCCGCTACTACGATCTTCTCAAGGACAGGAAGCAGGGCACGGCATCCGATGAGATGGTCTCGAAGATGGAATTCCTCATGAAGAATGCGGCGATCAACCCGCAGGACCGGAAGGTCATCCCAACGGTTATGAAAAGGGCGGAAACGATCGGCGTGCCCGTCTCCGGCATAGAGCTCGATGACGGCACGATCCTGACCGGAAAGACCTCTACGCTGCTTGGTGCAAGCTCAGCGGTCATACTGAACGCGCTGAAGACCATCGCCGGCATGGATGACAGCATACTCCTGATCTCTCCCAATGTTCTGGAGCCGATACAATTCCTCAAGACCGAGAATCTCGGTTTCAAAAATACGAAGCTCCACGTGGATGAGATGCTTATTGCATTGTCGATATCCGCGCTGACCAACCCCACAGCAAAGCGGGCATTAGATCAGCTCCCCAAGCTCAAAGGATGCGAGATGCATTCCTCGGTGATACTGTCCACGGTGGACGAATCTACACTGAAAAGGCTGGGGCTAAATCTCACCTGCGAACCTGCTTTCCAGAACAACTCCCTTTACCAGGGCCAGCGCAAGATGTGACGGCGGAAAACAAACATATTTATAACAGAGGTTGCACGATAAACTGTGAAAATAGCGTATTAATTATCGCTTGATTTTGCTAAGGTTAGAACTTGGGTTCGAATCCTAGCGTCTGTACCAATCGTGTTCTTGCCCGTGACAGCCAGCTTGGTTTTTTCAAGGTGTTTTTCCATAGAAAAAAATATTTGAAAATTGAATGGTTAACACCATATATCTTTTCTGGTTTTTCGACAACATATTTATAGAACCACAACCTATAGTATAGAGAAAGGGGGGCTACGGTTGGTTAATAGAGGCAATGCTATATTTAGGGGGAAACGCAGGACAGCAGCTTACGGGGCGCTGTTCATTATCATGATCACAACAGCGGCATTTGTATTATTGCTTCCTTCGCAGTACGATGACGCGGAGGGGACGGACCCGGAACTTTATGAAGTATCGGACGGCAATACTACCAATGAATATGACAACCTTACGGAAGTTTTTTCCTTTATCAACAGTGCACAGAGCGGTACTGCCTTAACCATAATTGTACACAATGATGTTTCGGGCTTTCCAGGCTTCACAGTGACTGCAGGTAAAGATGTAACGATCAGGTCATCATCCGACGGTCCGTTCACTCTCACTGTCGCAACAACGAACTTACGGCACTTCACCGTGAGCGGCAGCCTTACGCTTGAGAACATCATACTGGACGGAAACAAACCCCCCGGAAGCACCGCAGGCGGCAATGGCATAGGCGGCGGCATAGATGTAATATCCACCGGCGCTCTCACAATGAACGACGGCAGCGCAGTGCAGAATTGTTATTCTTCAAACGGCGGCGGCATTTATTCTGCCGGCATGTTCACAATGAACGGCGGCACGATCAGCGGAAACTCCGCAGAGCAGTTAGGCGGCGGCAACGGCGGCGGCATTTATTCAGCCGGCACATTTACAATGAACGGCGGAACGATCAGCGGAAACACATCAATATGGAAAGGCGGCGGAGTGTACAGCACAGGCAGCGGCGCATCATTCTCCATGAACGACGGCTCGATCAGCGGCAACTCCGCAGCCGGCTTAGGTGGCGGTGTGCATAACGACGGCGCATCATTCACCATGTACGGCGGCGCGATCAGCGGCAACACCGCAGTAAACGGTGGCGGCGGTGTAAATAGTACCGGTGGTTCATTCACAATGAACGGCGGCAAGATCTATAATAACACAGTAAACAACAGCTATGGCATCGGCGGCGGCGTAAACAGTGATTATCCCAACAACATATTTGTCATGAACGGTGGCGAGATCTTCGGCAATACGGCTAAAAGCGGCGGCGGCGTGGCCTCTGGGGGTTTATTTATCCTTGACGGCGACGCCAAGATCTTCGGCAACACTGCGGCAGCCATCGGCGGCGGCGTGTTGAGCTCTTCAGCCACATTCAACATGAACGGCGGCCAGATCTCTGACAACACTGCGGCAACCAACGGCGGCGGCGTGTACAACAACGCTAGCGCGGCATTTACCATGACCGGCGGTGAAATCACTAACAACACCGGTGAAGGTGTGTTCAACAATGGCTTTGGTGCGGCAGTTACCATGACCGGCGGAAAGATCATCAACAACAAGGGTAGCGGCGTGTACAATAATGGCGGCTTGTATGACTATAGTGATAAAACGACCTTTACCATGACCGGCGGTGAGATCTCAGGCAACATATCGACAAGCTGGGGCGGCGGCGTGTACAACTGTAACGGTAAGTTCACCTTTGAAAATGGTGAGATTTACGGTAACACCGCAACAATGAACGGCGGCGGCGTGAATAGCAAAGGCGTTTTTATAATGACCGGCGGTCAGATCTACGGTAACAACGCATCAAACTTCGGCGGCGGCGTGAGCAATTTTGGTTTGTTCACCCTTGAAAATGGTGAGATCTACAACAACTCCGCAAAGGGAAGCGCCGGCGGCGTGTATAATCAAAGCGGCAATAGTTACTCTATTTGGTTCAACATGACCGGCGGCCAGATCTATGATAACACAGCATTAAACGGCGGCGGCGTGTGCAATGACTATACATCAGGTATGGTTGCATTATATATGACCGGCGGCCGGATTTACAATAACACAGCGACAGAGAGTGGAGGCGGCGTATTCGGAGGCAATATTACAATGACCGGCGGTGAGATCTCCGGGAACACAGCGGCAGGGGGCGGCGGCGGCGTGCGCATCTACACTTATGCCACATTTACTATGAGCGGTGACGCAGTGATCTCAAACAACACATCCAGCCAAGGCGGCGGAATATACAGTGACGGTATGCTCGTCATAACTGGCGGAACGATCAGCGGCAATACAGCTTTAGTCAATGGCGCCCTCGGCTCCGGCGGCGCTATCTACGTGTGGAATTACGCTAATATCACTGTGAAAGACGGAGTGGTATTCACAGGCAACAAAGCACCCACTTTGAGGGAATACACCATTCAAAAGGGCGCCGATTTTGACAATAACAAAACAGCCGATTTGACCGATTACTATAACATAGGCGCGGTGGAACTGGACGCGTTGTTCTCGGGACTCAATGCACCTGCCTTTAACAACTATGATATCAACTATATTACGGAGGTCAAAACCATGTATGTCAGTATCGTTCCAAGCGGCAGCGGAACGCTCACTGTTACTGAGAATATCAGCAACGGCATTTTCTGTGGGATCTTGGATGAAGATGGGTGCATCTATGCTCCTACCAGCGTCGGTATGGTTGGTCTCCTGGCGGACACGGCAGACGGAAGTGAGTTTGTGCAATTAGTTATCGATAACGGCACACCTTTCAAAAGCAACAGTGTGAAGCCTGTCTTTTTTTCGGACGGCATGACGGTAATAGTGACGTTTAAGGACCTGATGTTTACCATCACGGTCACAGCAGACGAAACTTCGACAATTAACCCAGGCACGAATGCGACTGTGTCTGCCAGAGAGGACGCGAAGTTTACTTTCTCCGCCGATCACGGATATAAAGTAACGGCAGTCTATGTGGACGGCGTTCCGATATCGCCTGAAGAGTTGGCATCTGGTGAATATACCTTCTTTAACGTTGTCGATAATCATACGATCAGCGTCGTAAGCGAGGCGGTGGACGAAGCCGGCAACGGCGGAGAAGGCGGAACTGGTACGGAACCGGGCAACGGCACCGGAACCGGTGGAGAAGGCGGAACTGGTACGGAACCGGGCAACGGCACCGGAACCGGTGGAGAAGGCGGAACTGGCACCGGACAAAACGGCGGAAACGGGAGCGGCTCAGCCGGAAACAACAGCGACGGACCAGGCACAGGCGGAAACAAAGGCAGCGAAGCAGGCTCAAGCCAAAGCGTAACCAAAGATGGAGAATGGTCAGTCCTGAGCTTGATCTGCGTAGTGATCGCGATATTCTCCGGTATGATAGCTCTTGTTGCCGGAATGGGCCGTGTCAGAAAGTATGACGAAGAAAAGAGGTCCAAGACAGGAGTTGCCCTCAGGGCCCTTGCGCTGATCATCAGCATTGTCTCGGTGATTGTGTTCTTTGTCACGGAATACGGGAACCCGATCCCGGTGGCGGTTGACACATGGACCCCGCTGATGTTCGTCCTGCTTTTGGCGACCCTGATATTGGCAATGATCAGCATCAGGTTCGACAAGGCCGACAGCTGAACAATCAAACTGCTTGACAAGTGAAGACAGCGGCACCCGCCGCTGTCTTCACACACATTGATCCACCGGCCCTTTTGTCGGAACAGTTCAGTCATTCGCTGTATGAGAAAAAAATATCATGAGCAAACACCGCAGGCGCAGTGAAGATGGATATGACCACACAGCCAAGATCAGGCTTGGGATTCGAGCCTTCGCGTCCGCGCCGATGTTGTTCCCGCCTCAAACAGCCAGCATGGTTTTTGTAAAGAGTTTTTCCATAGAAAAAACATCTGAAAATTTGACAGGTAAAATTCCTATATCTTTTCTGGTTTTTTCACAATGTATTTATAGAACCACTAACTATAGTATAGAGAAACGGGGGGCTGAGTAATGTTCAATTCAAATAGGAAAAGAAGCGCAATTTTGTTGATCGCTTCTGTTATTGCGGTGGCAGCGACGGTGTGCTTGCTTCCGACATGGGGCGAAGATGTTTTCGCGGAAGAGATAGGCGACTACGAGGTATCGGACGGTAACGGCGTGTTAGGCGAATATACCGATCTCTCGGCGGCTTTTTCTGATATCAATAAAAGTGTAAGTCAGGATTTCATCATCACAGTCGGGAGCGACCATGCCATTTCCGGGCCCTATGCGGTGAACGCAGGCAAGAACATTACCTTGACCTCTCCCTTGGGTGATCCATATAAAC
>Ga0123353_10013969_pt1 | contig 11548 bp, 13 predicted proteins | sample TergutLab28metaG_3_FD_92763 | JGI IMG/M metagenome (GOLD analysis project Ga0123353, IMG submission 92763) | Labiotermes labralis P3 segment gut microbial communities from Petit-Saut dam, French Guiana - Lab288 P3 | ecosystem: Host-associated > Arthropoda: Insects > Digestive system > Gut ... | reverse complement strand
TTTTATGCGCGTCCCGGGGGATTAGTTTTTTATCCCGTCCGTCGTTTCGGTTTGGATGGACGCAAAGATAGCAGAGATAGCCGAGCGCATACGTGCGCTGCGAGATGCGACAGGGTATACGATAGAAGAGATGGCTGAGGCCGCAGGCATCACTGCGGATGAATACAAAGCACTTGAGAATGCCAAAAAGGATCTGACGTTCACGTTCCTTTACAAGTGCGCCGACAAGTTCGGCATCGATATCATCGAATTGCTTACCGGGGAGAACCCACACCTTATCGGCTACACTATTGTAAGAGGAGGCAAAGGACTTCCGATGAAGAGGCGCGAGGGATTCGAGTACCGCCATTTGGCATCGAATTTCAAGAACAGGACAGCTATTCCGTTGCTCGTCAACGCTCCGTTCAAGAAGGATGAACTGAAGAATATACCGATGGCCACCCACGACGGGCAGGAGTTCGACTACGTACTGAAAGGGAAGTTAAGATTTGCGTTCGGCGGCCATGTGGAAGATCTTGAGGAAGGCGATTCCGTTTACTACAATTCGGCGATGAGCCATGGTATGACCGCTTTAAGCGAAGAAGGGTGCACATTCCTTGCTATCGTACTCAAGGAGGAGCAGAAATGAGGAATATTCATTTGAAGTATGTGAATGAAGAGTACGACGATAAAGGCGTTTTATGTAAATTTTCAATGAACTGCCCCGAGGATTTCAATTTTGCATATGATGTTGTCGATGACATCGGCGTGAACGATCCGAACAGGACGGCATTGGTATGGTGCGATGTCCGCGGCAACGAAAAGAGAATGACATTCGGCGATATGAAAAAAAGCTCCGATAAAACTGCGAATTACTTCCTTTCGCTGGGTATAAAGAAAGGCGACATGGTCATGGTGATACTGAAGAACCACTGGCAGTTCTGGCCGGTGATGATGGCATTGCACAAAATGGGCGCAGTTGCCATACCGGCGACGTTCATGCTCAAGAAGCACGACGTCGAATACAGAGTGAAAGCGGCTTCGATGAACGCAGTGGTATGCGTCGCAACCGACGGCGTGCCGGAGACGATAGATTCCGCGAGCAATTCTTCGGATCTGAAAGTGAAGATCCTGCTCGGCGGACCGCGGGATGGTTGGGAAGACCTGGAGAAAGGCGTTGAGAAAGCGTCTGATGTGCATAAACGTATACCGTCGAAGATCACCGACCCGATGCTCATATACTTCTCATCCGGAACATCGGGATACCCGAAGATGGTGTTGCACGATCATACTTACTCGATAGGCCACATCACAACGGCGAAGCATTGGCATGACGTCGATCCCGACGGATTGCATTTCACCATCGCCGACACCGGATGGGGTAAAGTTGCGTGGGGAAAGCTCTACGGACAGTGGTTCATGGAAGCCGGTGTGTTCACATACGATTACGATAAGTTCGTTCCCAATGACGTATTGGACTCTGTTGCTCGTTACAAGGTGACAACGCTCTGCTGCCCGCCGACGATGTTCAGGATGTTCCTGAACGACGGGAACGTGGAGAAGCACGATCTTTCGAATCTCAGACATGCGACGATAGCCGGCGAGGCTTTGAATCCGGATGTTTTCAACAAATGGTACGCCGCGACGGGTCTCAAGCTGATGGAGGGTTTCGGTCAAACGGAAACGACGGCTGTCATATGCAATCTGAAAGGTACGGAACCGCGTCCGGGATCGATGGGTAAGGCGAATCCGCAGTACGTTATCGATATAATCGACGCTGACGGCAACAGCTGTCCCGCCGGCGTTACAGGAGAGATAGTCGTGGGCGCGGATCCCGCACCCGCAGGTCTGATGGTAGGTTATTATCGAGACGAAGATAAGACGAATTCAACGATATACGGCGGATGGCATCATACGGGAGACGTAGCGTGGCGCGATGAGGACGGCTACATATGGTATGTCGGCCGTAACGACGACATAATAAAATCATCCGGATACAGGATCGGTCCGTTCGAGATCGAGAGTGTGCTGGCGCATCACCCCGCGGTGAAAGAATCAGCAGTGACAGGAGTTCCGGACGAGGTCCGCGGTCAGCTTGTGAAAGCGACGATAATACTCAGGGACGGTTACGAACCGACCGAGGAATTAAAGAAAGAGATACAGAACTTCGTGAAGAAGGAGACGGCTCCGTACAAATATCCCAGAGTGGTGGAATTCTCCGACTCGCTTCCGAAGACGATCAGCGGAAAGATCAGAAGAGTGGAGATACGCGAACGCGACAAGTGATCAATCGGATTGCTTCACTAAGTTGAACGATACGACGTAAACGTCATCTTCCAGCTTAGCATTCACATCGAGTCCCGTACGATAGAACAGGTTCAGCATGCCTACGTTCGTTGAGAGTACTTCAGCGGTGAACGTCTTGATGTTCCTTGATTTCCCTACTTTGATCAAAAGGTCCAGCATGTACGTTCCCAAACCCTTTCCCTGCCAATTATCACGTACGGCGAAGGATACTTCCGCGTTGCTTGTTTTAACGTCATATTCGTAGTCGCACATTGCGACCATTTCTGTCTTCTCGCCAAATTTACGGAACATCCCGAATCCCATCGTACTGTCGTAATCGATGTTCACCTGGCTCATGCGTTCGAACCTCGGCTGTATCATACGGGTGGACATGAACCTCTGCTGCATCGTTTTCTCGGAGAACGAGTAGAACAGTTCTTTGAGCATATCCTCGTCGGTGGGTTTCAAAGGACGTATGAATAATTTCGTACCTGCGAACGTTTCGTTGAATTCGAACTCCTTCGGATAAGGTTTCCCGGTGTACGGGCGCCTGCTCTGATCCTCCGGAAGATATCCTAATTCAACCGCTTCATCCAGTAATTGGGAACGATGATCGGGGTGTGCAACGCTTATCAGTTCGAGGGCGCGGTTCGCCAGCGTTCTGCCGCGGAGGTGCGCAATACCGTATTCCGTCACCACGTAGTGCAGATCTCTCCGTGACATCGATACACCGGATCCCTGCGGTATTGACGATACGATCTTCGATCTGCCGTCTGACGTTGACGACGGCATGACAACGATCGATCTTCCTTTTGCATACGAGGCGCCTCTGGCGAATTCCGCTTGGCCGCCCGGATTCGCACCATCTTTCAGGCCGGTCCGATCGGCGACCACTTGACCCGAGAGATCGACGCATGACGCCGTGTTTATCGCTATCATCTTACTGTTCTGTGCTATGACGATGGGATTGTTCGTGTAATCCGACGGGCGGAACTCTATCATCGGGTTGTTGTCGATGAATTCCATTAATTTCTGCGATCCTATTACGAAGGAAGTGATTATCTTGTTCGGGTGTATCGATTTCTTCTCACCCGTTATGACACCTGCTTCAACGAGTTCCATAACGCCGTCGGAGAACATCTCCGTATGTATTCCCAAATGCTTCTTATCGTGCATCTGCTTCAGAACGGCATCCGGAATTTTTCCGATGCCTACTTGCAGCGTAGAACCGTCGGATATCAGGACGGACATGTTCCTTCCTATGGCATCGGCGATATCATCCCTCACATCTTCGGGATCCATATCATGCTCCACGGGATAGTCCACTTCGATTATGTAGTCCATCTCGGACACGTGGATGAATGAATCCCCCAGAGTCCTGGGCATCTGCCTGTTCACTTCAGCTATTACTACTTCAGCTGCCTTCGCAGCCGATTTAGTTATATCGACGGATGTTCCGAATGAACAATATCCGTGCATGTCCGGCGCGGATACGTGTATTATGGCGATGTCAACGGAGATACGCCCGGATTCCAGCATATACGGCACTTCCGACATATGCATCGGCGTATAATCCATCCTTCCTTTGGATATGCCTTGTTCCACTTCGGAATCCATGAAGAACGAGTTCACACGAAAATTCTTCTGAACTTTTTCATCAGAGAACGGCGACGGGATGAATGTGAAAGGTATGAGCACTTTGTTATCATCGGATCGTTCTTTTTTCAAAAGATTCTCAAGAACGTACTTGGGTGTGGCGCATCCTCCGCCTATGAATATCGTCCTGCCCGGTTTGATATGCGCCAATGCTTTCTTAGGTGTGGAAACCTTCGCCTCGTAATCGTCCCGCCAATACATCCCGTTTATAATGCGAACAAGGGTATATATAGTTTATAAGTTGGACGAATTTTTGGTACGAACCATTTGCGGCGCATACCGTTAAATGATAACAACGTCGCGGATGCGTTTCTTTTCGCGGATCACGTCTTTGTCTTGGACAGCAGCCAGGCGATCTCTTCGCTCAGTTCTTTCAATGACGCGATGCCTTTCTTATCGTTCATCGCCTCAGATGGTTTCGTACCCGTGAGCACCGTCGGAGATGACGAACCGCATACGATCATCTTATTCCTGAGCATGAAGTTCACTAATTCCGAATACGCCGTGAGACCGCCGTCGCGTCCCTGTATGACAACGGCTGCGCCGACCTTGCGTGATAGTTTGTTTCCGGATGCGCAGGTCTGCATTGATAATGTTACGCGTTCCAGAAGTATCCTCATCTGCCCCGGGATGCCTCCGAAGTATGACGGCGCCGCTAATATTACCGCGTCGGCGTCGATCAGTTTCTCGAGATACATGTTCATGTCATCGTCTTCGTTTATGCACCTTCCGTCCCCTCTTATCTCGCAGGAACGGCAATCGTTGCACGGCGTCATGATGCTGCCGTACATCTGTATGTGTTCCGTCTCGAAACCCTGTTTCTCCAATTCATCCAATACGAACGACAATGCGGCAGATGTGTTGCCTATAAGCCGGGGGCTTCCGTTCAGCGCAACCACTTTCATGCTACCGCGTATCATGAATGGCAATATTAACCCAGTGGTCCCGCGTCCGCGCGATATGTGTAAATACAAGCTTTGCGCAATAGGGAAACGGGAGATAGAATTGCTGAAGATCGAGAACCTGCACGTTGAAGCCGGAGGCAGAGAGATACTGAAGGGCGTAACTCTTGAAGTGGACGAAGGTAAAACGTGCGTACTCTTCGGACCCAACGGTTCCGGGAAATCAACGTTGCTTGCGACGATAATGGGTTACGACTACTGCAAGGTCACTAAAGGAAGGATACTCTTCAAAGGCGTTGATATAACGTCCTTGCCGATCGACGAAAGAGCAAGGATGGGAATAGGCATGATGATGCAGCGCCCTCCCAACATCGTTGGTGTTAAGTTAAAGGATCTTGTGAAAGTGGTATCCGGAAATAACAATTCCGTGGTGGAAAAAGCGGATGAGTTCAGAATGGAGGATTTCCTGGAAAGGGATATCAACGTCGGGTTCTCCGGCGGCGAGATAAAGCGATCGGAGTTATTGCAATTGACAGCGCAGAGACCGCAGTTCATCCTTCTGGATGAACCGGAATCGGGTGTGGATCTTGGAAGCATCGACCTTGTCGGCAATAAAGTGAGAGAACTTCTGTACGGAACGTCATGCAGAAAGCGCGGAGCCGATGCTTCCGCGCTCGTTATCACGCATACCGGCCAGATATTGGATTTCATAGGTGCTGATTGCGCTTACATACTCAAGGACGGAAGGATCGCGTGTTCGGGAAGACCGACGGACCTTCTGAAAGAGATAAGAGAGAAAGGATACAAGGAGTGCGGCCAATGCAAAATGATCAAATTGTGAATGACGCGCTTAAGAAGAAGGCCGCATACGGTCCCGACGTTGATATCGATGATTTCAAAGTCGGCACATACACTCCCGATAAGATCGAAGAACTGAACAAAGCATCCGATGACGTTAAGGAAAGAATGGTCAACGTCGGAGTGGCACCAACGGAAGAGGAACGTTCCGGGAGTCTGTTATTCATTGACAACGGGCCGTCGCATATATCGACGACTGCCGAAGGCCTTGAGTTAATGTCTATAAGGGACGCCGCGAAGAAGTATGATCTTTCGGAATACTTGTGGAAAGCCGTTCCCGCTGATAAAGATAAGTACACAGCGAAAAGCTATCTTGAGAATTCCGATGGTTATTTCATACGTGTGAAGAAAGGGATGCACATCAAGGAACCCGTGCAGACGTGCATGCTGATCAACAAGAACAAACAGATGCAGAACGTTCACAACATAATAATCGTTGAGGAGAACGCTTCTCTGAACATAATAACCGGCTGCACCACCGGAAAGCATGCGGGCGAATCGTTGCACGTGGGCGTTTCGGAAACATTCATCAAAGAAGGCGGATCGCTTTCGTTCTCGATGATACACAACTGGGGCGAGAAGACGCATGTGCGTCCGAGATCGGCCATAATCATGGGCAAGAATTCACGGTTCGTGAACAATTATGTTCTTCTGAAACCCGTAGCGTCAATGCAGAGCTATCCCGTCGCGTACCTGAACGGAGAAGGCGCGTCCGTTAAATTCAATAGTATATGCATAGCGCACGAAGGCTCGGACATAGACAGCGGTTCGATGGTCGTGCTCAACGCTCCGAAAACGAGTGCTGAGATAATATCGAGAAGTATAACTTTGGGAGGACGGATGATGGCCCGCGGACGTTTGGTTGGGAACGCAGCCGGAGCAAAAGCGCACCTTGAATGCAGGAGCCTCGTGTTAAGCGATAACGGCCTCACGCTAGCTGTTCCAGAACTGGAATCAAGCGTTGCCGATGTTGAGATGACCCACGAAGCGGCCGTCGGTAAGATAGCCAGAGATCAAGTGGAATATCTTATGATGAGAGGTCTTACCGAAGATGAGGCGGTAAGCATGATCGTAAAAGGATTCTTAGAAGGCGGAATAAAAGGATTACCGGATAATCTTAAGAAAGAGATAGACGAAGCGGTCGAAAAAGCGAATCTCGGCTCATGATATAACGTGTATCACGTTACCGTCATCGTCCTTGAATGACGCGTACACACCATGCGGCCCCTTCGCCGGATGTCTGATGATAATTACGCCTTCATCCACCATCCTGCGGTTGAAATCGAAAGGATTGCCAACAGAAAGATATAACCCCGTATCTTTGCCGGCGTGCGCCGGATCTTTTGTAAGTGTTATCTTGAAGGCGTTCAATTCCATTATCGCGAAAACATCGTTCTGCGATGTTACGTTCATCTTCAGCACATCGCTGTAGAAACGAACTGCACGTTCCACGTCCCTTACCGGTATCTCGACGAATGCTACCGAGACGGGAAGGCCTTCCGTCGTATACTCGAAATTACATCCTCCTGGATCTCCCAACGGCATAGTTGGAGAATACAACAGGAAGTTATACTTTTTTGCAGAGACTTTGACGGCGGTTCCGCATGGTCCGGAGAGAGCTCCGGGCGCACGCCCGGCGATCCGTTTAAATTCGATTATCAGGAATGAACCTGTCCTCATAGGACTTTATGACTTCGTCCTCGATGCATTTTTTGAAAACATCTCGTATTTCCGTGTTCCCTATGAGATTTTTGTACTTTTTAAGTTCCGGGATATGATCTTCCAGTATCGGCACGACCCTTTTGAGAGCGTCATGTTCGCCCAGATCATCCAGAGCGAAAGCGGCCTCTAATATGTCCTCAGTATCGGCATCTTCATCCGAATCCGTGATGAATTCTTCGTACAATTTCATTTTAAAGTACAGCTCCTTAAGCTGATATACCTCAAGACCGTGATCCTTGAACGTTTCCATAAGGTATTCCAGGTCCTCTTCGCCGAGATCAGGGATACTGTCAAGAAGCCACTCTGCCCCGTCTTCTGTGACCGCATTCGCAAAATCTTTCGCCGTCATCTCTTTCAGCCGGACATTAAGTTCTTCATCGCATTCCCAAAGCGCATCATAGATCGCGTCGCAGCAATGATATTCCTCCATCGCCGACTCCAGCAAGGTTATCATTTCTACCGCTTTGTTTATGTTTTTCACACCGGCAAGTACGTCTGCGATCATGTCCGCCGCGACGTACGCCGCAACATCGTACTCAACGTCATCTAAGTCCTGCCATTCATCATTCCATTCTTCGTTGATGGCAACGTCCATAAGCTCCACGACCTCGTCGTGAAAAGAATCTATCCTCCGTCTGGTCATTTGTGGAGCTGCACGATTCCGTTCCAAGTCTTCCCCGGAAAGACCTTCCCGGAATATCCTTGCGACGATGCAATGGTCGCATATGTCCGTCACGCATTCCATGCAATGGTACGATGCCCCTTCTGAGTTGGTGCCCGCTATCACTATCACATCCTGCACATGCGACTTGATTATGCCGTCCCCTACGTTCTCCTCTTTAGCCTTAACTCCTTCTCTTATCATCTTCCTTGCGCTTTTTCTCTCTTCCGAAGGATAGCTCACGAGGATCTTGTCTATTCGTTCCGGTTTCTTCATGGCTCCTGTCATGAGGTCAAGCCATTTAACACATCGCCGCGGAGTTAATGACTGACCCTTGTGTGTTGATGCTCGAGTATCTTCAAAAGCTTCGCTGCGCCGACAGAATGGATGGTCGTGTGCGGACAGCGGCATCGAACAAATACGTGCCATCGTCCGATAACTTTATTCCGTTTCAGACGTTCCGATGTAATATGCCTAAAGGAAAGCCGATGATAACCGAGGGCAACCTCAAACTTAACGAGTCGCTCGGAAAGATCAAACATGTGATCATAGTGATAAGCGGTAAGGGCGGCGTCGGAAAGAGTACGATATCTTCGAACCTTGCGATGTCGCTGGCCATGAAAGGCTACAAGACCGGAATAATGGACGTTGACATACACGGTCCGAACATACCGAAGATGTTCGGCGTTGAATCGGAAGTGGTAACGGTCGAGAACGATCTTCTCGTTCCCGTAACGGCTGCGCATGATCTGAAAGTTATGTCAATGGCATTCCTGATCCCTGAAAAGGACGCTCCTGTCGCATGGAGAGGGCCTATGAAAGCGGGAGTGATAAGACAGTTCCTGGAAGACGTCAGCTGGGGGAAGCTTGACTATCTCGTTATGGATATGCCTCCCGGAACAGGAGATGAAGCGTTATCCATAGTGCAGCTGATACCGAAGGCCGATGGTATGGTCATCGTCACCACACCGCAGGATGTGGCGTTACTGGACAGCAGAAAATCCATAATATTCAGCACGCAGGCGAAGGTGCCGATAATCGGACTCGTCGAGAACATGAGCGGCTTCATATGCCCTCACTGCGGCGAAAGAACGGACATCTTCAAATCCGGGGGCGGTGAAAAAGCGGCGATGGAGATGGGCGTCCGTTTCCTCGGCCGTGTTCCGATCGAACCGGGAATAGTGACAAGCGGCGACGCCGGACTTCCGATAGTGGCTTCCGCGCCTGAATCGGAATCGGCGAAGGTGTTCGACCGCATCACCGAACTGGTGATATAGAAAGTCGAGGGATGAAATGAAAGCAGGTGTCCTCGCCGAAGGCGATACGCTTTCGTCATACGTGGCGGACGATTTCGGCCACGCACCATATTTTTTGATAGTGGACATGGACACCTTGGATCACCAAGTCATCAAGAACGAATTCGTTAACGCAGTGGGCGCGGGAATGAAAGTTGCGGACGCGATAATCGGTTTAGGCGTTGATCTTGTGATCACAGGAGGCATCGGACCTCACGGCTATAACAAGCTAACGGGAGCCGGGATAAAAGTTTCATCCGATGAGGACGGCACCGTCGAAGAATGTATACGTAACGTAAAAAGAAGGATGGAATTCCAAAAGAAGTTCGAGTGATCAGACTCCTCTCTTCTCTCCCCAGATCATTTTATGCAATTGCGGAAGCACCCGAACATTCATCCCTCTTTCGATCACTTCCTCGGCAAGCGGCTCGATGTCCATCCCGCCGACCGGGGTGAATATGACGCTGCATATCGGTTCGTGATCGTCTATGAATTCAACCGCATATTCAAGATCGGAACCGTCTGAGATCACGAATTTCAATTGGTCCGTAACTTTCAGATGATCCAGGTTGGATAGCAGCATCTTATCGCTCATGCCCGACGACGGGCACTTGATGTCCATGCTTATCATCAGATCGCGGTTTTCCGGAACATCGGATATATCAACGGAGCCGTTCGTCTCCAATACGATCTTCTTCCCCGCGTCCAGCAGTGCATCCAGCAGATCGTATATATCGCTTTGAAGAAGCGGTTCACCCCCGGTGACGCAGATGTTCCTCTCGTTCTTAACGAGTTTCATTATCTCGTCAACGGATAATTCATCACCGCCCGATGATGAATATTTAGTGTCACACCATTCGCACGAAAGGTTGCAGCCCGATGAGCGTATGAAATACGTGACCGTGCCGATCATTGCACCCTCACCTTGAACGGATCTGAACATCTCGCATACTCTCATCACATCACATCCTCATATCCCGCATCGGCGAATCCTTTCTTTCGTATAAGACAGGAATCGCAATGTCCGCATGGTTCATCACCGCCGGAATAGCATGACCACGTTAGATGCAGCGGCGCGTTCATCTCTTTTCCGTACTTTATTATCTGAGCTTTCGTCATGTTGAGTATTGGAGCGATTATCTTTATCGGATGTCCTTCAACCCCGGCCTTTGTGCCCTTTGATATCATCGCTTCGAAGGAATCAAAGAATTCTTTTCTGCAATCCGGATAGCCGGAATAATCGATCACGTTCGCGCCTATGTATATCATTTCCGCGTCGATCGATTCGCAGAGGCCGGCGGCGACGCTTAACATTATCATGTTCCTTGCCGGAACGTATGTATCCGGAATGCCTGAACCTATGGCCTTCCTGTCCTTCTCTATCTCTTTTGAATCATCCGTTAAAGATGAACGGAATGATGACAAGTCTACATCAACTATCATGTGCCTGATTTTGTAATACGATGCGACAGCTTTCGCGGAATCCAATTCTCTCATATGTTTCTGGCCGTACCTGAAACTCAACGCGATCGTTTCGTTACCGCTGCGCAATGAATTTGCCAACGTTACTGTCGAGTCCAGTCCTCCCGACAGGAGAACTACGGCTTTAGGCATATCAGAGCATCTCCGAGTACCATGCTGTTTGTCCTCTCTCCTCGTCAAGGCCGACCCACAGTTCTTTAACGTTCTTCGGGAACTTTACGGATGATCTTATTTTCTTGAGCATAAGCCGGCTCATCTCTTCCGCCGTTGTTGTTCTTACATCTAAAATGAGGATGTCCTCTCTCGGGAACACGTATCTCTTGCCGCAGGTAAGCACCTCCGCTTCCTTTTCGTTAACCGTCACTTTAACGTTATCCGAATTCCCCGGCAGCAGCGTCTTATGGTCCATCTCCTCGGCTATCACTTTCAACGCCTTCTTGATATCAACGAAATCCATTACCATCCCTGAATCGGCGACATCGCCTTCCAGCCTTGCTCGTACTATGTACGAATGGCCGTGAAGCTTCGAACATTTCTCGTGTCCCGGTATGAAATGACATGCCGAGAAACGTATGCCTGAGTGTGCGCCGTCTATCTCTATTATCATGTGATCACCTTGTGAGCCTGGCGGCGAGAGCTATTGAGTCACGGTAATCCGTTTTAACTCTCGACGTGTCCACGAACACTTTATTCATATTTAGCACAGG
>Ga0123353_10013967_pt1 | contig 11549 bp, 11 predicted proteins | sample TergutLab28metaG_3_FD_92763 | JGI IMG/M metagenome (GOLD analysis project Ga0123353, IMG submission 92763) | Labiotermes labralis P3 segment gut microbial communities from Petit-Saut dam, French Guiana - Lab288 P3 | ecosystem: Host-associated > Arthropoda: Insects > Digestive system > Gut ... | reverse complement strand
GGCATGCAAGTAACCCTTGAACTCTTTCAGAAAGATTTCAGGATGTTTGCTGCTGCTTTCGGGCTGGTACTCATACAGCACGATCGAACGTTCAGCATCGCCGCCCGTACGGTACAGCCACATATAGCTCTTACCGGCATCAGAACAAAGCAATTACGCTGGAGCATATTATAATAACTTTCCTGTGTTTCATTCCATTTCGGATACGGTAACAAACCATGGTTGAAATCTATCGCCGGCACTATAGCCGCCGCATCGGCGACAAGCGAAAAAGTGAATAACGAATTTCCTTCGATAAATGATTTATTCGTAAAGTTTCCACCGCCGGACGAAACCGCAAAATCGGTATTATTATTGCCCCCATGCTTTAAAACAGAGAGTACGTTTATATTCGCGTTGATAAACGGACATAATCTTGCTATTACTTCAAGGGCGCGCTCGTTGTCGTAAGCGAATTCATAACTGTTACCCTTTTTAATGAATATATCCATTCCTAACGATTTTATGAATCCTAAATATTTGTTTTCATCCCCGAACGTCAACCCGAAGCGGTCGCCGCTATCGGGTTCGCCGTTTCCGTTTACGTCGGCATAAACATCTTTTATCATCTCTTCGAGCTTGTCAAGCGTCCACTTACCCGAATCGACTATATTATACAAATCTTCGTTTTTGCCGAGACTTTTATACAGGTTGTCGTTGAAGTATACGGCAAATACATTTTTTATATTCGCAAGCGAAAACTGTCCGGAAAGAAAGTAAATATTGCCGTCAGGCATATTTCCGAGGACTGTATGATTATACCACGGTTTGCTTAAGTCGATATATTTTGTTTCGGTGAGGTTTATGAAATAAGCGTTATCAATCATATACGATGAATAATTCATAACGTCAAAAAGTATGTCGAATGAATTATCACCGGCAAGAATACCGGATATTATCTTATTTTGAAACGCGGTCATTTCATCCCAGGTATATGTCGTGTAGTCATATTTAAGCCGTACATTCAGCCGGTCCTCAACATTTTTTACCACATAATAGACTGCGTCTGATAAACGGTTTCCGGTTGCTTCAGGGCTGTACATATCCTCTATATACGCGTTGTTATAATTTCCGATGAAAATTTTTACTTCTTTGCCGGAAAGGTCAAGACCTTCGGGAAGGTCGTCCGCTATAAACTGCGAACTTTCATCAACTTGCGTTGACGCGGTATTTTCAATATTTCCTGCTTCTGTATTAGTCGGGCTGACTTCATCTGATGAACAGGCTAATAAAACTAATAAAATAAGACAAACAATCAAAAGCACTGTGGTTGGTTTAATTTTTTTCATTTTCATTTGGAATCCTCCTAAATTTTAAAATTTAATCAACAAAAAATACGCTTTAATATCTTCCACTGCTTGTACTACACAATTGAATAATTAATTTCTTTCCATAAGTATTTTTATCGGTTCGTATTTTGTAATGTAAATAATGCCTGTTACGCTTGAAACCGAAACGAGCAGCAGCGATATTAAAATAATCAGCATCACTACTTTTAAATTCAAATTCACGTCCAGATCCGTCAGCGGTTTCGCGTTTGAATCCGTTTGTACACCGGCGTAATACATACCCGTACCCGAATCAGCGTTTGATTCGGCGGCGGTTACCTGCCCATGTAACAATATATCCGATACCGGTTGTGCAACTGCCGCGCCAATGCCAAGACCGACTATCAAACATACAGCCGTTATAACCAAACTTTCAAAAATCAGTCCGAAGGCGACCCTATGCTTTTTCATACCCATAGCCCGCAGTACACCGACTTCATATTTGCGCTCACGTATGGAGAGCGCGGCAAGCAGTATCAAAATCAAGCCGCCCAATATCAAAACCACAGTCATAAACGTAAACGATATTTTCGCCATTCCAAGGACGGGTCCTACTACCCTGTTATATGCCTCTTCGTCTGTCGTCACTTTGTAATCATAGGACAATCCGGCGGCGCGCGCCTCACTTTCAAATTTGAGTAAAAGGTCAGGACTTTTCAGGAAATATTCGGCAGTATCTACGCGGGGGTCTGATTTGCCGAAAATGGAAGCCGTTTCGTAATTTGTTATTATATCGTTCCGCACATTTATAGCGGCAGGGGCGTCTATTGCGGCTCCAAACATATTTGCGGTAAAGTCAAAGTATATGCCCACAACTTTCAGCGACAAAGGATTATCCTCAACCATGCCCTGCGCTATGTCTATAATGTCTCCAACTTTTATGTTGTTTAACGCCGCAAAATCTTCGCTGACAATACACTCATTGTTGCTGACAGGGAAAGTGCCGGACGTTATTCCTCTGTAACCGTTTTTGAAATCGTCAAGCCGTTCGGGGCTTGTATAACCCTTCACGTTCATTGTCGGGAATTTTGTGAAAGAACCGCCGGGTGAAATGGGAACCGCGCCGCCGGTACTTTCGCCCAAGCCTAAAAGGGTATCGCTTACTGACGGCACATGGCATGACAAATCCGCGCTCATCAGGCAATCGGAACCGGCAAGAGCCGCGTAAACAACAGGTAACGGTACGGTCTGCTCAGACTGTCTGCCGGACATTACAGAAACTCTTGAAGTGTCAGGGTTGATATATACTCTTGTACCGAACCGCGTTTTGTAGTCCTGAATAATAGCGCCGGACGCGGTATTGATGATAAGTGAAATAACCGTGGTTACAATGATTACGAGGATGATCGCACCCATCAAAATATTTCTGCCCTTGTTACGCGCTATATTTTTCAACGCGTTTTGTAAAATGTACATAAATCTTCATTTCTCCTGTCCAAAGTATAAATTAATTATACCATAAAAAATTATATAAAACAATAATAGATTTTCATTATTTTCTTATGCCGCAACGGTTTATCCAATGAATATAACAGTGGCAATACTTTATCAGTATTGCCACTTCTGGAGCGGATGATGGGAATCGAACCCACGCAACCAGCTTGGAAGGCTGGAGTACTACCATTGTACTACATCCGCATGTTTTTAAACGCCTATATATTTTATCACAAACACATAATTTTGTCAATAGTTTTTTATTCTCTCTTGACATATTTAGTAATATAAAATATAATGATATATATGTATGTTGAGAAAGGATGATAAAATGGATATTCTTGTTGTCGGAAGCGGTGGACGCGAACACGCTATCGTACATAAATTAAATCAAAGTATACGCGCCGGAAAAATCTATGCGTCGCCCGGAAATGCCGGCATTGCCGAACTCGCGGAATGTCTGCCGTATAAAGCGACTGATATTGACGCTATCGTAGAAGCAGCAAAAAATTTAAATATCGATTTAGTATTCGTGGCGCCGGACGATCCGCTCGCGCTCGGAATGGTTGACCGCTTGAATGAAGCGGGCATCCGCGCGTTCGGTCCGAACAAAAAAGCCGCGAGACTTGAAGGAAGCAAAGTTTTTTCGAAAGGCTTAATGAAAAAATACAACATCCCGACCGCAGCATACCAAACGTTTGATAATTCCAAAGACGCAATTAAATATATAAAAACAATAAATTACCCAATTTTTATCAAAGCGGACGGGCTCGCTGTCGGTAAAGGCGCGATAAGCGCCGATAATTACGATGAAGCGGTTACAGCGATAAATACAATCATGGAGGACAAGGTTTTCGGAAATTCCGGCAATAATATTGTCATCGAAGAATTTATGACCGGAACAGAGGTAACTATTCTCGCATTTACAGACGGCAATGTTGTGGTTCCGATGGTTTCGTCGCAGGATCACAAACAGGTATACGACAACGACGAAGGTCCGAATACAGGCGGAATGGGCGCATTCTCGCCGAGCCGGATTTACACTCCGGAACTCGCCGAATTATGTATGGAAACAATCTTCAAACCGACAATTAATGCGATGAATAAGGAAAACAGCACGTTCAAAGGCGTAATATATTTTCAATTGATGATAACTCCCGACGGCCCGAAAGTCATCGAATACAACGCACGTTTCGGCGACCCTGAAGCACAGGTTGTATTACCACGATTGAAAACCGATTTGATTGACATAATCGACGCCGTGATCGACGGCAAGTTAGCGGATATAAATATAGAATGGCATGACAACGCCGCCGCATGCGTCGTGATGGCGTCGGGCGGCTACCCGGTCAAATACGAAACAGGTTTTGAAATAAATTTAATAGAAAACAACGAAGATTTAATAATTTACCACGCGGGAACAAAAATCAACGAATCCGGTAAACTCGTTACAAACGGCGGGCGCGTATTATGTGTCACGGCGCTGGCTGAAGATTTGAAAACGGCCCTGTCAAAATCGTATAACGCGGTATCACAAATAAATTTTAAAAACGCCCACTACCGAAAAGATATCGGCATAAATGCCATAGGAAAGAAATGATGAAACAAGATTTATTGAAAAAAATCGAAGTGCTTCTGCCGAGCATGTCAAAAAACCGGCGCGCTATCGGAAATTTTATACTTGAACATTACGACAAAGCCGCGTATATAACCGCGGCAAAACTCGGTTCGCAGGTAAACGTTTCCGAATCGACTGTCGTGCGGTTCGCCATTGAATTGGGTTTTGCCGGGTATCCCGAATTGCAGCAATCGTTGCAGGAACTTATCCGCACGAAACTGACCTCACTTCAACGTATTGAAATAACGAATAAGCGTATCGGCGATTCGGACGTGCTTGAAAAAGTGTTAAATTCCGACATAACCAAAATCCGTTCGACACTCGATACGATTGACCGCGACGATTTTAACAGGGCGGTGTCAGCAATTATAGATGCTAAAATGATTTACATCGTAGGTATGCGGAGCGCGGCTTCACTCGCGGCATTTCTGAGTTTTTACTTTCGCTTAATTTTCGCGAACGTTACTCTCGTGCAAACGACAAGCGGAAGCGAATTGTTTGAACAGATTTTACGTTTGAATAAAGAAGACGTGCTGATCGCTATTACGTTTCCGCGCTATTCCAAGAACGTGGTGCGTTCGGTTGAATACGCTAAACATATCGGAGCGCATATAATCGCGCTGACCGACAGCAAGTTGTCGCCGATTGCGGAAAGCGCGGACAGTCTGTTGCTTGCTAAAAGCGATATGGCTTCATTCGTCGATTCTCTCGTGGCGCCGCTGAGTATCATAAACGCTTTAATTGTTGCGATAAGCAAAATCAAGCAGGAAGAATTCATTGATATTTTCGGGAAACTTGAAAATATCTGGGAAGAATACGAAGTGTATGAGAAAACTCATGAGTAAAAAGATTGCAATAATCGGCGGAGGAGCGGCGGGAATGATGGCGGCAGTCCAAGCCGAAGCGGACGTGACGCTGTTCGAGAAGAACCCCATGTTGGGCAAGAAGCTCGCGATTACAGGTAAGGGTCGGTGCAATATAACCAACAACTGCACGGTTGATGAGTTTCTGACGAACATTCCGGTCAATCCGAAATTTTTATACGCGGCGTTAAATGCGTTTTCGCCCGCTGATACGATGGCGTTCTTCGAGAAGCTGGGCGTTCCGCTGAAGACGGAGCGCGGCAACCGCGTCTTTCCCGTTTCGGACAAAGCGGCTGACGTAGTGAACGCATTGCGTAAAGCTATAAAATGTCCCATCGTTCAGAACACTGTCACGGAAATTTGTATCGAGAACGGGCAAGTAACAGGATTGAAAACGGGAAATAAATTTTACGCCTACGACGCGGTTATCGTTTGTACGGGCGGTTTGTCTTACCCGCTGACCGGTTCAACCGGCGACGGTTACAAATTCGCGCAAGCCGCCGGACTCAACGTCACGCCGCTGAAACCGTCGCTTGTGCCGATTGAAGTCGAGGAGAAGTGGTGCGGGGATTTGCAGGGGCTGTCGTTGAAGAATGTCGCGATTAAGATAATAAGCGACAAAGTGATTTACAGCGATTTCGGCGAATTGCTGTTTACGCACTTCGGATTGTCCGGCCCGGTAATACTGAGCGCGTCGGCGTATATGCGCGAGGTTAAGGATTACAAAATCCAAATAGATTTGAAACCCGCGCTCGACGAGAAAACTTTAGATAATAGATTGCTTTCGGATTTCACAAAAAACATAAACAAGAATTTTTCAAACGCGCTGAACGATTTGCTTCCGCAAAAAATGATTCCGGTGATAATTTCACTTTCGGGAATTGATCCATACAAGAAAGTAAATTTAATCACGCAAGAAGAACGTTCAAAATTATTAAAATTGATAAAATCGCTGACGCTGAAATTGAAATGTTTCCGTCCAATTGAAGAGGCAATCATCACATCGGGCGGAGTAGATTGCAGGGAGTTAGACCCGAAAATGATGCAATCGAAGAAAGTGCGCGGATTGTATTTTGCCGGAGAAGTAATTGACGTTGACGGATATACAGGCGGATTCAATCTGCAGATCGCGTTTTCTACTGCGGTGTTGGCGTCAAGAGGAGCAATACAATGAATGAAACAAATTATTTGTACCACTATTATGAAAAAACCTGCGAACCTTTCCGCACAATAACGGCACTCCCATTCGAAGAAGCTCTCGTAGTATATACCGCATATCGGGCGGAAAATCCCAATTCGGGGGTAACTACGCCTGAATGGTATTTGAACCGACGGTATAATATGGAAAAAATAGTGCGTGATAAGTTTATCGAAATTGGCGGCAAACCAGTCCGCACCGCGCCTGTATATTTTACATTAGGCGCGAATAAAGGCATGGAAACATGGTATAACAATCCGACTTATATAAAAATTCCGGTCGATGAATTTGACCTTGATACCGTATCGTTTACATACGGCGATATGTTTCCCGTATTCAGAGCTTCGTTAAATACAGGCGAGGAATGGTGGGGAGAAGTTTTTAAATATGACGGGATATTAAAACTAATCGATAAATACGGGTTTCCCGAAGACCCGGAATACAATATGAAAAAACGTTATTTCCCATTTCCGGAAGGCAAAAACATTGGGATGTATCTTAAATTTATAGAAGCGCAAGTTTGGGACGATACTGTGTTACACAAATACCGTTAAGGAGAAAAAAATATGTTTAAAATAGCCATTGACGGTCCGTCGGGCGCGGGAAAGAGTACGCTCGCGAAGAATATCGCGGCGGCGCTGGGGTTCATGTACCTCGATACGGGCGCACTTTACCGCACGATTGGGTTGTACAATTATCAAAATAAAGATTTGGATTTGAGTAAAATTAACGTCCGCGCCGAATATGTTGACGGCAAGCAGATCATGTATCTGAACGGCGTTGACGTGACCGCGGAAATCCGCAGGAACGAGATTTCCCTCTACGCATCGGAAGTCTCGGCGAAAGCGGAAGTGCGGGCGTTCCTGCTTGATATCCAGCGTAACGCCGCCGATAACTACAATATCGTAATGGACGGGCGCGATATCGGAACCGTTATTATGCCGGACGCGCAGGTGAAGATTTTCCTGTGTCCGAACGTAGAAGAGAGGGCGAAACGGCGTTACGCGGAACTCATAGCAAAAGGGCAGAATATTACGTTCGAAGAAGTATTTACAGATATGGAACGTCGCGATAAAAACGACAGTTCGCGCAATATTGCGCCGGCAGTTGCCGCCGCAGACGCGGTATTGATTGACAATTCGAGCTTTACGGAAGAAGAAACGTTAAACGCCGCGATGAAAATAATTGACGAGAAGTTGAAGAAATATGGGAGAAAATAAATTTTACAGAGTTTTATATATAATTTTAGCGAAATTTTTTAGATTTTTTTACAACATAAAGATTTTCGGAGCGGAAAACGAACCGCTTGAGGGCGGTTATATCGCGTGCGCCAACCATCTCTCCAACCACGACGTGATCATTTTAGCCGCGTGTTTGAAACGGCAGGTTCGGTATTTCGCGAAAGCCGAATTGTTCAAAATTCCGCTGATTAAACAACTCATCACAGCACTCGGAGCATATCCGATCGAACGCGGAAAATCTGACGTGGCGTCGATTAAAAAGACGATAACTTTGCTCGAAGGCGGAGAAATAGTCGCGATTTATCCGCAAGGCACAAGATTTCCGGGAGTTCATCCGTCCGAAACAAAAACGCATAACGGAATCGGAATGTTCGCGTATCGCACAAAAGTTCCGGTATTGCCGATAGCGATCGAAACAAAAAAATTTAAAATCCGTCCGTTCAAACGAGTAAACTTTCGTATCGGCAAACCGATTTACTACGACGAATTGAATTTCGAGACCGGAGCGCGCAGCGAATACGAAGCCGCGGCGAGATATATTTTTGAGAAGGTCGTAGAATTGATATGAAAATAGTTAAAGCCAATTATTGCGGATTCTGTTTCGGTGTACGGCGGGCGGTGGAAACAGTCTGCAATTTAACAACGGATGAACCAATTTACACTATCGGCAAATTAATTCACAACCACACGATTTTAAACGATTTGGAATTGCGCGGGATAAAATGTATTGACGATATTGACGGCATAATAGGAACCGTTGTTATCCGAGCGCACGGGATTCCGAAACATTTAAACGATAAATTGAATTCTAACCCGAATATCAAAGTCATCGACTGCACATGTCCGGATGTAAAAAAAATACATCGCATCGTGGAGAATAATCCGGCGGAACTGACCGTTATCAGCGGAGACGAGTCTCACCCGGAAGTTGAAGGTATAAAAAGTTACGCAAAAGGAAAAACTTTAGTATGCTCGTCTTATGATGAATTGACCGCAAACAGGCAATTGCTGGAAAATATTTCGGTGGTTGCGGTCGCTCAAACGACACAAAATCAAAAAGAATGGATTATTTGTCAAGAATTTATCAAAAAGGTCTGTACAAATCCGTTAATTTTTGATACAATATGTAATGTAACAGAAAAACGTCAGGCGGAAGTTTATAATTTGTCAAAAAATGTCGATATTATGTTGATTATCGGCGACAAGGAAAGCTCCAATACCAATAAACTCTATAATATCGCAAAAGAAAATTTGGCGGCTACATTTTTTATAGAATCAATTTCCGATCTGCCGTTAGAATATGTATCACCGCATATGACTGTGGGCATAGCTGCCGGCGCGTCGACGCCGGACAGTATAATCAAGGAGGTAATAAAAACAATGCAAGAACAAGAAAACATGGAGGCTGATATTGAGGTCAGCACACAAAATCAAGGAGGCAGCGAAGCAAATTTTGCAGAACCGGCTTTTGCCGATATGATTGAAAATTCTTTAAAAACTTTAAATACAGGAGAAACCGTTAAGGGTATAATCACATCTATTTCGCCGAACGAAATTCATGTTGACCTTGGAGCTAAGGTCACAGGTATAATCTCAACGGACGAAATGCCTGAACATATGGTTGAAAACATAGGGGAATTTTACAAAGTCGGCGATGAAATTGAAGCGTTTATAATTTTGGTCAGCGACCGCGACGGTGTGGCGACGCTGTCAAGAAAGAAAATCGAAAGTATCCTAATGTGGAGAAAAATTGTAGGAGCCGTAGATACCCATGAAATTCTCGAAGGTAAAGTTACAGAAGTAGTAAGAAACGGAATAATAATCACTATAAACTCATATAAGTTATTTATTCCGGCTTCGCAGACGGGTTTGCCGATAAACGGCGATTTAAACCAGCTTGTCGGAACAACTCAGCGTATCAAAATTATTGAAGTAAATGAGCAGCGCAAACGCGCGGTAGGTTCAATACGCGCCGTGATCAGGGAAGAACGCAAACAACGCGAAGATGACTTTTGGAATAACATTGAAGTCGGCAAAAAATTCGAAGGGACCGTTAAATCGTTTACTTCATACGGAACGTTCGTTGATATAGGCGGAGTGGACGGAATGATACATACTTCCGAATTATCGTGGCAGCGTATCAAACATCCTTCGGAAATTCTCAATATCGGCGATGAGATCGTCGTTTATATCATCAATTTCAACAGGGAAACTAAAAAAATCGCGCTCGGTTATAAGACTGAAGACACGAATCCGTGGGCGATATTTACCGGTAAGTATAACGTGGACGACGTTGTAACGGTTAAAATCGTTAGTATGATGCCGTTTGGAGCGTTCGCTGAAATCATCCCGAATATCGACGGTTTGATTCATATTTCGCAAATATCAGACCATAAAATAAATCAGCCTGCGGATGTTTTGAAAATCGGACAGATTGTTGATACAAAAATTACCGCTATTGACAATGAAAAACATAAGGTTAATCTGTCGATTCGGGCTTTGGTCGAAGAAGCAAAGGTTATCGCTGAGATAAGCGAAAATATTGACGCGATTGCTTCAGGTATTCTTATCGAAGAAGATAATCAATAACAATTTATCGTTTTTCGATAAAAATATATTGACAATTGATTAAAAGTGTGATATAATACCTCCAGAATCTGACTGGAGGTATTTTTCTATGTACAAAAATAGTTTCGTACACTACTTAACCAAGGTGTTAGTGGATATTATGTTTTACGGCGGGATTTTGTGCTGCATTGCGGTACCGTTCATTATGCCTGCGCTGACGAAGTTTTTCGGGTATAAAGAAGAAACGGTTATCCCTTTAACCATAATGCTTATTTCATCGGGAATATGTGCTGTATTTATTTTGTGGCAATTAAAGGCGATGTTCAAAACTCTGCTCGGCGGTAATCCGTTCGTTTATAAAAATGTCAATTGTTTCAGAAGATGTTCCGTCGCAAGTTTTTTAATCGCAATGATCTATATAACCAAATTAACTTTTTGGTTTACTATCGCGTCATGTATAATTACAATAATATTCGCGCTTTTGGGTTTGTTTTGTTTGACTCTGAAAGATTTGTTCAAACAAGCCGTAGCTTATAAAGAAGAAAACGATTGGACGGTGTGAAAAAATGCCTATAATAGTGAATTTGGACGTAATGATGGCAAAGCGCAAAATAGGTCTCATGGAGTTTGCGGAGAAAGTAAGTATAACTCCCGCGAATCTTTCAATTCTGAAAAATTGCAAAGCGAAAGCAATTAGGTTTTCAACACTGGAAGAAATCTGCAAAGTTTTGAAATGCCAGCCGGGAGATATTTTGGAATACGTGGAGGAGTAAAAAATGTTTTTATATTTCTTAGGTGGTCCCTTAATTGTAATAATTATTACTTTTATTTTTATTCTTATAAAAGAAAAATTTAAAATAATCGAAAATGAAGGAGTTATAATGGAAAAAACAACGAAACGTAAATTGTTATATTATCTATTAATTTCCGCGGTAAGTTTCTCTTATTTGATTTTGCCGAAAAACGCCGGAATCAGCGTGCCGATATTTGTACTCATACAATTTGTATTCTTGTATCTTTTAGCTCCGAAAAAGAAACCGCTTTTGATGTTTATCCCTATTTTCATATTGGCTTTAAATTCATTTATTAGCGCAAGCGAAATATGGCGTGTTTCAAATTTTTTCGTTACAATTGTTCTATACAGCGTTATGACGCTTTGGATGGCAGGTAAATTTTCGATTCCCGACATAATCAAAAATATTTTTACGCCGATCGCTAATTTTATTATTCCCATAAAATGGGGCGCTGAAGCTAATAAAG
>Ga0123353_10013966_pt1 | contig 11549 bp, 8 predicted proteins | sample TergutLab28metaG_3_FD_92763 | JGI IMG/M metagenome (GOLD analysis project Ga0123353, IMG submission 92763) | Labiotermes labralis P3 segment gut microbial communities from Petit-Saut dam, French Guiana - Lab288 P3 | ecosystem: Host-associated > Arthropoda: Insects > Digestive system > Gut ... | reverse complement strand
ATATAGGTACTGAATATTTTAAACATGGTATATACTCTCCGTTTTTTTTTCCTCTTCAAAATGCAGTTTGTTTCATAATTCTAACATATTTGGTTCCTGTATTATTCACATTTTATATACAGGATGTGCTAAAATAAAAAAAAAATTCAGGCGCCAAAAGGTTAATGAAGTAACGAAACAGATCAAGGATTGCAAACACCATTAAATTCTTGTTAGCAGCTATGTTGTGATGAAACCCGTCATTAGTGTCGAGGGTAAAGCAGTGTGTTTCATACAGTGACTGAACGCACTTCGCACGTGAATCAAGAAACGTCAGTCAGTCATAGAGTCAGTCATTCAGTCAGCTACGTGCAGTGGCAACGTCTCCGCAGCCACAGTTCACTGTCGACTCCCCTCCCCTGTCAGAACATACGTTCAGCACGGTACAGGCGTCACGACGTCAACAGAAGTGCTGTATCTGCGCCTGATTCCGTTCATTCAGTCTTTGAATGAGGCGACTCGCCCGCATTATTATTTCTGTCACGACGTACGCCTTTCGACCTGTCGCGGCTTCATTTCCATCTTTTACGCGGTCTACCTACGTCGCTTCTTCCTCAGCATCGTTATGGAGGTCGACCTTCCGTTGCCTGTCTTTTACCGCCCGTCCGACATGTTCTGTCTGGTTATTTTTATTACTACGTTAAATCATACTTAAACAGAACATACTTAACTCGCTTCTTTATTTCGTTCCTGATCGTGCAAGGTACATCTCCTGATTCCTGTAAGCATTTCCATTTTCTGTAGCCTGTAAGTCCCTCTCTGCTTTCTTCCTAGGGCCCCACGATGCTCTTTCATCCACCAGTGCCACTACGATTATCTTCTTGTATCTCCAGTGGAGGTGTTTGAAGGCAACCAACTCCGACTTCTCGTTTGTATACATCTGCCCTCGGAGCCCATACGCACCTGTGTTCTCCCATGCATGGGCATTCGTGTCACGTGACTTCATTATTAAGTGACCTTTTCCACTCGCAAGAATTTTCCTTTTGTTTTGAAAAGGGGCCGCGTATAAACAAACTTCATAGGAATTTGTGTTCTCTTTCTGATTCGTATTATGTTATTGAGCTAAGCTGATACAATTTTAAAAGAAGCCTTTTCGGCCATTTGTAGGTTAATTCAGCGTTCTCCTGAAGTCCAAGTTCGCAAGGCATTGGAACTATGAAGCAAAGAGATCTCAACACTTCAAATTTCGGTTCTTACGTTCCAGAAAACACCGAATATGTGCCATGGATTCTGTAGGCTAAGAACTGAGCTTTTATTTAACATTACAGGATGTGGTGGGCCCATACTGCGCGTTGGAGATTTCAGTAGCACTTAATTTGGTGGGTACCTGACCCTTGTCCGGGGTAAGTAGACCGGAGCGTGACGCTGGCACTCACCTCCATCTAGTGCCGAAGATTAAGAACGACAGTCTCAGTAGACTGTAGGGCAAATCACATACTTGCACGATGTGGAATTTGGCAACTGTTGTGGTAGCTTGGTAACGGGTGAAGCAAGACGTACACGTGAAGTTAAATCAAGAATTACCATGGCATAAGCAGCGTTCAACAAGAACAGAATTCACTTCACCAATAAATTGGACATAAATTTAATTAAGAAACTAGCAGAGTGCTAAATTTGGAGGATAGCTTTGTGGGGTGCTGTAACTGGGACGCTTCGGAAAGTAGATCAGAAATACTTGGACAGTTTGGAAATGTGGTGCTGGAGGAGTACGGAGAAGATCGGTTGGGTCGATCGTGCGAGAAATGAAGTGGTGTGACATAGCGTCAAGGGTGAGAGGAATATCGTACATAAAATAAAAAGAAGGAACGCTAACTGGGTTGGTCACATCTTGGGTATGAACTGCCGTCTAAATGACGTTCTTGAAGGAAAGTTGGAAGGATAGAAGTGATGAGAAGACGAGGAAGAATACTTAAGCAGCTGCTCTCTGGCGTTAAGGAAATGGGAGGATACTGGAAATTGAAAGAGGAAGCACTAGATAGCGCTGTGTGGAGAACTGGCTTGTCAGGAACCTGTGGACCTGTCGTAAGACACTGTGGAATGGATGAGTGAATTAATGAACGATGTGTGATGACCGCAGTGACGTAATCGTTTTTGGAGGTACCTTGGCATTGGAATGCCAGTCTCGGTAACACGTTGCCGATCCGAGATTTGGAGAAGGTTTCTGCAGAATACTGCACGACTGCGGTTTGTAGTATGGACAGGTGACATAACTACAGAAACCTTAGAAGATGAAGTGTTCCCGTTACAGGCTTGGTGTGGCCCAGAGGGTGGATAGAGGTACAGCCCTGCTCTTCCATGACCGCGGCACTAGAAGGGGGTGAGTGGTCAGCAGCAAGCCCCGGCCGCACTTTACCCCCGGGAAAGACCCAGTACCCATTTTACAGGAGGCTGGGTGGACGCCAGGACTGGTCTGGACGGGCAGAAAATCTCGTCCCCACTGGGATTCGATCCCGGGCCGTCCAGCCCGTAGCTCAGTCGCTATACCGACTGAGCTACCGGGCCCACACAGAAACCTTAGCGCAGTACGATTTCGGATATTGTGTGCGCAGAAGAGGGCTGAGTGCGTGAGAGTTGGGGTAAGTATAAGAAATACAGACTGATGTGACACGTGGCCTGTGGCATTATGGCTGAGGTTGCTGGACGGCAGGGTGCTGAGGAAGGTGTTAGGGGCGAAATGGGAGGAGGCAACAGGAGACTGGATGTGGCTGCATAATGAGGATCTGTTTATGTGTACACCTCACCGTGTATTCAGATGTTCAAATAAAGTAGGGCGAGATAGGCGAGGCGTGTAGAATGCATGGTTTGAAGAGAGATCCATTCAGGATTTCAGTGTGGAAACCTGAAGGAAAGGTAATTGCTATGCAGAGATGAGATGATGGTGATGATATTAAAGTGGATGTTCAAGAAATAGGATGGGTGGGTGCGGACTGATGTGGCCAAGGGAGCGGGAGGAATGGTGGGTTCGTGTGAACACGGCAATGAACCTTCGGGTTTCATAAAATGTGGGGTATTTCGTGGGTAGTCGAGGAACTGTTAGCTTGGCAAGAAGACAGTGCTGTGTGCAGTGCCTGAGTATCTCTGCTGATCCCCTAGTGTGACGTGTGTAGCACATAGCGTCTGTCTGCGCGTGCTACAGGACAGTCATCTCCATTCTAGCCTTTGTATCTTGTCTGAGACGCAGATGGGTACGTCTGTCTTTCAGCCAACCTGCCAGCACCACTTCTCCATTTGACTGCATTTTTTGGGTCTGCCACCATTTTGTACCAACTTCCCATTTAATTCGTTTGTCCATGGTTAAACTGGAATGCAGTTTTCACCGGTCTGTTGTTACGACCTCCCCCCCCCCCACCTCCTCAGCACCCTACTTTCAGACACGTTCAACCTGTGTTCTTCACTCAATGTGAGAGACCAAGTTTCACACCCATACAAAGCAACAGGTGTAGTTATAGTTGTTTGTATCTAACACGCGAATGTGTGTTCGAACAGAGAATGAAAGCGTTCTGTAGTAGTGTCGTTATTGCAGAGATCCTAGTTAGAACTGTGTAGGTTAGTTGTCTGTCTGTCTTACCGAAGTTGGTTATGACGACCAAACTGTTACAACTTCGTAAGTTTTGTGATCAACTTGCCCGACTGAGCCACCGACGGTTTATTTCCTTCGTTTCATCGAACAAGTATGAACATTTGTGAGCGCTGATGTATGTCCGTCCACTGTGTCTAGCTGCGCGTTCCTAGTCGTTAGTTGGCGCCGGAATGAGGTCATGGTAGGTGTTTACTTCCGGGCCCTGCTGAGGGCAAACAGGGGAATACACCAGTGCCTGCTTAGCTGACGAGCTTGTCGCGCGTCGAATTTGGGGCGGGGAATAGGAGAGGGGTTGGTGTTGTGAACAGGCTTGCGTGCTCCGTGCTGCTGGTAATCGTTCGCGATGCGTGCGTAATAAAAAGGGATGGCTTACCGTCTCGTCTCTAGCCGGGTTAGATGTCTGTCTGTCTCAGATGCAATAGTTTATTGCCTGCCCTCCGTCAAGGTACGGCGCATTATCAGCGGTGTCGAATTGCTTTGTTTTGCCTCCTTACTTAAAGTGGCCCTGAGGTTTTTGGTTAATCTGGAAATGGTGTTAAGGCAGGCTTGTGACAGCGACTAAGACGCCCCTTCTCATGAAAACCTTGATTTCCATCACTATGACGATCGCCGCATTGTGGAATGAGGCGCCGTGTGATCGGTGGCTGGAACCGAATTTGTTTCGTGCAGCATGCTGCTACCATTTTCAGGATGGAAACTTCACGTTACTTTCTACCTGCCAATCTAGACGGGGCCGGGCCACGGCTGAGGCGGACAGTCTCCAGTCGGTCCCTCACCGTGGAGGCCCGGGTTCGGTCTCAGGCCAGTGAGTGTGGGATTTGTGGTGGACGAGTTGGCGCGGGGAAATGTTCTGCTTCGAGTCCTTCGGCTTTCCGCTGTCAGTTTCATTCCTTCAATGCTCCGTAAGTCATTTATCCGTTACAAGGGTTACCAAGACGCTTTTCTCGTGTGTCAATGGCGTCGCTCGCGCAAGTTGGCGTGGCATAATGCTTAGACGGCTGACATGCAGAGGAGGCTGCCCGTGGCCGCGTTTTAAAGTTTTTTCTGAAGAAGAAAGACGTGACGTGTAGGTGGATGAACAGACACATCCAATAATGAAGATCATGGCTCTGCCCAAGTTGTCTCCCGAAGGTCGCCTAGCTGGTCATCCCTGCTGTATAACCTCCGCAGTCGATAGCGCCGTTAAACGAAGCACTAAAGACTCCCAACCCGACGCCATCAGTTCGGCTCTTCTGACTGTTCTAACGCCACCCGTTCCTTCCACTAAACACCAGAAAGGGGTTAATGGAGTGATTATGTGTGATAGCCAAACACCATGCTGAGGACACTGTGTGGGAGTGGAGGTGGAGATCCGGCCGCTTTACACCGCGGAGTAAGCGCGTTGTGTACCTATCGTAAGTAAAAGGTGCGCGGTTCGTAGATTTGGTTTGGGCGTGGTGGCCCTTACTGCAGCCAAACTACGGTGTTAGGTGCATAAGAATGGTAGGAGTGGGTTTGCTGCCGGTGTTCATTGTACATAGCAGGCTTATTACTTTATACCTAAACATTGCCAATATCATTAAATCGAGGACGTTGAGCTGGGTAGATTTTGCAGCACGCAGAATACACAGATTTGATCCAAAAATGTCATTGGAAGGGACCAGTTAGAACTCACTGGCGTAGGGTGGAGAGTTTCAGTAATGTGGAACTGGTTTAGCTGGCTACTGGGTGAAATAGATTGATTCGGGAAAGGGTGCAGAGATGGCTTTTGTGCTCGGTGATGAACATTCGGGGTTCTGTGAGAGAAAGGAATATATTGGTCGGCAACGTAACTGACTGGCGGGTCCTGGAAGAATTCGTCTAGGACCTGCCTGCCCCTAACGGAAAGCGCTGGATTCTTTCGAAACGTCGGGCCGTGTTAAATTGCCTGTTACACAGTGGAACATCCCCCAGGGCCTGGATCCTTAACACTGACGGTGTGGTAACCTGAAACTGATTTGCGTTACGGAGTGGTGGTGAGGGTGGCGTGGCAGAGTGGGATCGCTGCACAGTTTAGATGTCTTCCACATGCCAGGGAGTTCACATGTTGAACGTTGTGGTCTCGGGTTTGACTGTCGTCCGTGGCCCCCTTGTTCATGTATATAACGAAATGCCGTTACAAAGACCCACTGCAACTCACGAGCTGTGTTGCAGGCCTCGTGTAGGTTCCCAAGGAAGACGGAACTCGAGAAATAAGGGGAGGATAAAAATTTTTTGCCGATTAGTAAGTATACTGGCCGGGAATTGCCTGGCAGTACCAACAAAATCGATAGTTACGTATTAAAATTGAATGGGAAATACGTAAACATTATGTACGGGCCTGACTGCGTGTGAATGTGACTGGAACACAAACAGATTTGCCTTGTATATGTAAATAGTACTTTTTTTATATGTTGCGGTTCCTGGGTCATAGGATTTAGGGTGTGTAAATGTTCGGGTTGATTGGGCGAACGACGGCAGCAGAGAAGGGGCGCCGGGAGCAGCTTTTGGTCTGCAGCATGCAGCTGCTGGCCTAAGCAAAAGTTAGCTGTTGATATGTGTTATCTCTCTCGTATAAGCGAAAACTCCCAAGCCGGTTGCTTACATACCGAGGCATCACCGCGCCGAGTTTTAATATGCGGTTCTTTCCGGGTCTTCAAAGTGCCCTTCCTGCAAGAGCTTTCGTCTCCGATAAGTGTTCTTCCTGCTTGTAGTCCAGTGCGTCATAACGAACCGTCACGCAGCTGTTGCGTGCCGTCATCATCGCCTTTTAGTTGTGTTCGCAAATTTGCGAAAAAAAAAAAGACTTTAGCTTCGTAATGTCCGTCCGTCTGACTTTAAGGCCCCCAAGAAGTGTTCCAAACCCGTCATGGATGTTACTACTACCCATTTATATCTTTAATGCCGTCCGATCATATCATGTGACTTCATATAGGACTAGGGCGGTCATATGCCGCGGCCAGTCTCCACCGTTTCTCAGGACGAGATAGTTTCACCTCGTTTGGTGGGAGGGGGGAAGGGGTGGACACGACGGTGTCAGTGCCGAAGCGGGAGACTTCCGTAATGCTGACGTTTTCTTATTTTGGATTTGGCGCCTTTTTTGTTCCGCCGCTGTCTGGGGTTGTGCCGGCGCATGCGGGCGTTCTGTGCGGTAAAGTCGTCGTGGTCGGCGGGGGAATAAGGAAGGGCCCTGTATATTTGTACTGCATGACGATCTTGATGTAACTGTGATGCAGTTCGAACGCCTGTAACCCTCCGGCATGCCCTCTCCATTGAGTCCACATATTGACGCGCTCCGTCTCTGTTGACATTTCTCGACATAAACATTGGGAACAATTTTGCAGCCCGAATCCTCGTGAGCGCGGTGCCTGATGCTAAACCATTTCCTGTACCGGATGAATCGAGTTTTATTAAATCAACCGTTAATTTTAATCAGTAATCTGATCATCAGACGTGGACCATGGGTACACCCACGAGGACTAATATTGCATTATCGTAAACGGATCACACGGATTGTATAGGGCTGATGTTACAGCACATACACTTGGGGATCTCCTCATTTACAGGATTGCCGGAAGTGGGAAGGACAAAGTAAGGCGTACTAGAATAGATTCGTTCGTTTGAAAGGTATGTAATGTAAGCAGTGGGTCATGCTTGGAATACTCACCACTGGCACTAGAAAGACAAAGAGTCAGTGGAATAAAAGTGCTTTGCTGGCGCCTGCTTTGAAGACGCAGTTCTTCTTATAATAAAACCAACTAGATGCACTGATTTCTCAAATTTATTTTTTGGAATAAAACTCTACATGTATTTGTTAGTTAATTTGTTTACAACAGTTTGTGACAAACGAGAAGTGTATCGCCTCTCAACATAATCATTTATTTTTCAAATCTTATAGTGCGGCAGTTCACAAACATTTTGATCCCATCCGCGAAGGTTTTCGGTTGTGGTCGAAGCCATGTATGCACCGCTTCCTTAATTAACTTCGTCCTCGCAAGGCTTCTTTTATTGGTACAAACCTGTGATAGTCCGATGGAGTTAGGTTAGGTTAGGTTAGGTTACGTCCGGAGTGAATGGGGAGGTGTGGGAGAAATTCGGATTTCAACTGCTGATTTCTTTAGCGGTAGCTGCCGAGTTATCGTGGAGCAAAAGAATTCCGTTGGACAGCAAACTTCCGACAGAATTCTCCTATAAATGTCAGGAGCTTTAACACCTTTTCACCACGAAAATGAAACTGCTCACAGCTCGCTGTTCTATAACGGTGCCATTTGAAAGCGTTGCCGCCATCTTTAAAGAAGATTATTTGCAAATAAACACGACACTGACTGCACCTGACACTGACTCGTCGCAACAATGCCTAGAATGTAGTTTCTGAGACAACCGCTAGGTTTCGGAGTGCGTCGATCGCAGCGTCTTTACAGGCAAAATAACTTCAGTTTTTTATTTACCTTCGTGTGTGATGTGTGCACGTATATTTGTATATACTGTGTATATCCAGGGATGGACAAATCCCGAGTGCCAGGCCGTCCGTTCGATGAAGTTTTGTACGGTAGGTCCTCCGTATGGGGCTCGCTTCCTGTCGCACTTCCGGCACCTAGAGTTTTGAAGTGGCTGCTAGACTGTTGGAAGATTTGTGCGTCCCTGTGTGTGACATAATATGGGGATGATGTGATGGTGAAGCAGCTTAGTCATCCACTATACATATTCAGTAAACGGACGTTTCGTCTTGCAGGCACTGCGTTATAGTTGCGTGAAATGAATCAGTTACAGCCACTACTGTGACAGTACGAATTAGAACGATGGAAACAGGAGACATCGGAAACATCGAGAGATGCTCAGTAACTGAGGGTCCCTAGCCTGTATCCGTTGTGTTAAGCCAGCACTTTATATTTCTGTAGCAGGCAACACCAGTATGTCATTGTTTTGATTTATTGGCTCTGTGTAACTACGGTGTTAATGAAACAACATGTTTCGGCCTACTGGGAGGCCATCATCAGGTTTACAGATGTTAGCTCTAGGAGACTAATAACAATGCTATAGCTAACATCTGTAACCTGATGTTGGCCTCCCAGCAGGCCGAAACATGTTGTTTCATTAACACCGTAGCTACACCCAGCCAATAAACCAGTTGTGTTTTGACCTGTCTTATCCGTTACTTCATTGTTACATACACAACGGGATGCCTCAACTTACGCTTAAGGAGGTCGCCAGTTGCACAGTGTGTAAGTCGAAGCGGCTGTTCGTGAATGGTATCGATAGCAAAAGCCGAATTTATACCGCGACAGAATGTTTAAACATATGCCAAGATGGGGATTGTTATGAAAACTAATGATAGTTAATTGGATGTGTGTGTGTGTGTGTGTGTGTGCCCGACCGCCCGCCCTTCTTTATAAAAAAGAGATGAACAATACTAGCAATAGACAGAGTTGCACAGCGACTACCTTTGACTTATTAACTTATTCCTTGGAGCAGAACGTTTCTTGAGAAGCTGGTAGTTGCTGACCCAACTAAAAGGCGCCCAACTTCAATGGAACCCCAGTGTTAATTGTTCTAATCGCACAAGCAATTCCGATGTGCAGAGTTGTATTAAGAAGGCCACGTGGGAGATACGAACAGAAGGGATGATAATATTTATGTGGTAAAAGAAAGAGCTACAATAAATGTGGCTGTTCGGTAATGTACAGTATGTCAGCGTACTTTTAACTGCTGCCTTATGTGGAGGTGATCTACCATATGCCCCAGTCGCTGTACCCCCGTGAGGGAAGCCACCTTAGGCCTGACCGTTGTGTAGGAGACTGGGTGAGCTGTAGAGCTAGTGTGGACGTTGTAGAGAGCGGAGTGATGTGTTACGTTGTCGGGAATCGAACCTTGACGCCTTGTTGTTTCACCCCGTACTCACACACAGTACCAACGACCCATTCCGTCTCCTCGGCGTTAAAAGAGAGCTAAGAGAAACAGATCTGGCGAGTGTGGACTGAATTATTCTAGCGTAAAATATGGCCAAGTTCTTCGGTGGCACCACAGTAAATCAGCTTGGTCCATAAAACGCTTTGAATTTCTTGATTAATGAGCTGTTTCTTCCTTCGTAAAGTGTTGGCGTCGTGAAGTCAGTTATGTATCCCACAGAATCAGTGCAAACCATCGATAGGACATAGTCTGTGCTCTTGGCATAATTCCACTGCCGGTCGAGTTGTCCGGTGGATAAATTTATGCACCGTCGGGGCGCCCGCAGTGAAATGTTCAGGCAACACGCACGATGGGTAAGTTGAAGAAGTTGCCGCGTTGTCCCGTGCATGAACCAGATGGCTGATTGCATTCAAAGTTGACTGTGTGGTAAGTTCGTGTGTTCCTGTAGCACCACGCCGTGAAAAAGTATGGGGAAGTGGAGGCACAGCTCCACGCGAGATGAGTGAATGTTGTAGCTTCACCCCACTGTCACTTTACCTTACGGTTTGAGTTTCCGTTACCCTTTGTGTAGGAGCGTGTGTGAGCCCCTAAGGGTGTAGAGAAAAAACCAGTGTCCCTGCTAGAAGTAAACCCTCGGTCCCCTGGTCTTTTACCCTGTAGGCCTACTTACATGAACTGCCCGAAACTGCTTCAGTTGATCCATATGGATAGATACATTGTGCTGTTACGGTATCGTTTTTTGTGTGTGTTGTGCTGAAATACTAACTACTACTACTACTACTACTGCCGCTGCTGCTAATAATAATAATAATAATAATCTTTCTTGTATTGGAAGTAACATCCAATTGACTTGGACCTAGTGCAATTTGCTGTGAGTGTAAGTACCAAACTCCATGAAGCAAAGCCCTTCTGGAGGAGCTAACAGGTTCTCAGTCAAATTCCCGGCATTTAACAGAACCCGGAAGTTCATTACCGCGTTCACAAGAGCCCGCCGAAGCAATTGTGAATGTTTTCAGCATGGTATTTTTTAGATTGAGGAGTTGTTACCACATCGCCAAACAACACCCAAGCTGGAGGACCGCCCCTTGTCGGCTATCCGCGACTGCTTATTCAATATATTAGCATCTACCCTCCATACTGGAGTCTGTTCCTCCATCCGCAGCCTGAGGACGCGCCATGCCGTGGTGTCAGGGACCCACTTATCGTGGTTTGCCCAGTACCAAATGCTTGATTTTCATCCGACTACATTTCGCAGATGTCAGAATTTTTACACCAGTCCCTCCGGGCAGATGCTGTACTGGTATCGTCAGATAGACCACGATGACCCTTCAGTTCCAAATCATTTCAAGTTCATTGTTTACTGACCGCATGATGAACGCAAGAAATTGTGCATTAGGCTTAATTTTGGGTGTGATTAAGGTGCTGTGTAGAGATGTTCTACACGATCCACTCTTCGTAACTTTGTTGCCCCGACGCGCTCACTCTGGTAGGTGATCCTCTCTCGGGAAACGGGTGTGGTTCACCGAATTACATTTAGTTTTAATTATTTCTTTTTTTACTTGTTTTATTTACTCAGTCTATTGTTGATACGTTTAAAAAAGTCGTGCTGTATCAAGTTAAACAACTAAATCATATTTTACTGAAACAGCACAGTCACTTGTACTCCTTCACTCACACCTCCCGTACGCGACTGAATTCGCACTGGACTGCTAGCGTCCGCTGTCCGCTGCTAACGTTTTCCCATTTAAATCTCTCCCCTCCTACCCATCACCAACGGTCCTGAATATACGTTGACAGATTAACTTACAACGAAATGGCCATGAAACGTCCGTAACCGACGCCAGCAATCCTAAGAAACAAATATACTAAAATGATCGGCTACAGTGACATTGCCCAAAATACATAGTCGAGACCCCCCCCCCCCCCAAAAAATGAAAAAGAAATTTGAAATCCGCGGCCCCTCCCCCAAAACCGGGAAACCCCCAACACCGGAAAAAAACAAAATCCCCACCCCCCATCTCTGTTT
>Ga0123353_10013965_pt1 | contig 11549 bp, 9 predicted proteins | sample TergutLab28metaG_3_FD_92763 | JGI IMG/M metagenome (GOLD analysis project Ga0123353, IMG submission 92763) | Labiotermes labralis P3 segment gut microbial communities from Petit-Saut dam, French Guiana - Lab288 P3 | ecosystem: Host-associated > Arthropoda: Insects > Digestive system > Gut ... | reverse complement strand
ATGTGTTAGGACGCAATAGTTGGGGCGAGGCGTGGACGGTCTTGACGAACATTGCCGTGTCGTTGACGAATCTGTTGCACCAAGGAGAGAGAACCCTGCGAGAGGTACGAGAAAAATGTTCCCCTAATCCAATGCCAACAGCAAGAAAACTCGGATGGAAAAACTAAACTTGTCGACGGACTGGTACCATCATGCGAAGTTCGAGAAGGGCGATCTGTACTTCCCGCGTGGCATAGGCTATTTCGAGGTCCCTAATCCGTTCGGCTTTCTCGTCACGAGACGCTGGCTGCGTTTCCGAGTTCGTAGCAAATACTAATGGCTCTGCATCAAAAAATGCCTGTGGGACAACGTCATCTTGTACGTCAAACGGTTGCGAGGGCATCGGGCTCTGCGGGGGTTGCGGGATGGATGGGGCTTGTGCTGGCGAAAGCATTGCGACTGCAACGATCCCCACGGCGGCAATGCTCAACAGAAGAAGCGAACCGACTCTGCCCAACGGTTTGCGCCATCGCTTCGGATTCAAAATTGCCGCTATCCGCTGCTTGACTTCGTGATGACGAGCCATCGCCACCGTACAGCCCAGCGCATACTGACGACTGGGAACATTTTTCAGGCAACCGGCAAGATGGAGCAGAGTTGACGCATAGACTCGCGGTTCCTCACCGGCAAGCACAACCAGATCGTCGCAAGCAATTTCCCTCTCGATCCGTAATCGCCAAGCCGTCAGCCAGATGAGCGGATGAAACCAATAGACCGCACAACACAGACTGGTGAGTAATTGCCACAACATATCCCGGCGAGCGACGTGACAAAGTTCGTGCGTAAGGACTGATCGGCGTTCTTCTTCCTTCCAACTGCCTGCCGACTCCGGTAGCACAATGACTGGCTTGCGGATGCCAAACGTGAAGGGCACGATTCCGACTTCGCTCTGTCGCAGTGCAACGGATTTGGTGATATTCAACTGTCGGGCGATGGATTGCAGCATGGAGTCTTCCATCGGCATTGTTTTGGCGACGATTCTACTTGCGGTGCGTAAGGAAAAGGCAAAGCGGATGAGAAGGAAGGTTGTGCCGAGGAGCCAGAGGGCGAGCAAAACCTTCTGCGTCTCTTGCGTATCCTTTGTGATCTTTGCGGTGGAATCTAACCGCATAGGAGGCACAAAGTTAGCAATAGAAATCTCTTCGATTATTGCCATTTCCGGCACATCGGTATCGCTCGACAAGTCGAGAGCGTAAGGAACATTCAACGAGTGAGAATATTCCAACGAGCCGCTAATGTCAAAGAGCGGAGTACACGGCTCGTTGCTTGTTTCGGGTTCATTGATTTTCCCCGTCTCAAAAAGAGCCAACGACCGATGCGGCAACAGCGGCAAGAGCAACGGCACGATCAACACGCCGACAATCGCGGCAACAAGAACCGAATGGCGATGCGAAGCGGAACACCGACACAACAGCAAAGTGCCAAACAACGCAAGGGTAAGTAACGAGGTAACTCCGAAGAGCAAATGCAGTAGGTAAACGGTCATGATTTGTTCTCCTTTTGAAATGGGGCGGTTTGTTGGGCATCACGTATCATCAATTTCATCTCCCGATAATCTTCGTCGGTCAAATCGGGAGCGGCGATGTTGAGCATGGCGGCAATGGCGGCGGTGGGTTTACCGACAAAAAATGTGTCGAGTACATTTCGCAACAGGGATCGCTGTGCATCTTCTTGGGGCAACACTGGGCGGTAGAGATATCGGGTCTTTTCCCGACGGTAATCGAGGAAACCTTTTTGGACAAGGATGTTGAGCATCGTCCGCACAGCACTGTAACCCGGCGGATCGGCAAGGGCTTCGATTACTTCGGACACGCTTCCTTCCGCGAGTCGGTACACGGCATCCAGCACTTGCCGCTCGCGGGGCGGCAGTGATTCAAGTTTGATCATCGGTTTTTTCTTGGACATCGCATTTTCCTTTGTGTTATATTTTTAGCATCTGTTAAAATTATAACATGTCGGCAAAAATTTGTCAAGAGGGGAATTTTGAAAAAAGGGGGTCCTGTCGAGTCAAACCAAACCGAAGAGAACCCTCGCAAAAAGTATCGCCGCTCCGCGTTTGAGCCGCCGACGGCACGAATTTCGCACCGTCTGCGGCTAAAACATAAGACTAACCCCGGCAACCGCATTTGCAACAGCAGCAACATTTGCAACCACCATCCTTGCAACATTCGCAACCGCTCGATGACTTCTTGGTGGCTTTCTCCTTCTTCTCTTGGATCGCGGCTTGGGCAGCAGCAAGTCGCGCCACCGGCAAACGCAACGGTGAGCAACTCACGTAGTTCAAACCGATCTTATGGCAGAACTTCACCGATGCAGGATCACCGCCGTGCTCGCCGCAGATACCAAGTTTGATGTCCGAACGAGTGGATTTGCCCTTTTCGACCGCAATTTTCATCAAACCGCCAATGCCTTCCTGATCCAACGTCTGGAACGGATCGTCCGAGAAAATGTCCATCTCCCGGTACTCGTTGATGAATGTACCATAATCATCGCGGCTGATACCGAGTCCTGTCTGCGTTAGGTCGTTTGTACCGAAACTGAAGAATTCGGCACCTTCGGCAATTTTATCCGCTGTGACACAGGCTCGCGGAAGTTCGATCATCGTACCGACGAGGTAGTCGGGTGTAACTCCGGCATCCTTGAAAACTTTCGTTGCCGCTTCGCGGATGATCTTTTCCTGATTGCGGTACTCTGTAATGTTCCCGACAAGCGGAATCATGATTTCAGGATGGCAATCGATTCCTTCCTTCATCACATTAACCGCCGCCTGGCAAATTGCCGTCGCCTGCATTCGGGTAATTTCGGGATAAACGACACCGAGTCGGCAACCGCGATGACCGAGCATCGGATTAAACTCGTGTAGTTCCATGACGCGACGTTTTACGTCTTCCGCTTTGATGCCCATCTTCTTGGCAAGGTCGGCTTGTTCCTTGTCTTCATGCGGCACAAACTCATGGAGCGGCGGATCAAGCAACCGGATCGTTACCGGTCGTCCTGCCATCGCCCGGAAGATGCCCTCGAAGTCTTCACGCTGATATTTCAAGAGCGGTTGTAATGCCTTTTCACGGTCAGCCACGGTTTCCGACAGGATCATCTTGCGGAAGTCGTCGATGTGGTCAAAAAACATGTGTTCCGTCCGGGTAAGACCGATTCCTTCGGCACCGAGGGCGACTGCCTGTGTCGATTCCTTCGGATTATCGGCATTGGTTCGGACACCGAGTTTGCGGAAGCGGTCCGACCAACTCATCAACTGCTGGAAGCACTGGTACAACGGGGCATCCTTCGGTTTGAGCGACTTTTCAAAGAGCACTTGGAGAACTTCGGAGGGGGAAGTCGGAACTTCTCCTTCGTACACTTTTCCGGTGAACCCGTCCACGGAAATCCAATCTCCCTTCTTGAAGGTTTTGCTCCCGACGGTCATCGTTTCGGCTTTGTAGTCGATGCCGATGGCATCGCAACCGCAAACGCAGGCTTTCCCCATCTGTCGGCTGACCAGAGCAGCGTGCGAGGCTGCCCCTCCTCGTGCGGTCAGAATTCCCTTGGCAACTTTCATTCCGCGAAGGTCTTCCGGGGTCGTTTCCAAGCGAACGAGAATGATCTTGGCATTGTTGTCTTTATTGAAAGCCGCCTCGGCATCGTCGGGCTGGAAATATATCTGTCCGGTTGCCGCACCGGGACCCGCATTGATTCCCTTGGCAATTTCTTGCTTCCCTTTGAGACCCGCTCCACTGAAAACCGGTTGTAACAGTTGCGTTATGTCGTTAGCCGGTATTCGGGCGATTGCCATTTCGGGAGTGATGAGACCTTCGTTAACCATATCGACGGCTGCGCGAACGGCAGCAAAACCGGTGCGTTTGGCATTCCGGGTTTGGAGCATCCAGAGGTTCTGGTTCTCGATGGTGAACTCAATGTCCTGAACGTCTTTGTAATGATTCTCGAGTCTCAATGCAACCTGCTCGAACTGATTCCAACTTCTCGGCATGTCTTTGGGAAGCGATTCTTCGATTTTCTTTGGCATGCGGATACCGGCAACGACATCTTCCCCTTGGGCATTGATGAGATAATCTCCGGTGATGCCTTTTTCGCCCGTTGCCCCGTTACGCGTGAGTGCAACACCGGTCGCACAGTCGTTCCCCATGTTACCGAAGACCATCGCTTGCACGTTCACGGCAGTCCCCCACTCGTGCGGAATGCCATACATACGGCGATAAACGATGGCGCGGTCATTCATCCACGATCCAAATACAGCACCGACACCGCCCCAAACTTGTTCCATCGGATCATCCGGAAAGTCTTTGCCGGTCTGTTTTTTGACGGCGGCTTTGAACTCTTTGACGAGTTCTTTGAGGTGCTCCGGTTTCAGGTCAGCATCTTCTGTGACTCCCGCCTTTTCTTTTTTCTTTTCTAAAAGTTCCTCGAACGGATCATGGTCGGTCTTGGTTTTCGGTTTCATATCGAGGACGACACCACCGTACATTTGGATGAATCGGCGGTAGCAGTCCCAGGCAAAGCGTTCGTCACCGGATTTTTTGGCGAGAACTTCGACTGTTTTGTCATTGAGTCCGATATTGAGAACGGTGTCCATCATACCGGGCATCGACTCTCGGGCACCGGAGCGGCAGGAAACGAGGAGCGGCAGGTCTTTGGTGTCGCCGAATTTTTTGCCCATCGTTTTTTCGATGGCTGCCATTGCCTCGTTGACTTGGGCTTCGAGTTCCGGCGGATATTGCTGTCCGTGTGCGTAGAAGTAGGTGCAAACCTCGGTGGTGATGGTGAATCCAGAGGGGACGGGTAGCCCAATTTTCGCCATTTCGGCGAGATTTGCTCCTTTACCGCCGAGGAGATTTTTCATCGTTGCATCGCCGTCTGTACCGTCTTTTCCGAAGTTGTAAACGTATTTAGCCATAATATGCTGTTGTGTAAAGATTTACAAAATGTTTCGTGTGCCGACCCTGTGTCCGCACCTTTCATTCTGTATCATTCTACGGGTTGTGCGGGAAACGTCAACCGGCTGGTTCAGTCTGACTGCGCGGGCGGGTGCGCGCAAGTTCATCAGGAACTTCTCACAAAAATTCGCTCAATGAATCCCGTATCGATTTTGCCCGACTGGAAATCAGGATGTTCCAATATCTTTAACTGCAACGGAGTCGACGTTTTGATTCCTTCGACCCTCATTTCGTTCAAACAGCGGCGCATGCAGTCTATCGCCTCCTGCCGCGTCGGTTGGTGGACAAGCAATTTCCCCACCATCGAATCGTAATTCGGCGTTACCGTGTAACCCGCATGAACGTGAGAGTCGAACCGGACACCAAATCCGCCCGGCACGATCAATGTTTCAATCTTGCCCGGACAAGGACGGAAATTATGATCGGGGTCTTCCGCATTGATCCGACACTCGATTGCCCAGCCGTTGGTTATAATGTCCGATTGCTGAAACGGCAACGGTTCGCCCGCTGCCACGCGTATCTGCGATTTAATAAGATCAATACCAGTAACGAGTTCCGTTACCGGATGTTCGACCTGAATTCGCGCATTCATTTCGATAAAATAGAAGTTTTCGTTCTTGTCCACCAGAAATTCAACTGTACCGGCATTGGTGTAGTTCGATGCTCTCACCAAATTCACAGCGGCTCCGCAGATTGCTTCCCGGGTTGATTGTCTAAGGTTCGGGGCGGGCGACTCTTCGATCAACTTTTGGTGCCGGCGTTGCATTGAGCAGTCGCGTTCCCAAAGATGAACGACGTTGTCGTGTTGATCGGCAATGATTTGCACTTCGACGTGCCGAGGTCCTTCAATAAATTTTTCTAGATAAACAGCACCGTTGCCGAAGGCGGCTTGGGCTTCCTGCTGGGCTTGTTGAATGGACGTTTTCAGTTGTTCGGCATCTTTGGCGACGCGCATTCCCCGTCCGCCGCCGCCAGCGGATGCCTTTATCAAGACGGGAAAGCCGACTTTGTTGGCAAATTTTAGTGCGTCCCCATCGGAGTCCACGAGTCCATCCGACCCCGGCACACAAGGCACACCGGTTTTTTGGGCGATTTCGCGGGCGGAGTTCTTGTCGCCGACGAGGGACATCGCTTTGGAAGTCGGACCGATGAATTCGTACCCGCAACTTCGGCAAACATCGGCAAAGTGTGCGTTTTCGGCAAGAAAACCGTAGCCGGGATGCACCGCCTCCGCTCCGCCGACTTCGCAGGCACTGATGATTCGGTCGATTTTGAGGTAAGAATCGCTGGACTTTGCCGGACCGATGCAGACGGCTTCGTCGGCAAGATCAAGGTAGGCGGCACCGCGATCCGCTTCACTGAAAACGGCAATGGTTTCGATGCCCATTTCACGACAGGCACGGATGACCCGCAGGGCAATTTCGCCTCGATTGGCAATGAGAATTCGCTTGAACATTATTGGTATCATTGTACCATGAAAAGAGTGTAATACAATAACGCAGTATGTGTGCAAGTAGGCAAAAAGACCGTCATTCCCTCGCAGGCGGGGGTGAGGGAAAAATCGAATTTGTTCTACACGTCGTGACAGATATTCGCGAATGTTGATTTTTCTCCTCTTTCCGGTATAATCAACGTTAACAATGGAAAGAGAAAGACCCGAATACCATCTCCCTGAGGAAATCGTCAGTGCGATTACGCACGCCGTTGGAGGCTATCTCGGCGCGGCGGCAGTTGTTCTCCTGGTGCTGTTTGCAATCTGGAGTGGTTCACAAATTCCCTGGAAAATTGTTGCCGGTTCGATTTTCGGAACAACGATCATCATTCTGTATTCGGCTTCGACACTCTATCATACCGTAACGAATCTTCACATCAAGAAAATCTGCCGATCATTTGACGAGATGGCAATCTATGTCTTGATAGCCGGTACCTACACGCCGTTTTGTTTGGTAACACTCCGGCAAAGCCATCTACTTTTGGCTTGGGTTGTATTCTGTATCGTCTGGGGAATGACCGTTGCGGGAATTCTGTTCAAGATATTGACCAAACATCATTTTAAGTATGTTACGACAACCACCTATCTTGCGATGGGATGGCTGGGTCTTGTACTCGTTGAACCATTGAGTCACGCTTTGGAATTCGGGGGACTCGTTTGGCTCGTACTGGGAGGCGTGTTGTACTCATTGGGAGTCGTGTTTTTTCTATGGCGAAGCCTGCCGTACAACCATGCGGTCTGGCATTTGTTCGTCCTAGCAGGAACCATCGCCCACTTCTTTTGTATCCTGTTTTATGTCATCATGTAGTTGCGTGTTTTACGCTTCCACGACATCATCGGGATCAATATCGAACAGTCCCCGTTTGCGGGGAATCAGCCAGCAGAAAAAGGTGCCTGCGAAATACAGTACCGTCAGCGGAACAGCCATCAATAGCATGCTCCCCGGATCGCCCGGTGTCAGGAACAGTGCCAGTATGAAAATCACCAAGACGGCAATCCGCCACCGGGACATGTATTGCCGAAGCGTAAAAATGCCGACTCGTTCCAGCACAAACATCACGAGCGGCAACTGAAAACTAATGCCAAAACCGAGCGGAAACAGCAGCGCAAAACTGATCCACTCGCTGATCCGCAGATCGGGTTCCACGTTCATCCAAGCATTGAAAAAGAAGAGAAAATCCAGCACGAACTTGAACACAAAGAAAAAGGCAAAGAGTGCCCCGCCGGCAAACAACAAAACGCTGACCGGAATGAAGTAATAGACGTATTTCTTTTCGTGCGGATACAACCCGGAGGCAACGAACGACCAAAGATGATAGATTACGAACGGCGAGGCAATGACCAAACCAGAAATCATGGACGCAAGCAGATAGAGACGAAACATTTCGTAAGCCCCCAGTGCTTTCATTTTGGAAAGTTCTTCGGCTTTTACAAATTCGAACTTCCGAATCGGCGGTTTGTCCAGTTGGACACCTTCGTAGAGGAGTCCGACATCTTTGCGTCTCTCCCTTCGTTCCATTTTCCGCAGGAGCAGATTATCGACATGGTCGAGATCGGACTTTGAGAACGATTCGTCCGACAACAATTTTTGCCGGTCGAGAATCCTTTCTATTTCACCGGGAAAAATCCAACGTTCTTCGAGGACGAGTCCATATTCGTGTATCTTGGCTTTGATTTCACTGGAATAGCCCTCTTCCAGCATGATTTCGGCTTCGGTATCAATTTTCCGCATGGTCCGTTGCTCATGGTAGGAAGCAACGGAACGCTGGACGGGAATCTGAATGTACTCCAAGACAGGTGCTCCGAGGGCAAAGCCGAGCAGAGTGCCAAGGGTGATGGAAACGAGCGATCTGATAAAACAGAGGCGGAGTTCCTCCAAATGATCCCCAAAACTCATGGAAGTTTCGGCAAAAAGATCGTCGTTTTTCATTGTACAAATTACCTCGCCCGTTCGGATTTTTACGTATTGTAACCTTTTGAGGAAACAAGGCAAGCATAAGGTCTCCTGATCAATGTTTTTGACGAAACAGGATTACCCTTTGACAATTCCGGGAGTTTTGTTAGAATATCTCCTCTAATATGACAGACGAAGTGGCATCTGTTCCTTCAAGAACGCCAGACACGGAACGCTGGACAGGAACTGTTTTCACTTTTCTGTCTACGTTTCTTTTCGCAATTTCCCACGTCTCCGTCCGGTATCTGACCAATTACGGTGAAATTGACCATAATTGGATGCTTTTCTTTAAGGAAACCGTGGGACTTTCAATCTTGGTTCCGTGGTTACTCCTCCGGTGGGGGCAAGGACGGTATCGATACACTTCCTTTCGACTCGCGTTCTGGATAATCATTGCGGCGATATTTTGCCAAGTCGTCGGGGCACGGCTCCAAGTGCTGGGATTCGCCGTCATCGGACTAATCATTGCCGTTCCGTTGATTCAATCGGCGATGTTACTTGGCATCGCTCTTTTGGGTCGTTTCGTGTTCGGCGATTCTCTTTCCCGGCGACGCAAAATTGCCATCACGATCCTCATCGTTGCCGCTGCTATCCTCAGTATCGGAAAGGAAATGACCGCGGGACAAACGCCCGGAAATGATGCCGTTCGTACCGAAGCCGTCGGTACCGGTATCTTTCTCCTCATTGCAATCGGGACAATCGTCGCCGGTGTTGCCTACGCCGTCTATATGACGATGCTACGCTATGTGATCCGGCAACACTGGGCTGTTAATAACAGCACGTGGCTTTCCTTCAAGTTTCGGCACTGGATCGGATACGACCACGTCAAACAGCCGGGAGAACGTTTTTATTCCCCCTTTCCACTGACGCTGGCAATGGCTCTTGTTCTTGGGGTGGGCGTTGTTTTTTTTGGGCTGCTCCTTTACAACAAGAGCGGAGTCGCTGGTTTTTACAATGTTCCCGGTGTCGCATGGTACTGCGTTGTGATTTCGGGAATTTGCAATTTGGTAGGCTTTTTTTTCCAAGTACATGGGTTACGCATGACTTCGGCGGTGCAAGTATCACTCATATCGGTTAGCCAAATGCTATTGTTATCGTTGATCGGCTATATGTGCTTTGGCGAGGTGATCGACAAATACGGACTCGTGTTGCTCGGACTAGGCTTGACCGTGTACGGCGTGTTCATGTCGGCAAAACCGGAAGTGCCCAGGTAATTCATGGGAATTACTAATTTGACTCCCCTTTGGACTGCCCCCTCCACGAAAGGGCAAATCACCCCCTGTTGATACCACTTATGCCACTTTCGGGGAACAAGTCAACTCCAGACTCGTTTTTTTGTGTGGAGTCTGCAGTCCTGCTTGCAATTCCCGCCCGATGGGGTACAATGCCGACAACTGGAGTTGAAAACTCCGCAAACTCAAACACCGAAGGGACACAAGTCATGAAAAATTTCGCTTCGTCCAACGTGTAGTTTGTCGCCATCACCCTCTGCGCCCTCATCGGGTTCTCGCTTGTTGCCCTTGCGGCAAGGGGACCGTGTAGCGATGGGGGAAGTTCGCCTTTTACGACAACAACGGTGAGCGGGGTGAACTTTCCTCGCCATCTGACGAAGAGTTACAATGTCCATCGTTGGCTGAACAAAGGGAGTCAAATTAGCACTTCCCTAATTTATAGCCTGTCGAATGAACTCGGATCGAATAGTTTGCCTTCGAGGAAATTTCTCCCGGGGATTCGTTTACCGGCATCAGACTGCGAGGCACCGGCAGTCATCAAATGGACGAAAACCCATTCGTCAATGGACTCTGATATTGGTCGAACCGTCCCATCACAAAAAGAGGCAATCACCGTTCCCCGATGATTCGAGGAAGGTCGCGCACTGTGATACCACGAAGTAAATGTTTTTCGGCGGAACATGTTAAAATAACATGGAATTCGTTCAGAATCGTAGGGATTACGATTAAAACTAAACACGTCATCATCGATATTATCACATGCGCCTGAAAATCCCTGCTTGGGATTGCTGGAATTATTGAAATCACCTTGAGGATAGCAAATGGTAGAACCTTGATCCGCAAGATTATAGAAACGGGGCCAGCAAAATGCCACCGAACCTTCGATCGTGTCCTGCGCTCCTGTAAAAGGTACAGTATATCGACCATCGGGCTCGGGCAGAGTATCGTAAGCCCCCAACGGCACAGAAACGATCTGACCGTCGGGTTGATGATAAAAATGCGTAATCTCCTCGGAAATCCAGAAACCGCGTTTGACATTTTCCGAGGTCAACAATGTATAGGTGGTTCCATCCATCCTTGAAATCTCTTCGAATCGGGCAACCTTTCCAATGAGTTCTGGGAATTTTGGGGCAAGTTCAGGATCGCCCGTGAGAGCGATAATCCATGCTCTATCAAGAAAGGGACCATTGGCGACGTTCCCGTCGGGAGTAACTTCGTCTGTCATGAAGTTGTCCACCGCACCGCCGTTGACGACATAATTTGTCGCTCGGCTCGTGGCACTCTCGGTGTGGCTGGGACAGTTCAAGAGGCTGGAACTTGGAATTGCCATACCCACAGCAACTTGCCCTGACTTTATACGATCATACAGGCTGGTCTCCTCAATTTGCGGTAGAATACAAAATATCCAACTTGCCTGGGCTGCAACCTCGAGACCTGGCGCAGCATTCATTCCCTGCGGGGGGGCAATGGTGATAAAATCCCGCCAGCCCGGTAGTCTTCTTTCTTTGGACTCGTAGTGCTGGAGTGCTATGGCAAGGTTTCGTTGATTATAGATACACCGTGTCTTACGTCCTCCTTCTCGCACACCTTGTACGGCGGGAAGCAAAATACCTATCAGTAATGTAATGATAGCAATAACAGCCAACAATTCGAGAAGAGTAAACGCTTTGCGCATGACGACACCCCGTTTGTAAAATCCGGCACACATCTTCCCTCATTATACCCTATATTTCACGGAAATGCAAGAAAAAACGGGCGGCTCGTACTCGATCTGCAAAGGCGACTTAAAAAACTGTTTCACGCTTAAAAACAAGCCATTTTTAATAAGCGAAAAAACCGGTTGCCTCGAATGTTGCACAACTCAATTTTCGCCTTGCGCCGCCTTT
>Ga0123353_10013963_pt1 | contig 11550 bp, 8 predicted proteins | sample TergutLab28metaG_3_FD_92763 | JGI IMG/M metagenome (GOLD analysis project Ga0123353, IMG submission 92763) | Labiotermes labralis P3 segment gut microbial communities from Petit-Saut dam, French Guiana - Lab288 P3 | ecosystem: Host-associated > Arthropoda: Insects > Digestive system > Gut ... | reverse complement strand
TTGGTACCAGAGGTAGGAATCTCCCCATCATTCGAGTCACAGCAAGGAAAAATAAGCGAATAAAAAAATCTAATTTGCAAATCGCTAATTAACAATTATTTGAAGGTTTGTTATATGAAAGTTATGAGGATTTCGCACAAAATTCCGCAACTACTTTTTTAGGTAGCGTAACCTGGTCGAATAATTCAGATTTGAGTTACGACACACTTTTTTTTGAGAGTGTACCATCGTAAAAGTCAAGTTAGAAATAAACAGGATTTCATAATAAATATAAATTTTTTCTGTTTTTTTTTGGAAATTATCTATTTCGGTATTAACTTTGCGCCGCTTTTAAAACCTGTAATATGGAAGGGGATATTAGTCCCCTATTTTATTATAAAAACATTAATGTATGGTTTCGCAATCAACAATAGTTGAAATAGTTAACGATAAGTTAAATGTTGATGGTTGTTTCTTGGTAAGCGTTGAAATCAAGCCATCAAATAGTATTATTGTAACAATTGACAGTGAAAAAGGAATTTCTATTGACTATTGTGTTGAGATATCAAAGTTGATTGAACATTCGCTCAATCGTGAGGCAGAAGATTTTTCACTTGAAGTATCATCAGCCGGGATTGGACAGCCATTCAAGGTTTTAAAGCAATTTCAGAAGAACATTGGCAAAGAAGTAGAAGTTTTTACAGCCAAAAAAGCCAAAATTAAAGGCATATTGACTGAGGCTACAGAAAAAGATTTTACTGTCAGAGAAGAGAAATCAGTAAAAGATGAAAAAGGAAAGTCAAAAGAACTTCAAGTTCAAGTGCATCAATTTAGTTATGATGAAATTAAGTATGTAAAAGATATAATCAGGTTTTAATCAAACTTTATTTGTTATAATGGAACACATAACTTTAATAGATACTTTTTCGGAGTTCAAAGAATTGAAGAACATTGACAGGGTTACCATGATTCGTGTTCTGGAAGATTCTTTTAAAGGCGTTTTGCAAAAAATTTTCGGAACAGATGAAAACTTTAACGTAATCGTAAATACCGATAAGGGTGACTTTGAAATATGGCGTAATCGTCAAGTAGTTCCTGATGGCAAGGTGAGAGACCCAAACCGTCAGATTTCCTTATCAGAAGCAAAAAAAATTGATACAGATTATGAAATTGGAGAAGAAGTAACCGATGAAGTAAAATTTAATGATTTTGGACGCCGCGCAATTTTAAGTTTACGCCAAACTTTATCTGCCAGAATCCTTGAGTTAGAAAAGGATACGGTTTACAACAGATACAAAGAAAGAGTTGGACAGATTGTTTTCGGTGAAGTATATCAAAATTGGAAAAAAGAAATACTTGTCATTGATGATGAAGGAAACGAATTAATACTTCCCAAAACAGAGCAGATACCAACTGATTATTACAGAAAAGGCGATTCCATCAAAGCAGTTGTATTAAAAGTTGAGATTCGTAACAATAATCCGCTAATAACCTTATCCCGCACAGACCCTGAATTTCTTGAACGACTGTTTGAAGCAGAAGTACCCGAAATTAATGACGGATTACTAACTATCAAAAAAATAGTCCGAGCTCCCGGAGAAAGAGCAAAAGTAGCGGTTGAATCTTATGATGAACGCATTGATCCGGTTGGAGCATGCGTAGGAATGAAAGGTTCCCGAATACATGGAATAGTGAGGGAATTACGAAACGAAAATATTGACGTTATCAACTATACAACAAATGTTCAACTGTTTATTCAACGAGCATTGAATCCTGCTAAAATTTCAAGTATAAAAATCTTAGAGGATATTAAACGTGCTCAAATTTATCTTCGTCCCGATGAAGTATCACTCGCGATAGGTAAAAGCGGTATCAATATCAGATTGGCAAGCCAACTCGTTGGTTATGAACTTGATGTTTACCGTGAAACCGAAAATGAAGAAGACGAAGAAGACGTTCCTTTGGATGAATTTTCAGATGAAATTGAAGAGTGGATTTTAGAAGAATTAAAAGCTATCGGATGTGATACAGCTAAATCAGTACTTGATTTATCAGCAGAAGATTTAGTAGCGCGTACAGATTTGGAAGAAGAAACAATTCAGGAAGTAATATCAATATTAAAATCTGAATTTGAATAAAATAAATTTCAAATCGGCGTTAATTCATAAATTGTTAAAAACGAAAGTACTATATATGTCAGTAGTTCGATTAAGTAAAGTAGCAATAGAGTTTAATGTAGGGATTTCAACAATAGTAGAATTTCTGCACAAGAAAGGTTTTGATATTGAAGTAAATCCTAATTCAAAAGTCTCTGACGATATGTTGGAGCATTTGAAAAAAGAATACAAATTAGACCAAACTGTTAAGAAAGCATCTGAAGATCTGATTGAGCGCAAGCAAAAAGAGAAAAAAGAATCGCTTTCAACTGATTTTATTGATGATAATGAAAATATAATTGAAGAAATCGAGCCTGAATTGAAACGCCCTGTTGAAAAAGTATTTACCGAACCGCGTAAAAATTTGGAATTTAAAGTTATAGGTAAAATTGATTTACCTGATACCAGAATAAAAAAGCATGAAAAAGAAAAATTCCAAAAACCTGTACCACAAATTCAAACTCCTCCTGAAGTAAAACTTGAAAAAATCACTTCCGATACTGAGGAAAAACAAGCAAAACCTCAAACTATAGATGAACAAAGTCAAGTAAAAGTTGATGTCCAAGAAGGTAAAAAAACAGTTAAAAAGTTTGAATCAGAAGAATCAAAAGCCAGAAAAAGAGAAAGAAGGAAAAAACGCAAGAGAGAAAAAAGAGAACAAGCTGCCCTTTTAAGAAAATTAAATGAATCTCAGGCAGGCAAACCTCAAGACATAAAAAGTGAAGTTAGTACTGCTAAATCTGATAAAACAACCGAAAAAGGTAGTGTTGAACGCCCAAAACAATTTGAGAAATCAGTTAATTTTGTTCCAACTAAAGTGCAAAAACTTACAGGTCCTAGTTGTCGGTAAAATAGACCTCCCTGTCGAACAAGTAAAAACCGCAGAACAAAGAGAAGATAAAAGATCGAAGAAAAAGAAAAGGAAGAGGATTAAAAAAGAGAACGAACGGATTAATATTAGCACAACTGAAGTAGCGCCAACTCAACCAAGTCCCGATATTCCAAAAGAAAAAGTTTGGAAAAAAGAAAGCGGACAAGGCACAACAGGATTTAATAAGGAAGATAAACATAAAGCAGTTAAAATTAAAAAACGTCCAGTTCGTCCTGAAGTGAACGATGATGACGTCGCAAAACAAATTAAAGACACGCTTGCGCGTCTTACTTCAAAAGGTAAAACAAAAGCATCACGACACCGTAGAGAAAAACGTGATTTGATTTCACAACGCCAACAGGAGGAGATGACCAGAATAGATGAACAAAAACGCACACTCCGCGTTACCGAGTTCGTTACTGCCAATGACCTGTCTATAATGATGAATGTTCCTGTAAATCAAGTTATTGCTGCATACATGAGTTTAGGGTTATTTGTTTCTATAAATCAAAGACTTAATGCTGAAACAATTGCGTTAGTTGCCGAAGAATTTGGATATAAAGTTGAATTTATCAGTATTTCGGTTGCCGAATCTATAAAAGAAAAAGAAGATAAACTCGAAGACATGCATGAACGTTCTCCAATAGTTACAGTTATGGGGCACGTTGACCACGGTAAGACGTCTCTGCTCGATTATATCCGTAAATCTGACGTAATGGCAGGAGAAGCAGGTGGTATCACTCAACATATTGGCGCATACAGCGTTAAACTTGAAAACGGAAGACAAATTACATTCTTAGATACTCCCGGACACGAAGCATTTACAGCAATGCGCGCACGCGGAGCACAGGTTACTGATATTGCAATAATCATCGTCGCCGCTGATGACAACGTGATGCCGCAAACAGTTGAAGCAATCAATCACGCTTCCGCCGCAGGAGTCCCTATAGTATTTGCCATTAATAAAATTGACAAACCTAATGCCAACCCCGAAAAAGTCAAAGAAGAGTTGTCAAAAATGAATTATTTAGTAGAAGATTGGGGAGGAAAATACCAATGTCAGGAAATAAGCGCCAAGAAAGGCATAAACGTAAAAGAACTGCTTGAAAAAGTACTGCTTGAAGCCGATATTTTGGAACTGAAAGCAAATCCAAATAAATCTGCAACAGGTTCAGTCATAGAATCTTCACTTGATAAAGGGCGCGGTTTTGTTGCAACCTTATTAGTTCAATCAGGTACATTAAAAGTAGGCGATTTAATACTTTCAGGTTCATATTTTGGGCATGTAAAAGCAATGTTTAATGAGCGTAATCAAAAAATAGATTCAGTAGGACCTTCAGAACCGGTTGCTGTGCTTGGATTAAACGGTGCGCCGCAGGCAGGTGAAAAGTTCAATGTAATGGAGAGCGAAAAAGAAACAAAAGAAATTGCATCAAAACGTTTACAGTTACAGCGTGAACAAGGATTAAGAGCCAAACCGCATATTACTCTTGAGGAAATAGGTCGCCGTATTGCAGTTGGAAGTTTTCAGGAACTAAATCTAATTGTAAAAGGGGACGTGGACGGTTCAATAGAAGCCTTAGCCGATTCTTTAATAAAGCTGACTACAGAAGAGATTCAGGTCAATGTAATTCACAAAGCGGTAGGAGGAATTTCAGAATCAGATATTATGCTTGCCGCCGCTTCAAATGCAATTGTAATCGGTTTTCAGGTGCGTCCATCATTATCGGCACGTAAACTTGCTGAAAAAGAACAAATTGACATACGTCTCTATTCAATTATTTACGATGCAATAGATGAGATAAAATCTGCAATGGAAGGAATGCTTTCTCCCGAAATAAAAGAGCAAATTCAAGCTACAGTAGAAATACTCGAAATATTCAAAATCACGAAAGTAGGAACAATTGGCGGTTGTATAGTAAAAGAAGGAAAAATCAGACGTAGTTCCAAAGTTCGCATCATTCGGGACGGAATAGTTATTTATACAGGCGAACTTGGCTCTCTCAAACGCTTTAAAGATGAAGCCAAAGAAGTTGTATCAGGACTTGAATGTGGGCTTAACATTCAAAATTTCAACGACATAAAAGTTGGCGACTTTGTTGAAGCTTATGAAGAAGTTGAGGTTTCGAGAAAACTGTAAGAAAATCAAGTTTTTTACTATCATTGCAACTTTCAAATCATAATTGAATAAAATATATGGACAATAAATCATCAATCCGAAGAATAACCCGTTTTTATGGAATATCATTTTTGATAACGATATTTGCAATTGTAATTTCATTGTTTATTAAATATGAGCATAGCGGTATAGTTGTTATTGTGGGATTTATATTATTTTGTTTACTCTTTGTTGCATATTATTTGGGGGGTTATTATTACGTTGAAATAGAGGTTGAAAACAATTCTATACTCAAAATCAAACATTATCATCTTTTTGTTGTGGGTAGAAAATTCAAGATGTACCAAATTCAACTCAAACGCTTATATAAAATAGAAGTAAAAGACTACCTTTTCGGCTTATTTACATTTGTTTATGTTTATGAGCAATCAAAAAAAGGAATTTCAAGTTATCCGAAAATAGGATTTTCCGCATTTCCTAAATCGCAGAAAAAAAAGGCAATAGCGTTGCTAAACAGATTGGTTGGAACAAAATAATTCATCTTTTTTATGAATATTGATTCAAAATACCAAATCGCATTAAGTTTAATAAAAGGGATAGGACCCAAACTTGCACGCAATTTAGTTGCTTACTTAGGTTCTGTAAATATTTTTTTTGAAGAGAAGAAATTAGATTTCACAAAAATACCCGGAATAGGCGAAATTATTGCTTCAATGCTTAAAGAAGTGAATAAAACAGAGTTATTGAACATGGCAGAAGAAGAGTTAAATTTTATCGAAAAATTCAATATCAAACCTCTCTTTTTTTTAGATGAAAACTATCCTAAACGACTTTCCTTTTGTGAAGACGCCCCGATTATTCTTTATTACAAAGGCGCTGCGAATCTTGATTCATTGCGGATTATCAGTATTGTAGGTACGCGGCGTCCTACCGATTACGGTTTATCGTTTTGCGATAAATTTGTTACTGAAATTGCGCATAATTATCCTGATACGATAATTGTAAGCGGATTAGCTTATGGGATAGATATTTGCGCTCACCGAGCTGCCTTTAAAAATTCATTACCAACCGTAGCCGTACTTGCTCATGGTTTTGACCGCATGTATCCTGCTGCGCATAGTAATGTTGCCAAAGAAATGCTAAACAAAGGCGCTTTAGTTACCGAATTTATGAGAAATACAAATCCAGACAAGCAGAATTTCGTCAGACGGAACCGTATAATTGCAGGAATATCAGATGCAACCATTGTAATAGAATCAGCAAAAAAGGGAGGCGCTTTAATCACCGCTAATATTGCAAATAGTTATAACAGAGACGTTTTTGCTATGCCCGGTCGAATAAATGATTATGCTTCTTCAGGTTGTAATAATTTGATAAAAACAAATCAGGCTCATCTTTTAGAAACAATTGATGATTTTCTTTATATAATGAACTGGGAACCAAAATCTTCTAATAAGGAAGTACAACCGTCAATCTTTAATCAACCTGAAACTGAGGAAGAAAAGATTGTTATGGAAGTTTTACTTATTGAAAGAGAAATGAATCTCAATTTGCTTGCTTTAAAATGTGAAATGCCTGTTGGAAAAGTATCAGCAACACTTTTGGATTTAGAGTTTAAACAATTAGTAAAATCCTGCCCGGGAGGAATTTACAAATTAACATAACAAAATCCACCCCCTAACCATTAACCCCTAACCATTAACCCCTAACCACTAACCACTATCATCATGGCAAGTTCAAATTTTGTCGATTACGTAAAAATATTTTGTCGTTCAGGAAAAGGAGGGGCTGGATCTGCTCATCTCAGACGCGAAAAATTTATTCCAAAAGGAGGTCCCGATGGTGGAAATGGAGGGCGGGGCGGTCATATTATCCTCAAAGGAAACCGAAATTACTGGACATTAATTCATTTGAAATACAGGCGCCACGTTTTTGCCGGAGATGGCGAATCAGGCGGAAAACAATGCTCAACAGGCGCTGACGGCGAAGATAAAATTATAGAAGTCCCTTTAGGAAGTGTTGCCAAAGATGCCGAAACAGGAGAAATTTTATTTGAAATAACTTCTGACGAGGAAACACAAATATTAATTCAAGGTGGGCGAGGCGGATTAGGAAACGTCAATTTTAAATCAGCAACCTTTCAAACTCCGCGTTTTGCACAACCGGGAGAAGCGGGCATCGAAAAGTCTGTTATCTTGGAATTAAAAATACTTGCAGATGTGGGACTTGTAGGATTTCCAAATGCAGGAAAATCAACGTTATTATCAGTTGTAAGCGCCGCAAAGCCTGAAATTGCAGATTATCCGTTCACTACATTAGTACCAAATCTCGGAATTGTTGAGTACAGAGACTATAAATCATTTGTCATGGCTGATATTCCGGGTATAATCGAAGGCGCTCATGAAGGAAAAGGACTCGGATTACAATTTTTGAGACATATTGAACGTAATTCAATTCTGTTATTCATGGTTCCCGCTGATAGTGAGAATATTAAAACAAATTTCAACATACTTCTCGACGAATTAAAACAATACAATCCCGAATTGCTTGATAAAGAACGAATACTTGCAATTTCAAAGTCTGATATGCTTGATAAAGAACTTCAGGACGAAATTAAAAAGGATTTACCCGATATACCATACGTATTTATCTCATCCATAACAGGTGAAGGAATTATTGAATTGAAAGATTTGATTTGGAGGAGCTTAAAACAATAATTGAATAACCACTAATAACTATACCTCACCAACCTTTCCCTCGCCGCATCATGTATTCCGTCATTCTCTTCCTGATAATTTTCTAAAAGGCTTTCGAGATACTGACCTGCTTGAAAATATTCGCCGCGAGCGGCATAAATGTCTGCCAAAAGAATAAACCCTTTTGCTAACCAGTATTGATGAGGCGTACCTTTTTCCACAAAGTTAAAAATCTCTTTTTCAGCGTCATCGGCTTTGCCTTGTTTAAATAAAATTTCGGCAACCATATATTTAGCTTCGGCGCCTTCTTTACCGGCGGTATTTGCAGATAAAATTCTAAATTCATCCAAAGCCTGTCCGACACGGTTCATGGTCATTAATGATTTGGCTTTAAGATATCGCGCTTCGCGTACTATTTCGGGGGACATTTTGCTGTTTTCGATAACGCGGTTTCCGGTTTCGACAACTAATGCAGCATTATTCATTCGCGCTAATGCTCTCATTTGACCAATCAATGCTTCCTGACGGTTTTCTTCCAAATCTGCCTCTGCTTCAAGACGTTGGAAATAATCAAGCGCCACTTTGAAATTTTCCTTACGAAAATGAATTTCACCTGAACGTTTTACAGCATCTTCCGAAAACATGCTTTTCCCACGTCCGGCAACGTATTCGAATGAAGTCAATGCCTCATCAAATTCATTTCTCCGATAGAGACAGTCGGCTTTGTAATAGTTTGCATTTAATACAAAACGTCCATTTGGATTGTTACGAATATAGTTATCGAATTGACCTACAGCCTGTTCGCAATTTCCAGCCATGTAAACGCGCTCGGCTGCTGTATATGAAAGGGAATCGCGCTCCATATCGTCAACTTTGGCAAAACCGCCTATTTGATTGGTATAGCGGATATAACCGTCAGGGTCGTTATTATCCATGTAAATATTTCTGATTCCGAGCAATGCGGTTTCGGCTTCGGGGGATGCAGGAAATTCATTTATTACACGTTTGTAAAAAGCCATTGACTGCTCCAAATCGCCTGTATTATAATACACTAAGCCAAGTTGTAACATCGCTTTTTTCCCGAAGGTACTTTTTGGAAAACGCTCTTTTACAGTTTTTAAGTTACTGATTGCTTCATTCAGGTTATTAAGCGCCATATACGACAAACCAATTTCATAATATGCATTGTCAAGATATCGTGAATTTGGATATTGATTTATCAGAGTCTCCATTTGGCGAATTTTTTCGCGGTGATTACCTATAATTCCTGTAATAAATGCTTTCTGAAAAAGGGCATAATCGGGTGAACCTGCCTTAACCTGAGCTCCGCGTTCATAAAAAGTGATGGCATTATTAAAATCTCGCCGCATATAATTAGCGTCTCCGATACGGTTCAAAGCGTCTCCTGTCATGGCGCTTTCTTTGCCCTGCATCAAACTGATGTATTTATTGAACCACGAAGAGGCTTCTCCGTAATCTTTCATCGTGAAATAAGCATACCCCAAATTGTAATGAGCATTCTGAAATTGTTCAACCCTTTGTGCGTCTTGTGATTGAACAAATGCTTTATAATCAGCGACTGCTTTTTGATAATTTCCAAGTCTGTAATATGTTTCGCCCCGCCAATATAAAGTTTTCATCTTCAAATCATTGTCGTATGAACCGTAATTCAAGCTATAATCAAACATACCGACCGCTTCGCTGAATTGAAGATTTGTAAATAATTCTATTCCACGATGATATGATACTCGCTGCATGGCTTTGTAAACATTTGTACTTTTGTTAGTTATCCGTTCCATTGCTTCTAATGCCTGACGGTAATTTTTTGTGGTAAGCAACGCTTGTCCAAGATATTCATAAGCTTCGTCAATATGAGCGCTTTGGGGATATTCTTCAATAAATTGCAGGAAAGAATTAATGATTTCATTAAAAGGTGAAAAAGACAACTCATAATTCAATTTGATATAGTTGAACATGGCGTCTTCGCGAATTGCAGCGTCAAAATTAGTGCGAGTAGCCGCTTCAAAAGCAACTCTGGCTCGCCGTTTATCGTTCAGTTTCAAATAGCAGTCGCCTAAATGATAATAAGCGTTTTGCGACATTAAATCATCGCCGGTTGTAACCTGTGCTAAATTGTTAGCAGCATTTTCATAATTTTCTGTAAAATAATACGATAAGCCTAAATGGAAAAAATCTCCGCGATTTTGGGTTTTTGATTCTTTTACAGCAATTTCAAGCAGAGGAATTGCTTTTGTATATTCGGTTTTTGCATATCTCGCATTGCCGAGTATTCTCGCCAATTCTGTATGAAAAGAACTTTTTGCATCGTTCATCAAAGGAGTTCCGTATTCGATTGCCTTGTCGTAATTGCCTTGCATGTAATAAATTTGGGCAATATAATAAGGGACTATTTCATTATATCCTTTTTCGTTGATTAATCCTTCAAAAATTTGCAAAGCCTCACTTAATTTTCCTTGTTCATAGAGAATATAAGCGTAATAGTAATTTGCTGAAGATAACCATATTGATTGTTCTTTTCGTGCTTTTCCGAGCAATCCTAATGCTTTATTATAATCGCCTTCCATAAAATTGGCGTATCCTGATTTGAAATAATAACGCATTTGGTCTTCTTTATCAAGCGCTTGCTCATTTACTTTGTCGTACCATTTTATTGCGTTACGGAATTTTTCTTCATCATGCGATAACTCTCCCAACCGAAAATATGCGAGGGATAGGTGATTACTTTGCGGGTAATCGCTTACATACTTTTCGAGTAAAAAGGCTGCATCGTCATTTTGTAGATTTGTTGCCGACAAAGCAGCGTAAAACGTTGCATCAGACTTCAATGTAGCCTGATCGTCCAAAGCGTTTGCCGCACACTCTTCGAAAAGTATCCGCGCCATTCCGTAACGCCCGTTGTCAAAATGGTTCATTGCTTCGTCAAACAAACTTTCAGGTTGTTTTGTTTCTAACGATTTTTGAGTAAAAACTGCTGTTAATCCGATAAATAGGAAAAATGTAATTGAGAAAATGAATTGTTTATGCATAATCTTTGTTTTTGATAGGAAACGGAAAATTTCAGGAAAAATTATTGCATTGTCTTATTGCATTTACTTCAGCATTAATTTCATCCATAGTCATGGAAGAAATACCATAATTTTCTGCAAGTGAAACACATTGACGTAATGCTTGCTGTGCAATCTGCTGTTCTATTAGGTCAGCAAATTCGGAAAAGAAAAAATTGTCTTTTGATAATCCGAATGTATTGTATTCAACCTCTGACATTTGTACATTAATGTTTCTCATATTATTAAATATGTCTAATTCGTTCCATAATTTGAGTTATTTCCGGCGACAAAAATAGTAATTATTTTCCAATTTGGGAAATTTACTCTAAAACCTCCTATTTTTTAAATAATACAAAATAAACCGAAACCCAATAGGAATATGATATATAATTGTTGAAAATAAACCGAAATGATTACTCATTATCTTAAATCTCTCCCTTAAACCGGGTACTATGTTTTTCTTTGTGAGTCCGCCGTCTAAAAATTTTGAAAGGGCTAAATGGGTATTGACTGTCTTCGATGATTTTTTTAATGATGAAAGCGTCCACTCAAAATCGGCTGAAAATCTGTAATTTGTATTATACTCTCCGGCAATTTTTTTGGTAACTATAACTGATTGGTGGCTGACTAACATTCCATTGCGAAAATCTTTCCAAGTCAG
>Ga0123353_10013960_pt1 | contig 11550 bp, 2 predicted proteins | sample TergutLab28metaG_3_FD_92763 | JGI IMG/M metagenome (GOLD analysis project Ga0123353, IMG submission 92763) | Labiotermes labralis P3 segment gut microbial communities from Petit-Saut dam, French Guiana - Lab288 P3 | ecosystem: Host-associated > Arthropoda: Insects > Digestive system > Gut ... | reverse complement strand
GTCGCCTAGTTCCATCATGTTTTCTGTTGTTAAAAAAAGAACTGAGATATGTTTTCTAAAACGAAGACGCTGTTAATATTGATGTTAGCTTTAAGGATATTTTTCTTGACATATAATCGTTCAATTTCATATACAAGTTTTATAAGAAGGAAGTGTTAGCTAAAATTGGAACTCTCCCAAAGGACAAAAAAAAAACTGCACTCTCATTCCTATTACCTTCAAAAAGGCAATAAGACATGTTTTTCATTGCATATTCCTTTTAAATACTTAACTTTCACATAACTGCAGTTTATACGTAAACTATTTTACAAAGAACAACCATTCGAACAATCACGTGCTTTGTTCTCTGTTCGTGAAAAGAGCTATTAAAGTGTTGTATTGGAAAATGGAACTGATCTTAACCGTATCATCAACAACACACGAGCACGAAAAGTTTTCCACGTACTATATACATATATAGTGAGCATTTCACTTTAAAAGCGATTATGATATTCCACTAAATCTTAGAAATGTGTGCCCTAATAGCCCAGCAATACACATTACTAGCGCTCAATTTTCTGTTTCTGTTTAAATGACAGCCCTGCTCCGCTTCTAGAAGACCTACTTCTTTCCATTGCTAACATCATTTCCGTTTTACATATATAAGAAACATCTTCGTAATATCTCTCAATACAGCGTATCAATTTGAATCTTGGATATGACCTCTTCCATCATGAGACTCCAAGCGCTAAGTGATATGTGGTAATTATGTGTTGTTATGCCGTGGATTTAAATCAAAACGGGTTCATAGCCTCGTTAGTACAGGGAAGCGAGTAGTAACAATTACCATCGAGTCCCTGAGTCACTAGAGTTAAGAATTCCAGTACTGATTAGAGAGATGCAGAGGTCCCGAAAACGGTCTGGAAGTAAAGACGGTGAAAATAGCCACGCCAAGTTATCGCAGCTTTTGTAATGAGCTTAAAAGATTCAGCGTCTTCCACATTATGTTTCCTGGAACGGTGAAAATAAATTCAGACCACCTGTGTACGGATTTGAATATTCGCAGCCGAAGTAAAAATTTTCCACTCTTCATGTGACGTAAACAGCAAAACCCCCTAAAATACAATTCCGAGGAAAAATATTAAATTTTAATCATACTGCCATCTTGACAGAGAATAAAATAGACGGCTTAGTCATCTGTATTTGCGTAGCTAAGTTACTCTATTGGACTAAAAATTGTCATTCCCTGACGTTTAAAGATCTCAAATTGTACGGCTATTTCTATATTCTTAAGATTCAATATATACGGCGAAAAGGAATGTTTCTCTTTTACATTCAGCTAACAAATTTTAAAGACGTAAGGACACAAATTTCAGTTGGTCATAAAATTTTCTGTCATTTCTCAAGATGGCATGCTCTCCACAGATTTTGTTTCGTAATGACGCAAGGAAGAGTACAAGTAAGAATATTAAGTTATTAAAATGTGTTATTTTTAGTATTCGATAGGCCTAGAGTAAAATAAAGATTACAGATAAAGCCAATCATGTCCAAACCAAATTATCCACAGAAAACAACAGTACAATCAAGATGTCATTCTTTCACGTGAGTCATCTTAATTATTTGCTCTTTGTTGCTAGCGACAGGAGATTTCCGGCTGCTAACAGGCATTCCATTTAAACAACATAACATATGGCTGTCTTGGTACATTACAGCTACGGAACATTAGACAATAAGAAAGAGATGTCTCTCAGTTTGACAAATCATCACCAAAGCTCCAACCTCGTGTTTCAGCTTCATGTAAAGAGGGAATGATAGCTTAGACTCCAGTTTATGCTGAAATTCTTTGTGGAACGTGACAAGCGCTTAAAAGCATCAAGTTAGTGAATCTGGTATGGGCGACGGTTGCTAACAACGTTATCTGTTTGCGTAAAAGTTCTACAGTTGCAATTATTTCCTTTTGGAAGTTGAATACATAAAACTGATTATCGTACAACTGACAGCAGAGGCACAGCGGCAGCTCGTTCAGGGAAGCCGGCTCCCTTTCAGCTAATATTCTTCAAGAGAGTGTTACTTGCTTTTGTTTAGAGATACTCCACAGCACTTAACGTGCGTCATCTATCTAAGCAAATTTGACAATCCAGTAACCAGCGAGATGCTTCCTCAACATTTACGTTACGGCACCAACATACCCGTGAACAAGTGCCTCCACACAAAATTTTGATACACTTCACGGCAAAGTCAGCATTCCGCAAGCAGACGGTCATGCATGCCATGAACTCCATCTTAAAATTCAATACGACGACATATTTAACTTCAGCGCTCCCACAAACCTCGTTCTTTTTCGGTATATTGTTCGTGTGGACGACGTTACATTTCTTACGACTATCACGACCAACCGAGTAAACTTACTTACTTACTCCACGGAGTAGAGACTTTCTTGAGACACCCACCGGTTCTCAGCTAGTCAAGAAATTTCCTGCATTTTGTGGAACCCGAAATTTCATTACAGCATTCATAACAGCCTGTTCCTATTTTCAGCCAGATAAATCCAGTCCATACCCCATTCCACTTCTTGAAGATCCATTTTAACATTATCCTCTCATCTATACCTGGGTCTTCCAAGTGTTCTCTTTCCCTCAGGTCTCTCCACCAAAACCCCGTATGCAACTCTCCTCTCTCCCTTACTTGCTGCATGTCCTACTCATCTCATTCTCGATGTGATCACCTGAAGAATATTTAGTGAGGAGTACAGATCATTAAGTTCTTCATTTTGTATTTTTCTCCACTCCCCTGTTACCTCGTCCCTAAATATTCTCCTCGTCACCCTATTCTCAAACATCCTCAGCCTATGTTCCTCCCTCAATGTGAAATACCAAGTTTCACACCCATACAAAATTACAACAGTGTCAACCATAGTAGTAAAGCGGCAGAGTAATAATTGCGAGAAATTGGTTTAAAATGTTAAGAACTTGTTCCTTTGTAAAGGACATACTTGTTATCGCACTGTTCAGAGTAACAAACAGGTTTCCTAAAAAATTCTATGAAAAAATACTTTTTTCCGAATGAAAGGAAAGTGAAAAACGTAGAAGAACCACTGTAAGAAGAAACAATTGTAGCAATAGGAGTATACAGGTAGTTCTATTGCATAGGATGTACACAAAAAAATGTGTCTGGGTAAATGGCTGTATCTCGCAAAAGAATTGCTATATTCTTATAATTCAAGCGACATTTTAAGGATCTTACACTGCCAAGTAGTGTAGGACCTCAAAATGGGCTCACATAACTGCATACTCAAAGATTCAGATTCAACATTTTTCCTTACGGTGTCAAGATAAACAGCGTCAGCAGCGTCGCAAAATTTTCTATTTCACCCTCATTTCTTTACTTTGTCACAGACTTCAACTATACACACTTGACTAAATGTTTCTCCTTTATTCACTGTAGAACACAACACAAATAAAAGCAGTAACTAGCACAGAAATTCGCCCTGCCGTCCTAATTTTCTCACGGAGGACAAATGGAAAAAGGTGAGTCCACAGGAGGTGTGGCAGGTCAGGCACAATAGGTGAGCACACACACCCACAGTGTGAGTGCATTCCAGACCTGTACGCACCTGAACATAAACAAACCCACGAAATTGTTCTGAATAAGGCTGCAGCGCGAAGGGAGAAGACGAAGACAGCCACAATCAAACGGACATTAATTTATTCTAAACAAAGGTTCGAGTGTGAGGAACAAGACACTCGTACACTTTTCCCTGCTCTCGCCGCGAAGGCTTATAGCAGGAGTACAGATCACTCATTCTTAACCTCGGCACTACACGGAGGTCAACGGTTAATATCACTGCCCCGACCGCTTTACCCCCGAGAAAGAAACCCAGTACCCATTGAATAGGAGGTTGGGTGGGCCACAGTGCCGGTTAGGACGTCTTGGACAGAAGAAAATTCCTTGCCACTGCTGGATTTCTAACCCCGGCTCTTTACGGCCCTTAATGGCCCTTTACATAGTTGCTATACAGTCTAAACTTTTCCGACCGCAGGAAACACATAAAATTTGAAGGTGGAGATAGTGTTCTAAGATATACGTATACATGAAGGGTAATGTACAAGATATGAGTGAATTTTAAGAAAATATGTTTTGGTACTGATAACCGCAGAGCAGTGATAGTGTACTGTTAAAACTGCAGGTTCTATATCAGGACCGTGACAATTCTGATCGATTTTAGCAGAGAAACTGAATAAGGTCGCTTACTAAACCGATCATTGCAACACAAGAGTGACGACGGTCTGTGGTCAATGCTCGTGTTATTACATTTATTTAAAACTGTTTTAAGAAGCTGTCGGTAGCTCAGGGCATGTAGCGTCGAAATATATTGTGTTTGGTTAAGTTGAAACGATGTGGGCAAAAGCTACAATTGTATTATTTCACTTACGTTTGTTATCAAGGCATTTGGCGAAAGGGACTAAAGAAGATCACAAACATTTTAGGATAATCTGCCCTTGGGACCAGATTTGAATCTGAGACCTTCCCAGAAAGAAGCAGAAATATTAACCACTCGGGCCCGAAGTTTCAGAAACATCTGAAGAATATTCTTACAGGTATTGTTTTGTGAGAAGGGTGTTAGGTAGTCAAAATTCTGTGTTAATTTTGCATAAAACTGATTTTATAACAACATTGCAGAGGAATTTCCTTGAACTTAATTCATAATGTCGTTAGTCACTGCACCACTTATTTAGCATGTAACGGTTTCTTACAGGATTTAGGTGCGTTTAACTGCTGAAGTTTGGGAAAACGGTTAGAAGTATGTTGAGGAATTTTACTGGAAGAATATGACTGTAAAGGACTTAGACTTTCACTGAAGTTTAAGCGGGCAAATAATTTTAGGCTTCTTACATTCTTTAAATTTGCAAAATGTGTAACATATATGAGGCTGAAGACTAAAAAATTTGCCCTGAAATACACGCGTATATATATATATATAATTCAGTGATCCCTATTAAAGTCACGTTGCTTCAATGCGATACTACTTCTAGTCAGCGCCAGAAAAAAAGAAATGAGACTGAACGGTGTCGAAATGCTATTCAGGGCTAAAGAACTCTTTATTGCAGACGAAAGCGCAAAGCTACCAGAGTGGAGGATCAGAGCTGTGACCGTAAGTCTGTTCCAGATGATGCCTGTCAGTTGAAACCAAACAAGCTTTGTCTTGTAATGCAGACATCACAGTTCGCTGACAGTTACTACGAGGCTTCATATGAGCAATACAATAAACGAATTATTTCCCGTTAACGATTTTCACGGATATTACAGTGGTTACTACTACCGTTGCCATTTGAAAGCCCTACCATGCAGAAATTACTGATTTCTGAACATTCTTGTCATTACGTTCTTCATCAACTTCGTCCCCTTACTTTTAAAATTGTACGTAAATATCGACTCGACTGTCGACAAGTAAACGGCCCTCATGTAGGAGCTACAGACTGATTGTGGCTATCTTCGCTATAGTTTAAAGTTAAAGAAGCCCCTGGTCTCCTCATAGAAGCACATAGGGAGGTTAGATATATCGAACCGTCATTCTTAACCTTGGCACAAGATGGATATGAGTGGTCAAATTCACGCTCCAGCCGCTCTACTTCGGGAACGAAATCCGGTACCCATTGAATAGGTGGGTGAGTGGGTCTCAGAGACAGCCAGAATGATTTTGGAAAAACATATATATATATATATATCTTGCCTGTGCCGGTAATCGAACCCTGGACAATCCAGCCCGTAACTAGTCGCTATATAGGCTACTCTATCCCAGCCCTTCTCTATAGAACGATTTCCCGAACTCTTACTGAGAGAAGTTGTAGGGATTGTTGGATGACTGGACCAGGATAGTTGTGAGCCACGAAAGTTTGTTTTATGGCCTGTTGAGGTTTCTATCAAGACAATTTACAAGATCAGTATTTTTTATTTTCGTATATTCAAACACCGTACGAGTGGCATAAAAATATGGATAAACAACTGTCAATTGCCAGGAGGAAACCTATTTTTGAGTCTCAAAATGCCATCTAGTGTATTTACTTCCAGTTTACAGACAATTTTAAACTTATTATTACATATCATTTTACAAAAATATTTCTATTTCTGGAGGTGTGTATAGACAATGAACCGATTTGTGGATGTTCGGCGGAAATCAGAGAGTTTGGCAAAGCTAAAGAAGATATCGCATATATGTGTATATATATACATATATATATATATGTATATATATATATATTGACAGTAAAGTTTGGAAGAGTTGGTACGATAGCACAGAGTGATTGATTATTAGGTCCTTTTAATGAAACTGTTTTAAACACACAAGTTGTGAAGCTATGAATAAAAATAAAAATATCCATAAAATTTGACGTTATTTTGTCTTGGCTCCTTAACGAAATGTCTTCAGAAACCTAGACTATGAAGAGTCTAAATGCAGCGTGTTCTTGACAGTTGTGGTCAGAAAAATCTGCGATAGTCTAGTTTAAGTCATGTTTCTATCCTGTTCAGGCACAGAATGTGAGAAACGTCAGATACTTGAATTAGGATAGCAGGCCTTCGGGCTGAGAATAGAAACCAGAAGGTCGCGAATATGAAGCAGGGCTGCTAACGATAAGCACCCGTTCAGTGAATTAACGGGAAGTAAATGTTTCGAAAAATCAAGTAATTTTCCTGGGAAGACTGAAGATAAACTTCTGTTTATGTAACGGGGCAGCGACGCAGAGATTCGAAAGGCCTAAATAGTCTATCAAATAAAAAATGTTGAGGTTTTACTGTTATTTCTCTGACCCAACAGACACTGTGCACAAAATAAAGGCGAATTTCAAAGGCTCCTAATAACGTCAGTTCCATTGCACAAGGAAGACTGATAGTTATGAATTCTGGGTACACAGCGTATAAATAAACAAATACAAATATCGTGTGAAACTACTTCAGGCAAATTACCACTTTCGCATTTTATGCTTGGTGCCCAACTATTCTGTTCCCCTGCTGTCATCATAATTCACGCTGCCTTAAGCTGAAGGCAATGTTGTCATTGCTGCATGAGCTAGCAATACGACAGGAATCTGTGTCAAGTAAGCAGGTTCATGCTCTTTATTGTCAGACTACGCAATAGCCTGGCGAACATTCCAGGTCATTAACATGAAGCAATCAACCGTAAACATACATCTCTTAATGGCCAACCTATAGACTGGGAGATCGGAGATCGACTCGAAGTAAGGACAGGACTGCTCTTTTAGCCGTCGCGCCCAAACCATCTCTGGGCACCCTGAAGTCAAATATTCAAAGATTATAGGGGATTCCTTCAATGTGGGTAAAGTGGACGGGGTATCAACCTAGCCACTATCCACGCCCATTAACTCAACACGATAACGCCTCTCCCCCATCCCTCAACCCCTTATCGTTCCCAGGTCAAGAACGAGTGGATGTATACCTCCACTCTCCGTATAAGCCTTCATTGCGTATACAAGGGCAAGTTCACCGCCACTCTCCCATATTTACGCATGGTGCAGTGCTTAAACAATCACTTGGAGATGTGTTCGTAGTGATCCTTAGTTGAACACGTGATAACTTTACCTTTACTCTAGGCTAGGGACGGGGCGTGCAGGTGGGAGGGGGAGAATCTTGGTGATGGAAAGACATTTACCAATTTTTCAGGGAATCTCCTGTCCTTATCGTCAGACTAGAAGAGTGGTACCTGCCACCTTCCTCGCATCCGCAAACTCACGAATTACGTAGTGTAAGCACTTGGTTTGAAGCACGTTTGCTAGAACAGTTCAAAACAACTCTGTTAGAAAGCGTCCCTTGCGTTATCAGCAGGTTGCAGAATGTCTCTATACATGTCACAAACTTCCTGAATTTCTAGCAGCTTATGTTGCCCCTTAGTCTCTGTATTGCTTAGGACAAGGTTGCATTCATGGACGATTGCCAGCAGTAACAGATTCGGCGCCGAGTGACCTTCAGTATATCAATGGTCCTTTGTCTCATAACTACTTCTGCTAAAACACTCTCAACATTTCCTTGTCTCTCGGTTTTGGCGACCTGTGTGTAACTTGTAGCTTTGGCTACCAAAGTTTAGTCACGTATATACCTTTCAGTTCGAAATTTACAGCGTTCCTCACTGTCGCCTTATTCATTGCCAGCGTGAGGCAGAAGAAAGAATTGAGCTAATATATAAAGGAAGCAGAGCTGCCTACCGCGGGAGAACATGTCATAACAGTATATCTCCACATTCCGCTTAATTTTTACCATGAAGATGGCCCCTACAACGTAAGCCGAAACTTTGGAACAATTTCAACATTCTACGTAGCCAAACCTCAAAGCTGAACATAGGGTACACATTGTAAAGATTTATTAAATAAAATACAAATAAAATATAAGTAAATATAGACATATTAATTTTGAAAATGAACACGGAAACAAATTTAAATTACATTAAACTGGACACATTATTTATATGGGATCCAAGGAAGTAACTACCAACATGACTGTAATTTTATAATAAACCCAAAGAACAGAGACACGCGGGAAGGCCCCAAAACGTCCAGAAAGTTTAGCTTTAAGCCTTCTGAATACCTAAGTGGAACATCAACACCATATCATTGATTTGGAGGGAGAATACGAAGAAGAATTCTTAGTCTGAAAAACATGACGGTGAAAGAATCCAGCAACTAGATGCCAACGTCATTTCATCACCAGTATTTCAACAAGACATATTTGTATCGCAATGAAGTACCTAAACGGAGAAAACAAAACAACACTTGTTTGGTAATCGCAGTTCTAACAGATTCCGAAGCTTAATGTCAAATGTTTTGTATCTCTAATCATTTCAGGCATTTTAACTTCAAGTGTATGTAGGTATGTATGTATGTCAAAGTACGCATTCTATCCTTATTACTCGAATCAATGAACTTTATTTTGGTATCGGTGTTTCAATTCAAGGCAACATGAAAAATAGTCACGTGCTTTTGAAAAACTAACGAGTGCCTGGAAGACTTAAAAAGAAGCCTCGATTCGTTGACAAATGTTATGCTTCAAAATGGTGTTAGTTGTTCACTCTTGCTCGCAGACATGGCACACAACATTTCAGCTGCAGGTGATAGCTCCCTTAACAACTTTTGTAGGAATTTTACCTCAATTTACTTAAGGACATCTCTATAGATATTCGTTGTTTCTTACCTTCACACACGTCAAGGAAATCCACGCAGTTTCTTCTGTTGGTATACAACGGAATACACGCAGGTTTATTTCCGAAAATACAATGACTCACACCTTAATATTTCTTAGTTTTATAGCTTCCACAAAAACAGTTTCCCTACCTGTAACGGACACGACTACTCATCTATCAACAAAATAAAATAAACTCTTAATTAAATAAAAAAAATTGTGTTAAGAAAGATGAATCAGTAGAAATTCTGTCAAAGTTCCAATATCTGTAATCTGCGGTAAGAAATAAAACGGTATTCACGAAGCTTAAAGTATATAACATAACATTTCTCTTCTATGTTTTATTGTATGTTTGTGAAAACTGGCTTCTCAAATTAAAGGAAGAATGTATATCCAGGAATTACCGCTAAATTACCGCTACAAGAAAAATATAATTTGGAGGAATTTTAAAAGAAGTAGCTGGGCTAATTACTGGAACTTAAGAGGAACAAGTGATAGGTGTGAGTATGTAGGAAGTTAATACATTTGTATTGCACATGTATGAACAGGCTGATAAAAAGCATGACATACAGGCGTCAGATACGAGACGCGCGGAGGATATTAGAAGGTATTCCTGATTTTTGTAGGAAATCCTGAAGGAGAAATTCAACTTGGGAAACAAGACTAGATGGAAACATAATAATAAGGCAGATACAAAGTCGTGATAATGTGCGCTGGATACGAGAGGTTTTGGGTTGGGCCCATTCTACAGATATTTTGAGATGTTTCACTATCTTATTGTTGCGTATACTGAGGGGGATATTTATGCGTTTGCTGAGAGATTATCAGCATCACAGAAAGGTTCTTTCTCCATGGAGTGGGTCACTTAGTTATAAAACTAAACTCTTGCAGCACAACAGATATTACTGCAGGTACTTCAGCATTAAAATATGGCGCAGAGTGTCCACACAGTGTCTTGATGCTTTTCGTATTATTTCTACTATCAGGCCTATTTTTCCATTTTTAAATTTTTTCAGACTCATCATTTTCGGTCTATTGAAGAAGAATAACCGGTTGCATTTTAAAGGATGGTCGGAGTGCTTTCTTTAAGGAAGAAGTGAAATTTGTAAACCAGGTAGATACAGTACTTACAGGCAGTTAAAAAAATTGAAAAGCCTACGTCATCAATTTAATATTTATTCCCATATCCACATTTAATTTGAATATCATGGTTATGGTTTTTATCAATATTGAGTTACATAGAAATGAAAATTTATGAAGGGTTTTTTTGATTCTTTAGTTGTATATGTGTAGCTTAGTCACTAAGACCTCGAAATTTAAAATTATACAGAACTGTCATAAGACCAATAGTGACATACGCCTCAGAAACATGGGTGCTGAAAGAAACTACAATTCAGAAATTTCTGGTCATTGAGAGAAAAATTTTGAGAAGAATATTTGGGCCTACGAAAGAAAATCAAATATGGAGGATTAAAACTAACGAAGAATTAGACAAACTGATAAAACATAAAAATATAGTCAATTACATTAAAGCTCAAAGAGTAAGCTGGTTTAGTCACGTACAAAGAATGACAGATACCAGAACAGCCAAGAAGATATTTAAATGGAATCCTCTAACCAACAGTTCACAAGGAAGACCAAGCACCGATGGGAGGACAACGTCAAACAGGACATTTGCCAAATGAAAGTTAAAAATTGGATAACCTGCGTCCAGGATCGAGGGAAATGGAAAGATGTCGTTGAGATGGCCATAACTTTCAAACACTAAAGTAAGTTCAGTAAGAAGAAGAAGAAGAAGAAGAAGTTGTTGTTGTATACGTCATTTACGTTCAGTAGCAAATACGTGAAGCTGAAAGAGACTTGAAGTATATATGATTTTGAAAGGAGGTTGTAGAATCTTATATTAGGAAATTAATGTACCAATATTCGTAAGAAGAAGCTAAGAAAAATTATTAAAATCCAGCTGATATTCGAAACAATTCCCTTCCACGTATTACTACACCAACCCACTAGCTTGGTGGGGGCACTTTATCCACTCAACATATGTTTAGGGTCTTTCATACATATCTTAAATTTTGGTAAAAAAAAAAGCACGTTTCCTCCTGACACACATGATTATCCTCAACATATTCCACGTTAGATAATATCTCCACTTGATGCAAAGTCGTTATATCCGACAAATACCAATGCAAATAAAAATATTTGTCGTTGAACGTGAGGGAAATACTAGTATGACAGAGTGGCAATGTCTTTAAATTACTTTAAGTAACACGCCAACAAATGCGCATATATAGTGTGTAATAATCTAAAATTTACATTAAAACACTTAAAACGCTCCTACATGTTTCGATCATACGATCATCCTCAGGGAGCATACTTTATTAC
>Ga0123353_10013959_pt1 | contig 11550 bp, 8 predicted proteins | sample TergutLab28metaG_3_FD_92763 | JGI IMG/M metagenome (GOLD analysis project Ga0123353, IMG submission 92763) | Labiotermes labralis P3 segment gut microbial communities from Petit-Saut dam, French Guiana - Lab288 P3 | ecosystem: Host-associated > Arthropoda: Insects > Digestive system > Gut ... | reverse complement strand
GTCGGCGCGTACGGGGTCTGGATGTGCGGCGGCGGGGTCTGCACCTGCCCGCCCGCGGACGGGAACACCGAGGCCGCGACGCCCTCGCCGCGGCCGGTGGCGGTGGCGCCCCCGGTGATCAGCGGCATGGTGTTGCGGGCGGTGCCGCCCAGCACCCGGTCGGTCTCGTCGTGCATGGCGTCGGCGGTGGGGAAGCGTTCCGCCGGGTTCTTGCGCAGCGCGCGGGCCACCAGGGCGTCGATGCCCGGGCCCAGCGCGGAGTTGAAGGCGGACGGCGCGGGCGGCGTCTCCTGGACGTGCTGGTACGCCATCGCCAGCGGCGAGTCCGCGTCGAACGGCAGCCGCCCGGTGAGCAGTTCGAAGAGCATGCAGCCGACCGAGTACAGGTCGGAGCGCTCGTCGACGCCGCGGCCGAGGGCCTGTTCGGGCGACAGGTACTGCGGGGTGCCGACGACCATGCCGGTCTGCGTCATCGACGTGACGCCGGACTGCATGGCGCGGGCGATGCCGAAGTCCATCACCTTGACGACGCCGCGCTTGGTGACCATCACGTTGCCGGGCTTGATGTCGCGGTGGACCAGGCCCATTTCGTGGCTGACGGACAGTGCGGCCAGCACGTCGCCGGTGATCTTCAGCGCCTTGTCGGCGGGCATCGCCCCGAACTGGGCGATGTCGGCGGCCAGTACGTCGCCGAGCGGCTTGCCCTCGACGTACTCCATGACGATGTAGGGGACGAGCTGGCCGTCGATCTCGTCCTCGCCGGAGTCGAAGACGGAGACGATGTTGGTGTGGTTGAGCTTGGCGACGGACTGGGCCTCGCGGCGGAAGCGTTCGCGGAAGGACTGCTCGTTGCCGAGGTTGGTGTGGAGGGTCTTGACGGCCACCGGCCGGTCCAGCACCGTGTCATGTGCCAGGTGCACGGAGGCCATGCCGCCCTGGCCCAGCAGATCGCGCAGCACGTACCGTCCGCCGCCGACCGAGCGCCCCGTGTACCCGCCCTGCGTGGCGTCCCCGCTCATCAGTACCGCTACCCCCGTGAAAGGTGATCCGGGACAGACCCGTCCCCGAGCTTGCCCGCCAAGTCTGGCCTATAGCACCGTGACGTCAAGTTCGTTGACCATCTCGTCACCTGATGCGCATCGTGCACGCACAATGCTGTGACCTCGCCCGGATACTGCCGCCCCGGCCTGCCCGGGTGCCCCCCGGGACCGAGTCAAAGGGCCCGCCGACGTCCGGAGACGGTCGACACCCGGACACCGCCGCCCCGGCCGCCCGGGTGCCCCATGGACGTCCACCCTTCGAGCTGGGTTCACGCCGGATGTAGGCATCGAGCCAAAGGGCCCGCCGGTGTCTGGAGGGAGAACGCGCGCAGTGAGCGAAGCGAGCGAGCACGATCGACTGGCAGACACCGGGCCCAAAAGGGCCCGGAGGCGAGAGGCCGGAAAAAAAGCGGCCCCGAACGTTTGATCGGGCGGATCGCGAGCAGACGGCCCACCAGGCTGGCGCAGGGCGGCGGCCCCCACCGGGGCGTGCCCGCCCTGCGGACGCGCCGTGGCCGGTGGTCGAAACACGGTACGGTGGCGCACCAGAGACGATGACGAGCAGACCACGGCACAGCGGCCGAGGGACGGACGACGGCGAGGACTGATGGTCGACCCCAACGAGACGACCGCCGGCATCGGAGCCACCGAGACCTCCGGGCTGTGGGGTGTCGGCGCCATGGTCGGCGACGGCCGCTACCGCCTGACCGGCAAGCTCGGCCGGGGTGGCATGGCCGAGGTGTTCGCCGCCGAGGACGTGCGGCTGGGCCGGATCGTCGCGGTGAAGCTGCTGCGTACCGACCTGGCCGAGGACGCGGTGGCCAAGGCCCGCTTCACGCGCGAGGCGCAGTCGGTGGCCGGCCTCAACCACCACGCGGTCGTCGCCGTGTACGACTCCGGCGAGGACAGGACGCCCACCGGCGCCGTGCCGTACATCGTGATGGAGCTGGTCGAGGGCCACACCATCAGGGACCTGCTGAGCGGGCCCACGCCGCCCCCGGTGGACCAGGCGCTGCTGATCGTCTCCGGGGTGCTGGACGCGCTGGCGTACAGCCACCAGCACGGCATCGTGCACCGCGACATCAAGCCCGCGAACGTGATCATCACCACGACGGGCGCGGTCAAGGTGATGGACTTCGGCATCGCCCGGGCGCTGCACGGCGCGGCCAGCACCATGACGCAGACCGGCATGGTCATGGGCACGCCGCAGTACCTGTCGCCCGAGCAGGCGCTGGGCAAGACCGTCGACCACCGCAGTGACCTGTACGCGACGGGCTGTCTGCTGTACGAGCTGCTGACGCTGCGCCCGCCGTTCGTCGGCGAGACGCCGCTGTCGGTGGTGTACCAGCACGTGCAGGACGAGCCGCGGCTGCCGTCGGAGACGAACGACCGGGTGCCGCCGGAGCTGGACGGCATGGTGCTGCGGGCGCTGGCCAAGCAGCCCGAGGAGCGCTTCCAGAACGCCGAGGAGTTCCGCGGCCTGGTCGGCTACGCGCACCAGGCGCTGATGCAGCAGGGCGGCTGGACCGGCGGCGTGTGGAGCACCGGTCCGGTGACGGGCACGACGGGGTCGGCGGGCGCCGGGACCGCGCAGACCATGGTGCAGCCCGCGGGTCCCGGTGGCCGTGCGGGCACCACCGCGGAGCTCGGCCCGCCGCTGCTGGCCGGCATCGGCGGCACCGGCGGCGACGACGTGCACGGCTACGGCGAGGGGCCGGGCGGCGGGCGCGGGAACCGCTGGGTCAAGCCGGTGCTGTTCGTGGTCGCCGCGGTCGCGGCCGTCGTCCTCGGGGTGTACCTGGCGACGCACGGCAACGGCGGCGCCCACACTCCGGCGGACACCACCCCGCCGTCGGTCACGCAGACCACCGGCCAGGCGCAGGACACGCCGACCGACGAGCCGACGGACACCGGCGGCCAGGTCAGCACCGGCCCGACGGAGACGGTGACGAAGCCGACGGCCACCACGCCGACGGAGAAGCCGACCACGACGCCGCCGACCAAGCCGACGACGACGCCGCCGACCACCGCGCCCACCACCCCGCCGACGACGCCTCCCACGACGCCGCCGACCACGGCGCCCACCACCGAGCCGACGCCGAGCGACACGGCGACCACGCCGGACACCAGCTCCAACTGACCCAGCGGCCGGAAAGCCGCCGCCCCCGCGGGCGGCGGCACCTGAACCACGCCAACTGAACCGCCCCGCCGGCGGTCAGCGCGTGAACGCCTCCCGGACGGCCGCGTACTCCTCGGTCCACCACACCGCGAGCGCGGACGCGGCCGGGAACAGCGGGTCGGAGCGGTGGTCGGCGCGCCCGTAGTGCCACTGCAGCATCCAGAAGTCGTTGAGCCGCTCCCACCACACCCGGTGCACGGCGGCGGCGACCTCGTGGCGGGTGGCGCCCGCCGCCCGCCGGTAGGCCCGGGCGTACGCCCGGACCTTCGGCAGGTCGAGGCGCCCGTCGTCGGGGTCGACGAAGAAGATCGCCGCGGCGCGCACGGCCTCCTCGGTGCGCGGCTTGACCCCGAGCCGGTCCCAGTCGACGATCGCGGCCGGCTCGTCGCCGCGGTAGAGCAGGTTCAGCGGGTGGAAGTCGCCGTGCACCCAGCCGCTGACCCGGCCGTGCGCGGCGGGCGGGCGGCGGTGGGCGTGCTTGCGCAGCAGCGCCCGGCGTTCCAGCAGGCGGTGTTCGGCAAGGGCGTCGAAGTCCGGGTGGGGGCCCTGGGCCCGCCGGTGGGCGCGGACCAGGCCCAGCAGCCGGCCGATGTCGGCGTGGGTGCGGTCGGGGTCGGCGCTCGGGTGCACGACCGTCGGCGCGGGCGGCTGGACGCGGGCGAGCGCGGTGTGCACCCGGCCCAGCAGGGCGCCCAGCCGGCGCGACTGGGCCTCGGTGAGTTCGGTGCCCTCGCGGTGCCGGCCCTCGATCCACGGGAACAGCGCGTAGCCGGTGCCGCCGAGGACGCAGACGGTGCCGCCGGTGCGGTCCGGCAGCGGGGCGGCGGCGGGCACGCCGAGGCGGGCCAGGCGGCGGGTCGCGTGGTGCTGGCGGCCGATGACGGCCGGGTCGGCGGTGTCGGCGGCGACGTACTGCTTGACGAAGTACCTGCCGCGGGTGGTGGTCAGCCGCCAGCCGTGGTTCAGCAGGCCGCGGGGGACGGGGGCGCAGGTCAGCGGTTCCCCTAAGTCGCTGTAGCGGCGCAGCAGAGCGCTGAGCGCCGCAGGCGTCGTCGCCGTGCTGCCCGTCACGGGGCACAGCGTAGATCACCAAGGACCGTGGTCCTGGCGGGGTGGCGCGCCACCCACCCCGGCGCGGCACCCGGGTGGGCGCGCCCCCGGCGCACGACGCGGCGCACCGCCGCCGTCCTCCGCCGCGCGGCCGTCCCGTCACCCTCGCGCGTCCGGCTGCGGCCGCCGTGTTGACATCGCCCTCCCCCGCGCGGCGCAACCGTCGGTGCGCCTCGCGCGGCGCATGCCATCCCCCAGCGCGGCCCACGTCATCCCCCTCGCGCGGCGCACGTCGTCCCCCTGCGCGGCGCACGTCGTCCCCCTGCCCGGCGCCCGCGGCCCTCGCGGCGCCCCGGGTTCACTCCACGCTGTGCCGCTCCGTGGCGAGCTTGCCGAGGATCGACGTCACGTGCTTCTTGACGGTCCGCTCCCGCTCGCCGAGCCGCTCGCCGATCTGCCGGTTGGTCAGCCCTTCGCCGATCAGGTCCAGGACCCGCTGCTCGGGGGTGGTCAGCTCCGACAGGCCCAGGTCGTCCGCCTGCACCGACTCGGATCTGGTGCCTCCGCCGCGCAGCCGCTCCATCACCTTCGCGGTCGCCTTGGGGTCGAGCAGGGAGTGGCCCGCGGCCACCTCGCGCACCGCCCGGATCAGGTCGTCGCCGCGGATCACCTTCGGCACGTAGCCGGCGGCGCCCGCCATGACGGCGTCGAACAGCGCCTCGTCGTCCGCGAAGGACGTGAGCATCAGGCAGGCGACGGTCGGGGCGTGCGAGCGCACCTCGCGGCACACCTCGACGCCGCTGCCGTCCGGCAGCCTGACGTCCAGCACGGCGACGTCGGGGTGCGTGGCGGGTATGCGGTCGGGTGCCTCCGCGGCGTTCCCGGCCTCGCCGACGATCTGCACGCCCTCGGCCGCCGACAGCAGGTCGTGCACGCCGCGGCGGACCACCTCGTGGTCGTCGAGGAGGAATACTCGGATATTTCCTTCTTCGCTCACGTGCCCAGCCTTGCACCGTTGCCATGCCGATGCCTCTTACGCAGTTTCGGTATCCGGGATACGGTGCGATTGTCCCGGTGGCCTGCGGGAACGCGTATCTACTAGGAAATCCAAGCAAAACCGCAGGTGGGACGGCTTCGCACAACGGCGGAACTTATGGGTAACGTCTTGTCTTGCGAGCCATCGCCGGGGCACTGTCACGCCTGGCTCGACCATGCCGCACCCACCCCGTGCGCCATGTCGGATCAGGTGAGTGCCTTCCCCACCCCATCGGTGGGGAGACCCAGCTGGCCGCCGGCAGACCCCGGGGGCCGGACAGACGGAGGAGCGAACGTGAGCGTGAAAAGCACTGCCGCGCGGAGGACGACCCGCGGCGGCGCGAAGCGCCGTGGGGGCGAGCCCGGGCTCGTGCAACTGCTGACCCCTGAGGGCGAGCGCGTCGAGCACCCTGAGTACTCCATCGACCTGACGCCGGAAGAGCTGCGCGGCCTGTACCGGGACATGGTGCTGACCCGCCGCTTCGACGGCGAGGCGATCACCCTCCAGCGGCAGGGCGAACTGGGCCTGTGGGCCTCCCTGCTCGGCCAGGAAGCGGCCCAGATCGGCTCAGGGCGGGCCACCCGCCCGGACGACTACGTCTTCCCGACGTACCGGGAGCACGGCGTGGCCTGGACCCGCGACGTGGACCCGCTGAACCTGCTCGGCATGTTCCGCGGCGTGAACAACGGCGGCTGGGACCCGAACCAGAACAACTTCCACCTGTACACGATCGTGATCGGCTCGCAGACGCTGCACGCCACCGGGTACGCGATGGGCGTGGCCAAGGACGGCGCGGACAGCGCGGTGATCGCGTACTTCGGCGACGGCGCCTCCAGCCAGGGCGACGTGGCGGAGGCGTTCACCTTCGCCGCGGTCTACAACGCGCCGGTGGTGTTCTTCTGCCAGAACAACCAGTGGGCGATCTCCGAGCCGACCGAGAAGCAGTCGCGGGTGCCGATCTACCAGCGCGCGGCCGGGTTCGGCTTCCCCGGCGTGCGGGTGGACGGCAACGACGTGCTGGCGGTGCTGGCGGTCACCCGGGCGGCCATGGAGCACGCCCGCAGCGGCCAGGGGCCGATGCTCGTCGAGGCGTTCACGTACCGGATGGGCGCGCACACCACCACCGACGACCCGACCCGCTACCGCGCCGACGAGGAGCGCGAGGAGTGGGCGTCGAAGGACCCGATCCAGCGGCTGCGCACCTACCTGGAGAGGGAGGGCCTGGCCGACGAGGCGTTCTACGCCGGGATCGACGCCGAGAGCGACGCGCTGGCCAAGCGGGTGCGCGAAGGGGTCAGGAACATGCCGAACCCCGAGCCCATGGCGATCTTCGACCACGTCTACGCCGACGGGCACGCGCTCGTCGACGAGGAGCGGGCGCAGTTCGCCGCGTACATGGCCTCTTTCGAGGACGTCGAGAACGCCGCCGTTCCCGGAAAGGGGCACTGACATGACCCAGATGCCGATCGCCAAAGCGCTCAACGAGTCGCTGCGCAAGGCGCTGGAGAACGACCCCAAGGTCCTCATCATGGGTGAGGACGTCGGCCGCCTCGGCGGTGTCTTCCGGATCACCGACGGCCTGCACAAGGACTTCGGCGAGGACCGCGTCATCGACACCCCGCTGGCCGAGTCCGGCATCGTCGGCACCGCGATCGGGCTGGCGCTGCGCGGCTACCGCCCGGTGGTGGAGATCCAGTTCGACGGTTTCGTCTTCCCGGCCTACGACCAGATCGTCACGCAGTTGGCGAAGATGCACGCCCGCTCCCTGGGCAAGGTCAAGCTGCCGGTCGTCGTCCGCATCCCCTACGGCGGCGGCATCGGCGCGGTGGAGCACCACAGCGAGTCCCCGGAGTCGCTGTTCGCGCACGTCGCGGGCCTGAAGGTGGTCTCCCCCTCGAACGCCAACGACGCGTACTGGATGATGCAGCAGGCCATCGAGTGCGACGATCCGGTGATCTTCTTCGAGCCCAAGCGCCGGTACTGGGACAAGGGCGAGGTCGACGTCTCCGCGGTCCCCGGCGACCTGCACAAGGCGGTCGTGGCGCGGCCCGGCACCGATCTGACGCTGGTCGCGTACGGGCCGATGGTCAAGGTGTGCCTGGAGGCGGCCGCGGCGGCCGCCAACGAGGGCCGGAGCCTGGAGGTCGTGGACCTGCGCTCGATGTCGCCGATCGACTTCGACACCGTGCAGGCGTCAGTGGAGCGGACCCGGCGGCTGGTCGTGGTGCACGAGGCGCCGGTGTTCTACGGCGCGGGCGCCGAGATCGCGGCCCGGATCACCGAGCGGTGCTTCTACCACCTGGAGGCGCCGGTGCTGCGCGTGGGCGGGTTCCACGCGCCGTACCCGCCGGCCCGGGTGGAGGAGGAGTACCTGCCCGGCCTCGACCGGGTGCTGGACGCCGTCGACCGCGCGCTGGCGTTCTGAGGAGAGGGTTGTGACAGTCATGACCGCACAGGCACAGCGCTTTCGCGAGTTCCGCATGCCGGACGTGGGCGAGGGCCTGACCGAGGCCGAGATCCTCAAGTGGTACGTGGCCGTGGGTGACACCGTCCACGACGGGCAGGTCATCTGCGAGGTCGAGACGGCGAAGGCGGCCGTCGAACTGCCCATCCCCTACGACGGGGTGGTCAGCGAGATCCGCTTCGACGAGGGCACCACCGTCGACGTCGGCACGCCGATCATCGTGGTGGACGCGGGCGGCGACGGCGCGGACGAGGCGCCTGCCGAGGCGGCTGCTCCCGCCGCGGCACCGGCCGCCGAGCCGGCCGCGGCGGCCGGCGAGGAGCCCAAGCGGCAGGCGGTGCTGGTCGGTTACGGCGTCGCGCCGTCCTCGACCACCCGCCGCCCGCGCAAGCAGGCCCCTGCCGCGACGTCCGCGCCGCCCGCTCAGGCTCCGGCCGCCGCCGCTCCGGCGGCCCCCGCGATCCCCGCACCGGCCGCCCCCGCGGCCCCCACGGGGCTCAACGGGCACGGCGCCGGGCCGGCCACCGCCGGAGACCGGCCGCTCGCCAAGCCGCCGGTCCGCAAGCTCGCCAAGGACCTGGGCATCGACCTGGCGACCGTGGTGCCGACCGGGCCGAACGGCGTGGTCACCCGCGAGGACGTACGGGCCGCGGCCGAGCCCGCGGCGCAAGCGCCCGAGCCCGCCGCGCAGCCGGTGGCCGGGCAGGTCCCGGCCGTCGCGGCCGCCCCCGCGTGGTCGGCGGCCGAACGCGAGATCCGCACGCCGATCAAGGGCGTCCGCAAGGCCACCGCCCAGGCGATGGTCACCAGCGCCTTCACCGCGCCGCACGTCACCGAGTTCGTGACGCTCGACATCACGCGGTCGATGAAGCTGGTGCAGGAGCTGAAGACCGACCCGGCGTTCGCCGGGCTCAAGGTCAGCCCGCTGCTGCTGGTCGCCAAGGCCCTGCTGGTCGCCATCCGGCGCAACCCGGCGGTCAACTCGGCCTGGGACGAGGCGAACCAGGAGATCGTGCAGAAGTCCTACGTCAACCTGGGGATCGCCGCGGCCACCCCGCGCGGCCTGATCGTCCCCAACGTCAAGGACGCGCAGGACAAGACGCTGCCCGAACTGGCCGCCGCGCTCGGCGAGCTGGTCACCACGGCCCGCGACGGGAAGACCTCGCCCGCCGCGATGCAGGGTGGCACGGTCACCATCACCAACGTCGGCGTGTTCGGCGTCGACACCGGGACGCCCATCCTCAACCCCGGCGAGTCCGCGATCCTCGCCTTCGGCGCGGTCAAGCTCCAGCCGTGGGTGCACAAGGGCAAGGTCAAGGCGCGGCAGGTCACCACGCTCGCGCTGTCCTTCGACCACCGCCTGGTGGACGGGGAGCTCGGCTCGAAGGTGCTGGCGGACATCGCCGCGATCCTGGAGCAGCCCAAGCGGCTGCTGACCTGGGCCTGACGGCGCAGCGGCCCGACGGCTCCCCAGCCTGACGGCCCCATGTCCCGCCCGGCGGGACACCGGCACCCCGCGGTGCCACAGCTCGGTCGAGGGGCCGGACGCACAAACGTCCGGCCCCTCAGCCATGCGTGGCACCGCCGCTTCTGGGCCGATTTGTGTTGGCATCGACCGTATGGTCGTCTCAGTCTCCGTCGTCCTGCTGCTGCTCCTGCTGGCAGCGATGCTGATGCGCAACCGTGCCCTCAAGCCCAGTCACGCCGTGATCTGCGTGCTGCTGGGCTTCTGCCTGGCCTCCACGAGCCTGGCCCCCACCATCCAGTCCACCCTCACCTCCACCGCCAACCTGGTCGGCACCATGCGCCCCTGACCCGATCCGCCCCCTGACCTGGTGTGCCCTCTGTGACGCAAGGGGCACCTTGTTCGTACCGCTACGTACTGCGTAGGGTTGGTCACTCGATGTTCGGACGACCCGAACGAAGTGACGAGGGGGAGGACCAGACGTGGGGGGCAGGTTCGCGTGGGGCACCGGTGTGCCCGCGGCGAGGAACGCGCGCGGCGACGGCCGCGCGGCATCACCGGGAAGGCGGCACGCGGCGGAGGTGCCGCGGTGACCCGCTCCTTCCCGCACCTGGGGTTCGACCCGACACCCGGCGACCCCGACCAGGTCAGCACGTTGGCCCGCAACCTCGCCGATCTGCACGGCGAGTTGACCAGGACCGTCGGCGAACTGGACCGCATCGACGCCGGCTACTGGAAGGGCGAGGCCGCCACCGCGTTCGTCGCCCACATCGACCACGACGTCACCCCGCTCATCAGGAAGGCCCACTCGTCGTTCGGCCGCGCCGCGGACGCCCTGTCCGGCTGGTCCGACCAGCTCCAGGGCTTCCAGGCGGAGGCCGACACGCTGGAACGCGAGGCCGCCGCCAAGCAGGGGACCCTCGACCACGCCAGGACCGCCGCCGGCCTGCCGCCCGACACTCCACCGGACCGCCCGCACCCCCAGCCCGAGGCGTCCCCGACGCCCGACTCCACGGCCGGCTCCACGGCCGACGCGGCGGCCGAGGCGAAGAAGAAGCAGGCGGTCTCCGACGCGAGCGACGCCCTCGACGGCGTACGCCACCGCGCCGAGGAACTCCACCACCGCTACACGCAGGCCGCGAAGTCCGTCAGCCACGAACTCCACAAGGCCGGCGACATCGCCCCGGACAAGCCCGGCCTCCTCCACCGCATAGCCCACTCCGTGGAAGGCGCCTGGAACGACACCGTCGCCTGGGTCAAGGACCACGCCGACCTCATCAAGATGCTCGGCGACATGCTCAGCGCCCTGACCGGCATCCTGGCCGCGATCGCCATCTTCACCGCCCCCTTCGAGCCGATCGGCGCGATCTTCGCCGGCGCGGCCCTCATCTCCGGCGCCGCCACCCTGGCCACCCACCTGGTCGCCATGGCGGCGGGCGCGGACGTGAGCTGGCTGACGCTGGGAATGGACGTCGTGAGCGTGTTCCCGGGGATCGGGGGCTTTGCGAAGGGGGCGAAGCTCGCGAAGTTCGGCAAGGTCCTCGACCAGGCGTCGGCACTCCGGCTCGCGGAGGACATCACGGCTGATGGCGGCAGGCTGTCCGCTGTCGCCGTCCGAGCGAAGAGGTTCGTCTTCCTCGGGACCAAGAAGGACGACTGGGACGTTGTGCTCAAGGGCCGCGGGCTCATCGGCCGGGGCCGTGCGGGCATCGAGGGCGCGATCCAGTTCGAGCGCAACTTCCAGTTCACGGGAACCAAGCCCCTCAACGCCGTTCTCAAGGTGATGAGGCGTGATCCGCTCGAGGGGCTGGCACGTCCGACCCGGATCGTCGACGCCACCTCCAAGGTCATCTCGAAGGTTCCCGCCGCGTTCGAGATCCACCACGACGTGAAGACCTTCAGTAAGGACCATCCGCAGGCGGCGCACGACATCAAGACCGCAGCGAAGGCACTGGCCTGGGTGGTCTCGGAGGGGCCGGGATGACCGAGAACATTCCCCCTTTCTCCCTCGAGGTTCCCGAGGGTTTCCACGAACTGCCGGTCGCGGTCGCCGCCGAGGCACGCGAACAGTCCCTCGCCGATCTCGTCCAGGGCATCTATCCGCAGGCCGGTCCCGAGGTGCGGCAGGCGGTCACGCCCATGGTCGCCAGCGCCACCGCGGTGATGGCCGACGCGCAGCTGACCTACGCGGCGATCGGGCTGTTCAGCGACGGGCCGGACAAGGTCGCCCAGTGCGCGCTCACCTTGGCGGTCGCACCCTCGGACCACCCCACCGCCGAGGTCGCGGCACACGGGATTCGCGAGATCCTCGCCCGC
>Ga0123353_10013958_pt1 | contig 11551 bp, 8 predicted proteins | sample TergutLab28metaG_3_FD_92763 | JGI IMG/M metagenome (GOLD analysis project Ga0123353, IMG submission 92763) | Labiotermes labralis P3 segment gut microbial communities from Petit-Saut dam, French Guiana - Lab288 P3 | ecosystem: Host-associated > Arthropoda: Insects > Digestive system > Gut ... | reverse complement strand
TTCCAGCCCGCAAGGTCATGCCCCAACCGGGTGGGCAACGGCGAGGGCAGCAAGTTGGTGGCCGTCCAGGCCACGTTTGGCCTGCTGGACGGCATACCGCCCGGCACGCCGCCGTTGGCGTTGTAGTTTACCGTGTAATTGCCCCTGGGCGTCCACTGCGCGTACAGGGTTACGGACATGGTGGTGTCGTTGAGTACCAGCGCGGAGTACGCGGTGGCGGCCGTTACAGCCGTGCCGCTTCCGTCCGCCGCCGTGTTCCAGCCCGCCAGGTCATGCCCTGTCCGGGTGGGTAGGTTCGGGGCCACGGGCGGAAGGCCGGTGGTCGTCCAGGTAACGCCGGTTCTGTTGGGGGGCATGGTGCCCGCCACACCGCCGTTGGCGTCGTAGTTTACCGTATACCCGGTCTTGGGCGTCCACTGCGCGTAGATCGTTGCCGACATCACCGTGTCGCCAGACACCAGCGCGGAGTACGCGGTGGCAGCCGTTACCGCCGTGCCGCTGCCGTCCGCCGCTGTGTTCCAGCCGGAAAGGTTGTATCCCATCCGAGTGGGCAGATCCCCGGCCGGCGGCAGCAGGTTCGTGTCGGTCCAGGCTACGTTTGTCTTGCTGGGGATGGTGCTCGGCGTGCCGCCGTTGGCATTGTAGTTCACCGTATAGCCGGTCCTGGCCGTGTAGGTAAAATCCTGCCCGGTGGTATTCCCCGTTATCCCGCTGACCGTCCGGGTCGCGGGCGCCACCGAGTACCCCGTCTGCGCGGGCGGGGTGATCACAGTGGTGGAGCCATGCGGCACGTTGGGTATGGTGTACGCGCCCGAAGCGTTGGTAGTCACCGTTTGCGTCGCGCCGCCGCTGATGCTGTAGCTAACCGTCACGTTGCCCACTGTCCCGCCGGTCAGCGTGCCGGTTATGTTGTAGGTAAGGAGGGTGTAGGCAAAATTGTTGCCGGTGGAATTGGCCGCGATGTTATTGATCGTCCTGTTCGCGGGCGCCACCGAGTACCCCGTTTGCGCGGGCGGGGTGATCACCACGTTGGAGCCGTGCACCACGGGTATGGTGTACACGCCCGAAGCGTTGGTCGTCACCGTTTGCGTCGCGCCGCCGTCGATGGTGTAGCTCACCGTCAGGCCGCTCACATTGCCGTTGTCCGACTTTGTTAGCGTGCCGGTCACATCCCAGAACGCGCTGATGGTGAACCGCTTTTGAGACGGGTACGGGACGCCGGTCACGGTAGACCGTATGATATAATCCTGGTTCTTCGCCAATCCGGAAATATCGAAGACGAAGGATGGCGCTCCGGTCACATAAGCCGGCAGCGTTATCGTATCCAGCACAGTTCCGGCCAAATTCAGTATCTCCACCTTGGTTTCACGCGGCGAGGAAATATTGATGTAATCCACCGCGGCAACCAGCGTGGTGTTGTTCTGGGACACGATGCGGATATCCTGGATCGCAGGCAGCGAGCTGTCTATGGTTGTGGTGGTCGAGCCGGTGACCGTCGTCGGCCCAGCTCCGTATGTCCCCGTCAGGGTCAGTATGTCGGCGCCGTTCGGAGCGCCGGGCGGGATCACCACCTCGACGGTCACGGTGGCATTGCCGTTGGCGGGAACGGTCACGGTATTGCCGCCGTAAATGCTGGCCGTATACGACCTGCTGGACACCGCGCTGAGGTTCAGCGTCACCGGCGCCGCGCTGAGGTTAATGATGATAAAGTCGTAGCTGACCGTGACGCCGGGAGGCGCGCTCTTTCCGGCAGGGGAAACGATCATGACCTGTCCGGCCCTCGACCACTCCTGTTCCGCCATGATCGTGGCGGTGCCTCCGACTGGAATGGTGTCGTAATTCCACTGCAGATAATAGCCGTTGTCTACTTCGGCAGCAGTAGCGGTATTTGAGAGCCCCAGGCCTGTATTGTTTCTACATTCGATCTTTCCGGCGCTGTAGCTTCCCGCGTAATAGCGTGCGAAAGGCGTCGAAGGATCCGCCTTGAAGCTCATCAAGCCGGAGGTAGCGTCCCTAAGCAGATACACCATAGGAATTAGCCCGTTGTACCAGGAAGTTCCTCTGTCGTTACCGGCGAACCAGGTGTCGCCGCCGGTGTACATCCTAGCCCCTGTAATGGGCGCGCCGGTGTTGTTGGTGATCTCCCAGCGCTGCTCGATGTGGCGGGAGTTGACTGGCAGCGTGACGTAGGAGGTGAAAGTGATACCGTCCTGTGTCCACACGGTTTTGATCGTCCTGTCGCCCGTGCCCGGCTCAAAGGTGACGTCGCCAAGGCCCAACGTCCCTACGCTGCCAAGAGCCTCGCTAGCGGTTGATGAGCTGTGGCTCATATAATATGTGCTGTATTCTCTTCCGTTGATATGCCATATGGTTCCGTAAGCCCACTGGCTGAAATACTGGTGGGTGGTGTTTCCGGGGGAGGGGTTCAAGGAGAATTCCCAAACGTCCACGGCCATGGACCCGTTGGCAGCGACCCGGAGCCGTAGCGGCTCGCCGGTGGGGCTGTAGGCGTTGGCGCCGACGCTGAGGGTGGCAGTGCCCGTGGCCATAAAACCCATAAACACGGAAACGGTGTAAGGCGCTTCCGCGAGGATTTCGCCGTCCCGCACAATGGCGACCTTCATGTTAAAGGTGCCAAAGCCCATGATGATGTCGCTTTCCTCATAGTCAAAACCATCGAAATCAGTGATGACCAGCAGGTCGCTGATGTCGTTACCCTCGGGGTCATAGGCTTCGAGGCCTTCCAAGAGGAGGCCCTCGTAATATTTTGTGCCCCAGGGGATGGTGCGGTTTTCCGCCACGATCCTGTAGGGCGCTTCGACCGTCACCGTGCGCTGCGCGCGCGCTACGATCTCACCGTCCTCGCCCTGCGCAATATAGGTAACGGTGTATTCGCCAAGTTCGCCGAGATCAAAGCCGCCGTCGTCCTCAACGGCAACCGGGTACTCGGTTCCGCCGGCGTCCCGCGCGCTCACGCCGTCCAGCAGGTCGAACGCCGCGTCGGCGCGGGGAGCTGCGCCGTCCAGCAGGCCGAGCGCCGCGCTGCCGTGGGCAGGTGCGACGCCGCCCGGCGCGGCCATGATGCCGGGCAGGACGAACGGCATGCCGCCGGGGGTAGCCGGGACGTTCGGCGCGGTAACGCTGATGTCGGGCAGGTTGAACGCCACGCCGCCGCCGGTAACTTTGACGTCCGGCGCGGTAATGATGATGTCGGACACCGTGACGACGCGCTCGGCGGTCGCCAGCGCGTCTCCGCCGCCGTCAAACACCGCATACACAACGGTATAGGCGCCGGAAACATCGGCGTCAAAGCCGCCGTCGTCCACAATGGCGGCGTCAACCGGCTCTCCGTACGAATCCTGCGCGCTCACGCCGTCCAGCAGGTCAAATGCACCGTCGCCGTACAGCACGGTGACGTCGGAAGCGCTGATGGTGATCGTGACGTTTTCTTCGCCGCCGACCGCGGGCGACGCCGCCTCGCCGTTGCCGGCCTTCGCAGCCTCGAAACCAGCGAGGGGCAGCGGCCACGCCGCCGAGCGGTACTCCCGCACCGCATCCTCGCCGATCTCTTCGATGATTTCATCATAATCCTGCAGCGTTACGGCAGCGGCGTCCATGTAGCCGCTTTTGAGCGCGCCTTCGATCACGAACGCCACCCGCACCGTGGCGGGAACCTCGTGTTCTTCGTCCGCTTCATTGTATTCGATGGCCACGGCTACGCCCCACACCTGGCCCATGAGGTCCTTCTCACGCAGCCTGGAGGACGAAAACACATCGCCATACACGCGCACATAGGCCGCGCCTTCGAGGATGATAGCCTCGGCAAGCGGATTGCCCGGCGCTGCATCGGTATCGCCGGCAGCCTCGGGCCCGGCTTCAGGTTCGGGTTCGCCCGGCTCTTCGCCTTCGGGCCGAGCTTCGGCGTCAGGGTCAGCCTCAGGCTCCTGTTCAGCTTTGAGCTCCTGCTCGGGCATGATGACTTCTTCATAGGCGGCTTCTTCCTCGGTGGCGAACAAAGACGCCATGTTTCGCACCGTGCCGTCGGAGAGTAGGATCACCGCCAAAGCGAGGGCAACCAAGGCCCGGAATGCCTTTGTTTGGTAGAATTTGACCTTCACCTTTTGCTGTTCCATTTTGCAGTGCCTCCTGTTTTAACATTATTGTTAATGATTGCAATGTGCGCATCGCGCATCCAGAAAGACAGAATGAGGGTATGGAGAAACAGAACTTGTTGCTGCCATCGTAGCATCTTTTGGCAACGAAAACAACAGTTTATGGAGTATTAATCATTATTTAACACTAGCTATTAAATAGCAGTTTAGAAACGGCCCTGCATTTAATACCAATTATTAAGTAACACTTTAGCAACGATTCCGCATAAACAAAAAAGGCCGGATCGCACGCGCGATCCGGCCAGCCCATCGACAAGCCCGCATTAGCCGCTCAAGCGCCATTTCGCGATCAGATGCTTTTTCCTGTCAAGACTTCCGTAAAAGTTGAGATAGAGCAGGCTAGACAACGGCTGCGCTGTGCAGGCCAAGAATAATTCCAGAGAGCATTTCACGTTTCCATTGAGCCGAGCCCACTCCCGGAATTTTTGAAATAAGCCCGGCAAACCCTTGACAAGCGTGCCGATATGGACTATGATACTCTTTGCCGCTAATCCGGCAGTGACGCGGGGTGGAGCAGTCCGGCAGCTCGTTGGGCTCATAACCCAAAGGTCGAGGGTTCAAATCCCTCCCCCGCAACCATCGAAAAAGCCTTGGAAACACTACGTTTCCGAGGCTTTTTCTGTTGCTTGAACATAACGAGCTTTGGCCGCTTATCTTGCGGCGCGTTTTGCCCCCGGCCGCATACAATGAATCGGATGGCAACCCATACGGTTTATATCGATAAGGAGCTCGTTCCTATGATGAAAATGAATCAATGCCGCAGCGCGTGCTGCTGCATGCCCTGCATTTGCCGGCCGCCGTGCCCTTGCCCTAGCCCGCCTCCGGTTCCAATCACCTTGTACGTCGCCTACAACGCAAACGGGGGTGTTGGAAGCCATGTAGATGCAAATTTGCCGGCGCATTCACCCTATACGATAAAAACAGCGGCGCAGGCCGGAATATCCAGACCCCGCTTTACCTTTACCTCTTGGAACACGGAACCCGGCGGCAATGGCGCCGCCTACCTGCCCGGGCAGATCATCGTTTTGACCCAAAGCCTAACCCTCTATGCGCAGTGGACGCCCCAGCCCTCCACCAGCCCGCCGCCGGAAATCGATCCGGTCGTTGCGGGGAGCAGCACGGTCTCCGGTACGGGGGAACCCGGCTGTGCCGTTACCGTCATCCTGCCGGGCGGCGGGCGGATTCAGGCCACGGTGAGCGCGGACGGCCGTTGGATCATCTCCGTTCCCGCCGGTACGGCACTGGCGGCGGGCCAGATCGTATCCGCTGTCCAAACCTGCCAAGGCATGGAGGAAAGCCCGCCCGCAACGGCCATCGTGCAGCCCCGCGCCAACCGCACCGTGACCGGCTTCGTTTCCCCGATGCCCGTAAACGACTTGGGGTTTGGCTCGGCTTTCCTGCGCCTGTTCGACATCGTGGTGGAATTGCGGGCGACCTTCTCAACGCCGGCGCCGCCGCAACTTACGACGGTGGCCATACTCGTAAACAGCGCGGGCGTGGGATCCTTCACCATCCCCAATGTTCCCGAGGGCAAGTATGTGCTCTATATCAAGCGGCCCGGATACCTGGCGCGGCCGATGAACGTCACGATCACCTCGGCTTCCCCCGATACCGTCCTTCTCGCCCCGCCCGACCCCTATGAAAACGGGGTGTTTCATCTTTGGGCGGGCGATGTCGACGGCAGTCTTCGGGTGGATAACGACGACATCGCGCTCATTATCGAGGCCATGGAAGTGGGCGCGCACTATCCGGGCCCGTTCTATTCCGCCAATGCGGATCTGAACGCGGACGGTCTGATAAACGATCTGGATATTATGTATGTACTCGAGAATTGGAACAAAACCGTGCGGGACTATCCCGGCGCGGCGGATGTGGATGTGTTCTCTTAACGCGCGGTTTCTTGTGAGGGGGCGATGACCTCATCGCCCCCCAGAGCGCCCTGCCAGAGCATCAAAAAGCTCTTGACAAATCGCCACAGGTGCTATAGGATTCTACTTGACCATCACGTGGCGGCGTAGCTCAGTTGGCTAGAGCATTCGGTTCATACCCGGAGTGTCAGCGGTTCAAATCCGTTCGCCGCTATCATACCGAGTGATGATGCAGCATCTGCGATGCGAAGGATCACTCGGTTTTCTTTACGCTTTTTACGCGGAGTAGCCAGCGCAGGGCTGCTCCTTTTCTTATTCGGGGCCGCTTGCGAGCGGAATCCACAGCTCCATGTAGGTGATGCCCGGCTCCGGCGTATTGCCATCATACATTTCGGCGCTAAACGCGTCTTGTGTCATGCCATGGCTTTCCAACCATAGGCCGGCGTATGCAAGCGCTTTGTTGAGCGCGGTGGTCACAAGCGCCTCAAAGGTCTCCGCCTCAAACCCGCACACGATGTATTCCCGCGCGGGCAGCACCCACGTTTCAAAAGCCTCGCATTGCGCTCCCGCTTCTACTTCGGCCCCGGCGAAGTAGGTGAAGCGGCCTTCCGGCGCATCGCCCATGTAGGCGACGCCCAACTCCCGGCCGCCGGGCTTTCGGGGAATGCTGTGCTTGCGTTGATGAAAACGCCGCCAAATCTCGCCGGGCATATCGACGCCGGTTTTTTCGCCGGCCGGGATCTGTCCTTCGATGGCGACATGCCCGCGTATGCCCATGAAGCCGACGGGCTCTTTCAGCGCTTTTCGATTCATCTCCAATGTCAACCCGTCGCTGATCAAGGGCACGCCCTCGTCGATCATCGTGTAGCTCAGCAGCAAGTCCGGCTTGCCGAAATGGTTGAGGGCCACCGGGTTGTCCCGGTACTGCGCCGGGGTCATGCCGTACGCGTCCTTAAACGCCCGGGTAAACGTTTCATGGCTGTCAAACCCGCATGCCAGCGCGACATCGAGGATTCGGTTCTCCTTGTTCCTCAGCGCTTCGCAGGCTCTGGTCAACCGGCGCAGCTTGATGTATTCGCGCACCGGCTTTTTGACGAGCCGGGAGAACAGCCGCTGATAATAAAACGGCGAAAGCGCGGCGGTGTCCGCAAGCGCTTCGATGCTGATTTCTTCCCCGATGCGCTCCTCGACGGTGTCCAGCGTTTTTTGTATGGCTTCCCATGCGTGCATGATCGAGCACCTCCTTGCGGACAGGATAACACAAGCGATACGTCCGCGCTTGACCGTGCCTGCCCTCTGGTTTTTGATGAGCAAGCTCTGATATGAGGAACTGCGGGTATTGACATTGGGCAGCATGCGCCGTACCATTGTCCACGAATACAAAAGCGAACCATGTGAGGGCCTGCATGCAAGCGACAAAGCGGTTTTTTTACGGATGGGTCATTGTGGCCGCCGGCGGGATGGTTTTGGCGGTGGGGTTGGGGCTGTTCATCAGCACGTTCAGCGTGTTTGTGATACCGGTCTGCGATTCCCTCGGCTTTTCGCGAAGCCAATTCACGCTCAACCGCACGGTTTTGACGCTGGTAAGCGCGTGCGCGATACCGCTGTACGGCAAGGTCGTTGCGCGCATCGGGATCAAGAAAACGCTGCTAATCGGGGCGTTCACGCTGGCGATGGTAACCTTTGCCTACTCTTTCGCAAGCGAGCTGTGGCATTTTTATGCGCTGGCCGTCGTCAACGGCATCTTTTTTAACGCGCTGAACTTTATGGTGATCGGCATGTTGATCAACCGCTGGTTCAGCGATCAAAAGGGGTTGGCCACGGGGCTCGCCTTTTCCGGAAGCGGGCTGGGCGGCGCCATCATGATTCCGGTGATCAGCCGCGCGATCGAAGTTGCGGGCTGGCGCTTTGCCTACCGGCTCATGGGGATCCTCGGCCTCGCGATCCTGCTGCTGGTGATCCTTCTTTTTATACAAGAAGGGCCGGAAGCGATGGGGCTAAAGCCCTACACCGCCAATAAAACAAAAAAAGACGATACAAACAAAACCAAGGGCCCGGTATGGAACCTGACCCTCGGCGAGTCCCTGAAAACAAGCCGGTTCTGGCTGCTTTCGGCGGGCTTTTTTCTCATTTCCGCCTTTGCGGCGGCCACCAACACGCACTCCGCCCCCTACTTTGCCGATATCGGATACCCCACCGCCGCGGTGTCGGCCATCGTCTCGCTTTTGATGGTGATCCTTACCGTGGGTAAAATCCTGCTGGGCGCGGTGTACGATCGGTTTGGCACGATGACGGGGAACCTGGTGATCGCGGTTTGCAGCCTGGTATTTCCGGTGGCCGCGCTGTTTGCCCACATCCCGGCGGTTCCGTGGATGTACGCCGTGTCCCTCGGCATCGCCAGCTGCGGCTTTTCGGTTCCGGTTTCGATCCTTACCACGCAATACTTCGGCACAAAGGACTACCCGGCACTGTTTGGCGTCTTTACGATGATCACCACGCTGGGGCCGGCCATTTCGATCCCCGCGATGGGGGCGGTGTACGATCGGGTGGGGAGCTACCGGCCGGCGTGGATAGCGCTCCTTGTGTTCTCGGCCATTGTAACCGTGTGCATGGTTGCCGCGGAAGCGACCTATAGAAAAAGTGTACATGCCAAGGACGCGCCCTAATCTTGCTCCAGCCCCCACTCCCGCTTGGCGGCCAATTCCAGCACCGCCGCCTCGATCATGTCCGCGACCAGGGCGGTATCCAGCTTGACGCCCGCCTCTTCCAGCCGCCGCTCCACGTACCGCAGCTTCTCCTCTCCGCGCCCGTGGCCCTTGAAGAGCTGCTCGGCGGCGTGTACGGCGGTCCTTATCAATTGCTGCGCCACGCGGCGCTGCTCCGCGGTGGTGCGGGCCCTGATCCACGGCACGGCCTGGGTGGTGATCCACGCCGCGAGCAAGGACAACACCGCCACGGCAACCCCGGTTAGGTCGATCATTGCAGGATTGGTCAAGGCCCGTCACCTCCGAACGCCAGGTAATCGGCGCCGTTTTCCCCGATGCGGCACCAGCCGGCATGATGCAGCCCCGGCCGCACGCGCCAGTGCACGTACGCCCACCCGTTTTCCACGCGCACCACATCCACAATGGCCCCAATGGGCATCTCCTTGATGCGCCTGCCCCGCGTGTGCGGCTCCTCGCGCAGGTACAGCCCCGACGTGGTGGTGATCACTTGCGCCTGTCCGGGGCCAAGCGCGGAAAGCGATCCCCCCGGCCCCAATTCTCCATTTTCCACTTTCCATTTTCCATTATACGCCACCCCTCTAAGCCAGGCCGCATGGGTCCAGGCGTTTTGCAGGGTGGAGGGATACACCCCACCCCGGCTTTGGCTGGCATGCACCACGGTTCCGGGCCGGTTGTCCGGCGTTTTGAGCCCGAAGCTCTCGCCCACGTACACGCCGGCATGATCCATGGCTCCCGGGGTGCCGCCCGATCCGCCGGGGGGCTTGCGATAGTCGATGTACAGTAGGGCGCCGGGCACGAGCCTGCCCAGGGCGGAGGCCTCGGCCAGCGTGCCCGTCCACGCCATGTTGCTCTGCCACGCGTCGTTGCTGCTGCGCGGCACCTGTTGCCCGCCCAGTTCCTTCATGGCCCAGGCGATCAGGTTGATGCAGTCGGTTCCCCTGTCGCTGCGCCCGCCCAGCACGTAGGGGATGGCCGGGGTGCGCACCTTGCTTACGATGCGGGCGGTAAACTCCTGAGCCGGTATAATTCTTGCCATGGGGTCGCTCCTCGCACAATTTATGGAACATATGTTCGCTTTATATTGTACGATGTCCGCGTATGCGTGTCAATCCGGGCGATGCGCTCAAAGCTGTTCGTTTTACGGCAATGTTGAGCTGTTCATACTTCCGTGCTATACTATGAAAGGAGAACGACGCATAAAAGGGCAGATATCATGTATATCATCGGAGGAATGTGGCATGAGCAAATACGAAAACGCGATGAAACTGATGCAAGAGCGCTGCGGAAACGGCAACAAAGACAACCTGATCGCACTTGCGACCATAGCGCTGTCCGCGAACGCTGCCGGCAATCCCCGCCCTTCTGTCCGCATGGTCGATGCCTACTATGAAGGCGGCGCGTTCTATGTTTCTACGGACGCAAAAAAGAGCAAAATGTTGGAAATCGAGAAGAGCAACGAGGTTGCCATTGGCGGGATAGACTGGTTCGTGGCCAATGGCACGGCTGAAAGCCTCGGTTGGGTCAAGGGCGAGGAGAATGCGGAAATCAGGGCGACAATGAAAAAAGTCTTCGCGTGGTTCGATGACCACGGCGACGAAGACAGCCCGAGCTCCATCGTTTTGCGCATCACCCTTACAAACGGAACGATCATCGATAACGAGCAAAAATACGGCGAGTGGAAATACGAAGTTGATTTTGTAAACAAAACGGCAAAGTAAAAAGCGCGCCCTAACGCACCCTCAGCCGCATCTGCGGTTCCTGCACCGAGGCGATGTGCGCGTTTTCCACCAACACGATGTCCCCGCACCGGGCGATGAGGCGCACGCTCTGCTCGCCGGCGGCGAGCACGATGCCGGCCAGGCTGCGCCCGTCGTCGGTAAAGATGCGCACCGGCTGGCCTTCCAGGGTGCGGAGCCGTTCCTGCAAATCGCGATACATCGTTTTCCCTCTTGCTCTATGTAAGCTCTCGGTACATCCTATTCTGTTGCGAGGGAAGTGTGCTGTTCGGGCTGTCGCCGATCGCAAAGGGGGCGCATAGGATGCACACAGCTACATCGCGCAAAGAGAGAGGGAATCCTGCATGCGGCGCCCGCGTTCCCCAATACTTCATTACATACACAAGGCGGATATGGGCAAGGCGGGCGGTTTTCCAAACTTCTGCCCGCCTGCCCCTCCGCCCATGCGGGTTGCGCCGCCTTCGCCCATCGCGCCGCGCTTACCCATCGCATCGCTTCCGCCTGTTGCCCCGCCGGCGCCGGACATGCCCGCTCCGCAACCGGCGGCGGAGCGCTGCGACGCGCCCGGCTCCCCCCTGTTTGAGCCGCTGCGCTACGACGGCCAAACGGATCCCAACGGCGAGGGCCTGCTGTGCCACCAAGGCCATTGGTACCTGAGCGATGTGGGGGTAAAGGTGCGCAACGAGCTGCTCTCCGGCATGCCCATCGGCCTCAAGGGCAACACGCTGTGCCTGATCAACAAGGAGCACCGCTACTTCATTCCGCTGCGCAACATCGACTACATCCGCACCTTCGAAGGCCTAGAAAGCAGTTTTGAGAGCGGCCTTGACGGCAAAGAAGAATAGTTTACCTATCCAGCCGCGCTGTGGCGAAGAGCTTGCAGCGTCGCGGAAGCGCCGCCGGAGCCCGTTGCAACGGTCAACCCGCCTTGAGTTCCCCCAAAACGCCATAGGAGTAGTGGGAGAAAGCTATATGGGATAAGGGAAAAGCGCTCCTAACTGTGATATAATGTAGGTGTCAAGCCAAAACATTATCCACAGAAAAGGGGC
>Ga0123353_10013956_pt1 | contig 11551 bp, 9 predicted proteins | sample TergutLab28metaG_3_FD_92763 | JGI IMG/M metagenome (GOLD analysis project Ga0123353, IMG submission 92763) | Labiotermes labralis P3 segment gut microbial communities from Petit-Saut dam, French Guiana - Lab288 P3 | ecosystem: Host-associated > Arthropoda: Insects > Digestive system > Gut ... | reverse complement strand
TTCAAAAGCAACTTTTTCAATCCGCTGCCATTCCAAATACGTTGTGACTATAATCACGGTGTTTTTATCAATCTTGTCGTTTATTTTATTTACAAAATCAATTCCGTTTGTCCCAGGCATGTCATAGTCAAGGAAAATAATATCATATACAAGCCCCGTGCTCCTGGCTTTTTTCACAAGGTTGAGGGTTTCATCGACATTTGTCGCCGAATCTGCTTTTATGCCGAAACTTTCGGTTATGCTTAATAAGCGTTTTTTCGTATTGTCATCGTTTTCAACGATAAGCAATCTGATATCTTCTGGTCGGATGCCGTCAAAGATAACGGTATCCTGATGGGAAGCGCACTGCAGGCCTACCTCGAAAATGAAAGTGGAGCCGGATCCGGTTTCTGATTCTACCCAAATACGCCCGCCCATTTTTTCAACGATACTTTTTGAAATGACAAGTCCGAGCCCCGTGCCGCCGAATTTTCGGGAAACGCTGCCATCCGCCTGCTCGAAAGCATTGAAAAGCCGGGCGACTTGTTCCTGCGTCATCCCTATGCCTGTATCTGAAACGGAAAAGCGAAGATGGATTATGTTTTCTTCCTGCCCGGTCTTTTCAACCGTAAGCGCTATTTTTCCCCCCTTGGGAGTAAATTTCACGGCATTTGACAAGAGATTCGTTAGTACTTGCGAAAGTCTGAGATCGTCCGCTATATAATTTAAATTCAGGTCGCGGCTTAGCACTACGTCAAACTTCTGATGCTTTTTCTCTATATTGTCGATAACGATGTTACATACTTTCATCAGCATTTTTTCTATATTCATTGGTACGTTTTCAAGCTCAAATTTACCAGCTTCGATCTTCGACATATCCAAGACATCGTTGATGATCCCCAAAAGGTGCCCGGACGAAACGCCGATCGTGTCAAGGCAGTATTTCAGCCTGGACACATCGTCCGTCGTTTCCGCGATCTTTGTCATGCCGATGATCGCGTTCATAGGCGTACGCATCTCATGGCTCATGCGGGACAAGAATTCGCTTTTAGCGCGATTAGCTTGCTGCTCAGCCTTGTACAAATCATTTTCTGCTTTTTCTTTTTCCCTCAAATAACGGTCTAAATCGATCGCTGCGGAGTTCACGGCTTTTTTAATACGGTCAAAATCACCTTTGTATTCACTTAATATCCGGGCGCTGAAATCTCCATTGGCGATGTTATGAAGGGTGTCGGCAGCCTCGTCAATGGGAAGCATGATTGTGTCCATCAAATCATTAAACTTTGTAATAACTTCGCGCCACTCGCCAGGATACTTGTCTGGATGAGCACGGTAATTTAAATTACCGTTAGTAGCATTTTCTACTAAATCTTTAATTTCTTGATGCATACCGATAACGATTGCTTGCATGGTGGAAAAATTCTGTGATAACATTCCGACCTCATCATTGGCCCTCCTCATCGGCATATGTATATCCATATCACCCTGTGCAATTTTATTAGACGCTATTTGCAATGAAAACAAGGGTTTTGCGACAGACTGCCGTATATAGAATATAGGGATCCAAATAATCACAAAAAAGATCAGAAGCGAAATCACCAACATTGTTAATCCAAAATTGTAACTTCTTGAAAGGGCTTCATTGAGCGATATAAGTACGCCGATTAACCCAATGGGTTTTTGGTTCTCATCAAAAATAGGCGCATAAGCTGAAACGCCCCAGCTGCCGTCTATGTTGAGTCTGTAAACATCACTTACATGGGCTGTGCCGCTTTTAAACGCATCAAAGGCAGCTTGTGGAAAAATCGATAATGGTACCTCGCCATTTAAACCAAAAATATCCCCATGCCCTTCTAAATACATTATCATACCGGATTCAGGATCAAATGTGCCGCCGTAAAAATACAGAAGGTTTTCCTCAGCCTTGATTCTCTCGAATTGTTTCTGTAAATGCTCATAATGTTCATTTTTCTCATTTGTATTGATAGCATGCCAGAATTCGCTCGATGTTATGGACATAGCGGCGGATTTCGCGATAGCCATAGCTCTATCCGAATTGCTTTTTATAGAATCATCGCGGTGAATCATATAACTGAAAACTCCGATTGATATTGTATTTACTAAAATGATGATTAAGACAATGATTGTAACCTTTGTTGATACCATTATTCCTCTTTTCATTATTTAGAAATCCCTTCCTATATGATTTTATAGTAAGCCGGAGCGGTAATCAATGCACCAATTATATCATAAAGTCCTGTGTTTTACAATAAAAACCACTTGGCGGCGGTTGGGAAACTCGAAAACTCGAAAAAACATTGATAGAACTTGCATAATATGGTATAATTTTATAACTATTATGACTATGTGGAAAACGTTGAAGCAAGTGGAACAATCCAAAGAGGAGGTATAAACGAATGAAGAAAACAAGAAAGATGCTGGCTGTCCTTCTGGCGATGATAATGACGCCAGGGCTGCTTTCCGTCAGCCCCCTGACCGCGTATGCAGCGCCGGGCGACCCCGACTCGCCAACCTTTGTAAATCCGTTTACCGACGTATCGGAAAATGCGTGGTACTTTGGCGATGTTCAGTATGTATGTGAAAAGGGTTTGATGAACGGTACAGCAGTTGATAAGTTCAGTCCCAATATGACATTGACCAGGGAAATGTTGGTCACTGCGCTATGGCGTTTGAGAGGCAGTCCTATGCTGGCCGACTTCCAAAATCCATTCAGCGACGTGGACTGGCGGGAATCCTATTTTGACGCAGTGCTGTGGGCAACGGCGAGCAAAATAGTCAGCGGCTACGGCGACGGGAAATTCAGGCCGGACGACCCCATCACAAGACAGGATTTCGTGGTCATCCTTATGCGGTACATGAATGATAGGGAAATCAACATACCCGTAACACTGCAATATATTTTATTTGCGGATGAGGTCAATATTTCCGGTTATGCTAAGGACGCGATCCAGACCTTTAATAAACTTGGCATAATCAACGGCATTGGCACAAACGAGGCCGGACAGACTATCATCAACCCCAAAGGCAATACAACGCGCGCTGAAGCTGCGGCAATGCTTCACGGGTTTATGGAATTAATAAATTCAGGAGACTTTGAGAATAAGCTTTGAGGTTAATTATGAATCAAAATGATCATAAAGATTTATTAACAATGATTCAGCTTGAATATAACGCTATGCGGGATGAAATAAGGAATTGTGAATCCCACATATTTCAAATTATGCAAGTATCATTGACTGTAATCTTTGCGTTGGCCGGGGTCGCTGCGGCGAATATAGGTACGCCAAATATTTTACATATAATATGCTTGTTTATTGTTCCCGCTGCCTCGTTTTCCGCTTTGATACTCATATTTACAGAAGTGCTGCGGGTAAAGAGAGCGGGAGATTATATCTGTATTTTGGAGGCCAAAATGCAGTTGTTGTTTAGTAATAGAAACTGCCCGGAGCTTGAGCAATGGAAACCAATGCAAAAAACGATTGAGGACTGCCTGCAAATCGGAAATACAAATGTCAGATTAAGCAGCCCTCTTATTTTCGAGAGCTGGATACGAGAATTAGAAAATATCAGGGACAAGAAAAGAAGGCTGGTGAATTTTAGCGGAATAAGGTACTTAATGTTTTTCTTTCTCCCATGTTGTGCATACATCATTTCTTTCTTGTCTCAGCTGATATTTTATGACAATTCTATATTTGTCATGAATAGTTATATATTGCATCTTATTTCCTTGCTTATTTACGGCCTTATAAGCGTGTATATCATAATGCAGGGGAGAAAACTGTTACGGTTAATAAAAGAGCAAAAGGTTCCGGATAATGTTCGATATAAAGAAGGTGATTAAAAAACCCGTTGTAAATAGGGAAGCGCAGAAGGACAGTTGATTTCTGTCCTTTTGCTTTGGGTATTTACAACTTAATATCCAATTCCGTGCGGCCGAAGCGGCCGAATCATCAGGCGCTAAAAAAAGCAATGAAGATACCCGCTATCAGGGCGGAGCCTATCGTGCTTGCAACAATCGGCCCCATCGCATGCATCAAAAGATGATTCTGTGGGTTGTATTTTTGCCCCATTCTTTGAGAAATACGCGCGGCCATCGGCATTGCAGAAACGCCCGAATTGCCGATCAGCGGATTTACTTTTCCGCCGGTTACCGCGCAAAGGAGCTTAGCGATTAAGATGCCTCCAACAGTTCCAAAGACAAAGGCTAAAAGGCCGCAGGCAACAATGATCAACGTTGGAGGGGTCAAAAAGCGGTCCGCGGTAGCAGAGGAGCCAATGGAAAGCCCAACCAGCAAAGTTAATACATTCAGCACGTCATTTTGTAGAGAACGGACATATCGCTCTGTTACGCCGCTTTCTTTAAGTAAATTGCCTAACATCAGCATCGAGACCAATCCTCCTGCTGCCGGAACCAACAAAAGGGTGACAATCGTAACCGCAATAGGAAAGATGATCTTCTGCCTTTGAGTGACTTTCTTGGGTTCGGGCATGATGACAAGCCGTTCTTTGTCCGTTGTAAGCAACCTCATAATCGGCGGCTGGATGAACGGGACAAGAGCCATATATGAAAAAGCGGCAATGGCTACAGAAGGAAGTAAATCCGGCGCAAGGTTGGTAGCGGTAAAGATTGATGTTGGCCCGTCGGAGCTTCCTATAATAGCGATGGAAGCCGCTTCATTCAGGCTGAAGCCATCGAATCCCGGAATAATTGGAGCCAGGACATTTCCTAAAAGCAGAGAAGTCCCGAACGCCACAAAGATTCCAAGCTGACCGCCCAGCCCTATAAGTGCGCTTCGCGGAGAGGATATGAGAGGTCCGAAATCAGTCATGCTTCCGATACAGAGGAAAACCAAAGGCGGATAGATTACCCCAATGATCCCCTGATACAGGAAATTCATAAGGCCCCTGCGTCCATCTTCATAGATAAAGTAAGCATCCAACCCGGCGACCGGTATATTTGCGATCAATATTCCAAAAGCCAAAGGAAGCAGCAGCAGCGGCTCATATTTCTTCACGATGGCCAAATAGGCCAAAGACAAGGCGAGCAAGATCATGATCGCCATTGGAAAGGTCATTTCCGTAATGCCGACAGCACTTAATAATGTTTCTCCAAACGACATATGTTAAATCTCCTCTTTTTTGATTATGTTAACCTCATTATATTTTAATATGGTTTGCCTTTTTTTACAATGTCAAACTTTATATAATAATATAAGAATAGAGAATATTGTATACATTGTATCAATACATTTTCTGGTTTGTCAAGTTGGATAGGATATGATATTATATAAAAAAATACATAGAGAAATGAGGAACTGAAATGAACGAATCACAGATCGCAAATCCTGCGCCGCTTGGGCTTTTGTCTTTTGGAATGACGACAGTCTTATTGAATTTACACAATGCCGGCATCATCGGCCTTTCAATCGTAATCGTTGCGATGGGTATCGCCATTGGCGGATCAGCGCAGATTATCGCGGGCATTATGGAATTTAAGAAAAACAATATGTTTGGCGCTACCGCATTTGTAGCATATGGTTGGTTTTGGTGGTCGCTGGTCATCATCTGGTGCAATCCGTTTTCCGATAGAATTGCCTCTGCGGATCCGAAATCAATGGGCTTCTATTTGCTTTTATGGGGAATTTTCAGCGGATTTATGTTTATAGGGACTTTGAAACACAACACCATCAGTAAAATTATATTTTTTACACTAACTGTGTTGTTCTTCCTGTTAGCAACTGGAGACTTTACTGGAATACACGCAATTACGACGTTTGCCGGCTATGAAGGAATATTCTGCGGCTCCAGCGCCATCTATGCTGCTGTGGCTCAGATTATCAATAGTGAGTTTAAAAAGAATATTATGCCTTGCTAAATACTGATGGAGGAAAGTATGCAATATCGAATCGATCCAAAAACAGGAAATAAATTGTCCGCGTTAGGATTTGGGTGCATGCGTTTTCCCAAGTCATTTGAAAAAACAGAAGAGATGATTCTTCACGCCATAAAACAGGGTGTGAATTATTTTGATACAGCGTATCTCTACAGCGGAAGCGAAGAGACGCTAGGCAAGATCCTTTCAAAGAACAACGTGCGCGATCAAGTTTATCTCGCGACGAAACTGCCTAACATGTTGTGCCGCAGTGGTTCTGATTTCGATAAATACTTTGACAGGCAGCTGGAAAGGTTAAAAACAGACCATATTGATTATTACCTGATCCATATGCTCGGAGATATTAATCGCTGGGATACTCTTTGCAGATGGGGTATAAAAGAGTGGATCCAAACAAAGAAAGAAAGCGGACAGATTAAGCAGATCGGCTTTTCATTTCATGGTGCGCAAAATCAATTCATGCGGCTGCTTGACGCTTATGACTGGGAATTCTGCTTGATTCAATACAATTATTCGGATAAAAACTACCAGGCAGGAGTTACCGGATTAAAAAGGGCGTCTGAAAAAGGACTTCCGGTATTTGTGATGGAACCATTGCTTGGCGGAGAGCTCGCAAACGGCCTTCCGCAAGAAGCGGTCAACATTTTTAAACGTTCTAATTCTAAACTTTCACCGGCCGCATGGGCCCTCAAATGGGTTTGGGACCAGCCGGAAGTGACGCTGCTGCTTTCGGGGATGAATGAACCGGAACAACTTAGAGAGAATATAGCGATTGCAGAGAAAACATATCCAAACTCGCTAACAGAAAAAGAGCATAAAACTTTTGAACGCGTAATCGAAATTTTCAACGCTTCCTATAAGATTCATTGCACCAGCTGCAATTACTGTATGCCATGCCCGCATCATGTGAACATACCGGCATGCTTTTCCGCGTACAATACATCGTTTACGATGGGAAAGAAGGCCGGTATGAAGAACTATCTAATGAGCGCGGGCGGTATGTCGCGCCAGAAGAATTTCGCGAGTTTGTGCAAAAAATGCGGAAAATGTGAACTGCGATGTCCGCAGCGTATTGAAATCATAAAATCGCTGGAGCTGGTAAGCAAGAGAATGGAACCGCTTTGGCTAAGGCCGGCGTTATCGGTTGCGCGAGTTTTTATGGGATTAAAGAAAGAATAAAAAACAGAGGAGCAGCGATTTCCTTTCTGCCGCTGCTCCGCAAGATAAACCCAACTTTTGAATCAAAAACGAATGGACTACACTGGGTTTTTAGAGAAATAATTTCGATTGTATTCTACAGAGGCGTCGTTTGGCTTAATTTCGGCGGCTTTTTCATTATAGTAAAATGCCCGCCCGCGGTTTCCTATTCTGTCATAACAGACGCATAGCTGCATGTACGGTTGATATCTGTAACAGTCGAGTGAGTGAAATCCACTATCATCAGAGTCTATCTCCTGCTGGGACGCAAGTTCATACCAAAAGATGGCGGCTTTATAATCATGCTGATTAAAAAACCGCAGTCCGATGGCACAGCATATTTCCGCGCGGGGAGGGCCATACCTGAAACTTCGCAGCAATGCGTCAAAAGCTTTATCTGGTTGATTCAGCATGTTATAAGTATTGGAAAGGTTCAAGCAAGCGTCGATGCAATTGCTGTACCACGCATCTTTGCTTGACAAGAAGTCGTTAAACATATTTGCTGCTTCTTCGTATCTTTGATTATCATACAATTCTCTGGCATAATAAAATTTCAGGCGTGGAGACAGTTGTTTGCCTTGCGACAAAAGTTTTTCCATTATACCAATGTTTCGTTTGGGGTCTCTTTGGAGTTTTTTGTTATGGGTTATTGCAATATCTTCATAGATCACATGACCGTACGGAATGATAACTTCGTGAATCGGTTCCACCCATTGGTAATTTCTTTTCCTGGCAAGGAGCCTTTCGCGGAAATAAGAGAAAACAGGGTTTCCGTCATTGTCAAAAGCGGTATTATATTTTAGCATAACAATGTCAACTGAAGGCTGAAGGGTTTCTTTTAGCCGCAATAGTTTTTTTCGATCTTCTTCGCGTATAATGTCGTCCGCGTCCAGCCACATGATATAATCCATTGTAGCCTTTGAGAAAGAATAGTTCCGGGCAGCAGAGAAATCATCAATCCATTCAAAATCGTAGATCTGATCGGTATACCGGTAGGCGATTTCTTTGGTTCTGTCCACAGATCCAGTATCGATGACGATGATTTCATCTGCGATGTTCCGGACGCTTTCAAGAGCGCTGGCAATGACGTCTTCCTCATTTTTTACAATCATACATAAGCTGACCGATATCATGCTTGCCTCCATCGCTTCTGATTTTTCGATAAACTCGAGGGTTGGGAAGGAGGCGTGCGGAGCCTCCAAACCGAAACCTTTTATAGCGGAATGTTGCTAGTAAATGATCGCTGTGGATTTCATGCTTGCGGCGACAACATTCGACAATGAGCCAGGATCAAGAACAGCTTGTTGCGTAGGATGAACATTGCGGAGCGTTAAGTTCGCCGGCACGTCTGACGGTGAAAGAATGAACGAAGCGCGCCCCATCAATGTTTCGGAAGCGGATAGCGATTCATACCTTGATCCAGGAATTTCATGATTATCCAGGAAGAGGGCCAGCGCAGTATGCGCATTTTGCGGTCGGAACATATATTCAACATTGTATATGCCCGGAGCGGTTAAGTTAACCATCGCAGGAGAGACACACGACATACCCAGAATCGGGAAAGCCGGTACTGCAGGCTGAGCAAACGTTACCGCTTCTCCTGGAGCAAAATAGCCGTCTCCTATATTATGCAGATACAATACTCCCGCTGTGGATCCGTCCATACCATTGGCGCCAGTCACTCCGGTTACGCCGGTGACTCCGCTAACACCTGTGGCGCCGGTAGCGCCCCTGACTCCCTGAATGCCCTGGACACCCTGAGGCCCCTGGCTTCCGGTAGCCCCAGTGGCGCCCCTATTACCGACCGGACCTTGTAAGCCTACGGGACCTGCAGGACCCATCGGGCCGGTCGGACCAGTCGGACCAGTCGGACCGATCGCGCCGATCGCACCGGTTGCACCGATAACACCGATCGCACCGGTTGCACCGGTTATTCCGATTGGCTGGAATGATCCTTGAGCAAGGCTTCCAAAGACAGGCTCATTGTCTAGACAGTTAACTTGACGGTTAAAGCAAGCGTTTTTACACGAATTGTTCTGGCCTGAGAAATTATCGCAACCGCACTTGAAAAATCTGTCGGATCTATCCAATTTGTTACAATTACCCATATAATTAAAACCTCCAAGTGCTAAGCAAAATGTAGCACATAAAAATGGTCTAAGTCTTGATAAAGACTTAACTTAGTATATGAAATGAATTTGGTTTTCGTGATTAATTTTGTCACAATGTACATGGAATTAATTCAAAGGGGAGAGAAAAAATAAAAAGCGGCATTCGCCGCTATCACTAATACAAAACCATACTGAATCCCATTAAATGAAATAACTCGCCTGTAGTTTGCGACTGAGGCGAGTTACTATTTTAGTAACTATTTCCGAGGTTGCCGTCTGTGGGCTCCTCAGCTGTTTTGATTATAATCCTTATCACAACAATCGTCAATCAAATTTTTTCGTGAGAACAGCCTGTTTACAATCAGTATAGCAACGAATTGATTGAACCCATAGGTTTTGATTTCGTCAGCATAGCTTTCTTACATTTCCAAATTTCTTTGTTTTTCTTCTGTTAGAACGCCGGATAAAACATTCATCTCAATTCACATCGTACAAAGATTGTGCCCCACAAAAGTCATAATGTCAACAATTGTGGGGCATAAAATAATTTCATTTTCAACGCATTTTAACTTAATCTCGCAAGAATTCTCCAGAAATATGACGAAGCGGTTTTGGGAGTGGATGTGAGCAGGAATATTGCAATGATTTCAAATTTTGGGATTTCCAAGCCTGATGTCGTCATAGGGAAGCAGTAATATCAGAAAAAAGATATGATAAACAGTCTAATCTTCGCTTGACATTTGCCGGTTTGTATATAGAATAGAAGTACGTGCCAAAAAATTGGTCAAAAAATTGGTTTAAAGAAGGAGCATTTCAAATGAAACAAAAAGTTAAAGTCCTATTCGCAGCAGTAATGATTCTAACACTGTTATTCTCCATGGGTGTAACGAGCGCGTTCGCTGAAGAAGAGTCGGTTAATGCGATTAGCGCGTTATTCACCAGACAATCATCGTCAACCAGCGCGTTCTCCGTAACTGCGGAAAGCACCGGGTCCCCGACATCGATGACGTTAAAAATCACATTACAATCCGCTACTACTGGTTCTTCGAGTTACTCGAATGTCAGCGGAGTCAGCCCGGCCGAAAAAACACTCCCTAATGTGTCCATAATTGGTATCAGCGGAACTTTCCCGACTCCGACAGGGAAAGATTATCGTATAAAAATAGAAGCGACGGATGTTATAGGTGGTGTGCAACACACAAAAATAGACTATGAATACCTGTAACGGTTAAACAGATAGGAGGGCGCGGGATTCTGAAGTGATTTTAGAACCCCTCTCTTCTTTCTTAATAAAGCTTCAACCCTTCTGCAATCAACAGCATTTCTTCGTGAGGAATTGTGCCTTTAACATTAATCATGCGAATAGCGTCAAAAACAGTAACTCCATAAGTATCATCTACTGTACTCACCCATTTTAGAAGTGCTCTGTCTTTGAGGTCAATCCGTTCCATTTCAACATCGTACAGGTTTTGTGAGCCTTGTTCATCATATTTGTGAAGATTAATAAAGAAGTAATCGGTTTCATCTTTCGAAAAACGGTATTGTGCATTATAAGAATTGCTATCAAGTTTATTGATTTCCAGTTTTTGTAGCAAGTACCCTCCCGGTACGTACGTTGGTACACAAAAGCCAGGCACAAAAGCAATCGCTTTATCGATGTCATCCATGCTGCTGATCTGTATCGATTCTTCATCCTCATTTACATAGGTGGATTGTAAGTCTTTACTTGAGAATGCTTCTTTTAGATCATTCCCTTTTATTCTAATCGTGTCCAAAGTTATTGCGCGAAAAACGGATATTCCCGATACTACTATGATGAAAAAAATAAATACGAGTGCAAAACGCAGCCCCCTTTTTATCTTATGAAGTTTCATGTTAATCCTTTCAAGATTAGAGTCTTTTCTTCCTCTGAAATGGTTCCGACAACGATGATCTCATCGCCGACAATATGAATCCAATAGTAATCAGCTTCATCTTTCTGAAAATGATAGAGCACAGTATAAACATCGCTTGCCTGATTGATTTGCAGGACTTCTAATGAGTAACCTTTGGGAATATATTCCGGCACACAAAGATCAGGATAAACGGCAATCGCTTTACTGATTTGTTCCATGCCATTGAATTTCCATATGTCTTTCAATTCATCCGATTTGATTTGCACATCTTTTGATTTCGCTAATTTATTTTGTAAATCAAAGAAAAATTCCTTAGTGGCTGTCACTGGGCGTGTTGTATGGTAAATTGAAGCCCCCAAAGCCGAGATCAAAAACAAAATGAGTATCGCGGATGCTTTCTTGCAGCGCGAGAACTTACGCCTGGATGGCCCGGCCGGTGTGGCTTGCGTGGCCGG
>Ga0123353_10013955_pt1 | contig 11552 bp, 8 predicted proteins | sample TergutLab28metaG_3_FD_92763 | JGI IMG/M metagenome (GOLD analysis project Ga0123353, IMG submission 92763) | Labiotermes labralis P3 segment gut microbial communities from Petit-Saut dam, French Guiana - Lab288 P3 | ecosystem: Host-associated > Arthropoda: Insects > Digestive system > Gut ... | reverse complement strand
GTCGTAGAGGGAGGGCTCCGTCGTGTGCTCCGCCTGCCGCGTGAGCCGGGCGACGATGCCGCCGGCCAGGTCCTGTTCCCGCGCGGTCAGCTCCCGGTACTGCGCGATCTCGGCCAGCGCGGGAGCCAGTCCGGCGATCCCCGAGTAGAGCGAGTCGCGGTGCTCCTTGGTCATCTCGCCGGAGGGCACCCCCTCCCCCGCCCCGGGCGTGCCCTCCGGCGGCACCGTCTCCGGCAGCCACGGCCCCTCGTCCTCGCGCACCTGGTCCAGCACCCACGACCAGGCGCGCTCCCCCACGTCCCGATATCCCGCGCCCCTCAGCATCCGGCCACGCTAGCCCGTCGGGCACCCGGCCACTACGGCGCCCGGCGCCGGCCTCACCGCTGGAGCCGGCTCAGCCCGACCGCCACCGCGACGATGGCGCCGAAGATCCACCAGGCGCGCGGATTGCCGAAGTTGAGCGTCCAGCCGAGGCCGAACCGGCGGCCGACCATGATCGCCGGGTCGTCGCGGTTGACGTAGATGACGCCGGCCTTCCAGTAGCGGTCGTCGTCGCGGCCGCCGGCCCCTCGCGCGCCGGCAGCTGCGCCGTCGGGCGCGGGCAGCCGGTGGCCGCCCTGGCCCATCCGCAGCAGCACCACGACCAGCCCCACCGTGCCGGCCGCGACCGGGACCAGGGGCAGGGCGGCCGCGGCACCCGAGGGGCGGTAGACCTGCCAGATCTGCAGGGCGCCGAGCAGCAGCCCGGCGTCGGCCAGGGCGGCCAGCAGCAGCACCGCGCGGGCGGTCACCCCGAGGAAGCGCCGGTAGCGAGCGGTCGAGGCGGGGTCGGTGGCGTCGGTGTCCGGGCGCGAGCGGTAGGTGAGCACCAGCAGCCCGACGACCACCGCGGTCACGAAGACCTGGGCGGGGACGATCGAGAAGGCGCTCCACACCGATCGGTCGGCCCAGCGGTCGGCGGTGCCCGAGAGGGTGAAGTGCACGGGCAGCCGGCCGGGCAGGTCGGGGTACCGGACGATCCCGGCGATGACGGTGGCGACGACGACGGCGAGGGCCGGCACCGCCCACAGCACGGGGAAGCGCTCGGGCTCGGTGCGCCAGGAGGTGTCGGCGGTGACGGTCTGCCGGACGCCCTCGAACCAGCCCTCCGCCGTCTTGACCGCGGTGATCCGCTCCCGGGCGAGGAGGAAGCAGCCGAACCCGGCGGCCACCTCCAGCAGCACCAGCGGGGCGACCAGCCAGGCCGAGCCGGAGGTGGACAGCACGGCCGCGACGGTGCAGCAGACCGCCAGCACGCCGGTGCGCAGGATGTAGGCGCGCCGCTCGCGGCCGATCACCGCGGCGCCGGTGCGCCCGGGCGGCACCCGCACGCCGAACTGCACGGTGGGCCGGGTGACGAGCGGCGACAGGCAGATCGCCGCCCCGACGAGCAGTACGGGGAAGGCCGCTATCAGGCTCTGCGCGGTCATGAGTGGTGCCCTCCGTCCTCGGCACCGGGCTCCCCGGGGCCGGACTTCTTCACGCCGGACTCTCCTGCGCCGGGCTCCCCGGCTCCGGCGAACGCGGCGACGGTGCTCCGGCAGTGCGCGACGATCTCCTCGGCGCTCACGCCCTGCGCGACCGCCTCGGCCAGCAGCGTCCGCAGCCGCGCCGCCCACGCGTCGACATAGCCGGGCTCGGGCGCGCCGCTGGCGGCGTCCCGCTGGACCACCGCACCGGACTTGCGGTTGATCCGCACCAGCCCTTCCTGGCGCAGGATGTCGTAACTCTTGTTCACCGTGTGGAAGTTGATCCCCAGGTCGGTGGCCAGCTGGCGGGTGGACGGCAGCGCGGATCCGGCCGTCTGCTCCCCGTCCGCGATCGCCTCCACCAGCCGGTCCCTGATCTGCTGGTAGATCGGCACCGGCCCGTCCGGCTCGATGGTGAGCAGCATGGGCACCCCCTCGCATCTGTTATAGCTGTTGTAGAGCAGACCAACGCACCCGGTCAAGCGCGGGGGCAGGGCGCTGTCGATGCGCGGGCGGCGTCGGGATATCTTGATGTCAAGCAATGTTGGAGACTGGAGCGGAGTAACCCGGTGGCTGACTCGACCATCATCTATACGCACACCGACGAGGCCCCGGCCCTGGCGACGTACTCGTTCTTGCCTGTGGTCGAGGCGTACGCCGCGACGGCCGGGGTCACCGTCGAGACCCGTGACATCTCGCTGGCGGGGCGCATCATCGCGGTCTTCCCTGAGTACCTCCAGGAGGGCCAGCGCATCGACGACGCGCTCGCCGAGCTGGGCGAGCTGGCGAAGACGCCCGAGGCGAACATCATCAAGCTGCCGAACGTCTCGGCCTCGATCCCGCAGCTCAAGGCCGCGGTCGCCGAGCTGCAGCAGCAGGGCTTCGCGCTGCCGGAGTACCCGGACGACCCGAAGACCGACGAGGAGCGCGAGGTCCGCGCCCGCTACGACCGGATCAAGGGCAGCGCGGTGAACCCGGTGCTGCGCGAGGGCAACTCCGACCGCCGTGCCGCCGCCGCGGTCAAGAACTACGCCAAGGCCCACCCGCACCGCATGGGTGCCTGGAGCGCCGACTCCAGGACCAACGTCGCCACCATGGGCGTGGACGACTTCCGCACCACCGAGAAGTCCGCGGTCGTCCCGGGCGCCGGCTCGCTGCGCATCGAGCTGGCCGGCGACGACGGCAGCACCACCGTGCTGCGCGAGTCGGTGCCGGTGCTCGACGGCGAGGTCGTCGACGCGTCCGTGATGCGGGTCGCGGCGCTGCGCGAGTTCCTGACCGCGCAGGTCGCCAAGGCCAAGGCCGAGGGCGTGCTGTTCTCGGTGCACCTGAAGGCCACCATGATGAAGGTCTCCGACCCGATCATCTTCGGCCACGTGGTCCGCGCGTTCTTCCCGAAGACCTTCGCCGAGTACGGCGCGGTGCTGGCCGCCGCCGGCCTGACCCCGAACGACGGCCTGGGCGGCATCCTCAAGGGCGTCGAGGCGCTCCCCGAGGGCCCGGCGATCAAGGCGTCCATCGAGGCCGAGCTGGCCGAGGGCCCGGCGCTGGCCATGGTCGACTCCGACCGCGGCATCACCAACCTGCACGTGCCCAGCGACGTCATCGTCGACGCGTCCATGCCGGCCATGATCCGCACCTCCGGCCACATGTGGGGCCCCGACGGCAACGAGGCGGACACCCTCGCGGTCCTGCCGGACAGCAGCTACTCGGGCGTCTACCAGGCCGTCATCGAGGACTGCCGCGCCCACGGCGCCTACGACCCGGCGACGATGGGCTCGGTGCCCAACGTCGGCCTGATGGCGCAGAAGGCCGAGGAGTACGGCAGCCACGACAAGACCTTCGAGATCCCGGTCACCGGCACCGTGCGGGTGGTGGACGAGGCCGGCAACGCGGTGCTGGAGCAGGTCGTCAGCGCCGGCGACATCTTCCGGATGTGCCAGACCAAGGACCTGCCGATCCAGGACTGGGTCAAGCTGGCCGTCACCCGCGCCCGCGCCACCGGCGACCCGGCCGTGTTCTGGCTGGACGAGGACCGCGCGCACGACGCGCAGCTGATCGCCAAGATCCGCCAGTACCTGCCGGAGCACGACACCGAGGGCCTGCGGATCGAGATCATGTCGCCGGTCGAGGCGACCCGGTTCTCGCTGGAGCGCATCCGCCGCGGCGAGAACACCATCTCGGTCACCGGCAACGTGCTGCGCGACTACCTGACCGACCTGTTCCCGATCCTGGAGCTGGGCACCAGCGCCAAGATGCTCTCGATCGTGCCGCTGATGAACGGCGGCGGCCTGTTCGAGACGGGCGCCGGCGGCTCCGCCCCGAAGCACGTGCAGCAGCTGGTCAAGGAGAACTACCTGCGCTGGGACAGCCTGGGCGAGTTCCTGGCGCTCGCGGTCAGCTTCGAGCACCTCGCGCAGCGCACCGGCAACGCCCGCGCCCAGGTCCTGGCCGACACCCTGGACCGCGCGACCGGCACCTTCCTCAACGAGGACAAGTCGCCGAGCCGCCGCCTGGGCGGCATCGACAACCGCGGCAGCCACTTCTACCTGGCGATGTACTGGGCCCAGGAGCTGGCGAAGCAGACCGTCGACGCGCAGCTCGCCGAGGCGTTCGCGCCGCTGGCCAAGACGCTGACCGAGGCCGAGCAGACCATCGTCGACGAGCTGATCGCCGTGCAGGGCTCGCCGGCCGACATCGGCGGCTACTACCAGCCGGACCCGGCGAAGGCGGCCGCCGTGATGCGCCCGTCGGCGACGTTCAACGCCGCGCTCGCCACGCTCGCCTGATCCCGGCGGTGCGGCCCGCGCCGCACCGCCCCCGCACCCGCCCCGGCCGGCAGCACGTGCCCGGCCGGGGCGGACGCGCGTGCGGGGGCCGTCGCCGGAGGCCGGGCGCCCGGCCGGGCGCACCCGCGGCAGGCCGTAGGGTGAGGGGGCGATGGGTCGATTCAGCACGCCGTGGGGCGCACCAGAGATGAGCCGCTTCCCGGCGGATCCGCGAGAGCAGCTGCAGGCATGGGACGCGGCGGACGCGTATCTGCTGTCCCACCTCGCGGAGCAGGGCACCGACCTGTCGGGCGAGGTCGTCGCACTGGGGGACCGGTGGGGCGCGCTGGTCACCGCCCTCGCCGACCACGACCCGACGCAGGTGTCCGACTCCTACCTCGGCCGGCAGGCCACCCTGGCGAACCTGCGGCGCAACGCGCCCGACGCCCGGGTGCGGCTGCTGACCACGCGCGACGCCCCGCCGGAGCGGGTGGACGTGCTGCTGGTGCGGGTGCCCAAGAGCCTGGCGCTGCTGGAGGACCAGCTGCACCGGCTCGCGCCCGCCGTCCACGCGGGCACCGTCGTCGTCGGCGCGGGCATGGTCAGCGAGATCCACACCTCGACGCTGCGCCTGTTCGAGCGGATCATCGGGCCGACCCGCACCTCGCTCGCGGTCCGCAAGGCCCGGCTGATCCTCTGCACCCCCGACCCGGACCTCACCCCCGGCCCCAGCCCCTGGCCCCTGCGGTACGCGCTGCCCGACGGCATCGGGCCGATGTCCGGCCGGACCGTCACCAACCACGCCGGGGTCTTCTGCGCCGACCGGCTCGACATCGGCACCCGCCTGCTCCTCCAGCACCTGCCGGACCGCAACGGCCAGGACCGGGTGGTCGACCTCGGGTGCGGCAACGGCGTCGTGGGCACCGCGGCGGCCGTCGCCAACCCGGCGTCCGAGGTGCTGTTCGTCGACGAGTCGCACCAGGCCGTCGCCTCCGCCGAGGCGACCTTCCGCGACAACGCGGACCCGGGCACCAAGGCCGAGTTCCTTGTCGGTGACGCGCTCGCCGCGGTCCCGCCCGGCACCGCCGACCTGGTGCTGAACAACCCGCCGTTCCACTCCCACCGGGCCACCAGCGACAGCACGGCCCGGCGGATGTTCGGCGGTGCGCGTGCCGCGCTGCGGCCCGGCGGCGAGCTGTGGGTCGTGGGCAACCGGCACCTCGGCTACCACGTGCGGCTGCGCCGGCTCTTCGGCAACTGCGACGTGGTCGCCTCCGACCCGAAGTTCGTGGTGCTGCGCGCCGTCAGACGCTGAGGCCCACCGCCGACCGCGGATCCGGTCGGCGAGGGATGCCGGCCCTCTGGCGCGGCGCGTACTTCGTGAAGGCGCGTGCGGAGGGGGAGACCGGCAGCGTCCCCTGGCCCCGCGAGGCCGGCCCGTTCACCACGCGGACCGCCGAGTTCGAGCACGGCCGGCCCGAAGAGGAGATGGTCCGGTTCGTCCAGTGCCTCGTGCTGGGCGAGTTCAGCGACGCCACCGATGTGGACGAGGACGGCCGGGCCGTCGGATGCCGCGTGTGGACACCGGACGGTTCGCTGGCCCACGTGGAGGGTGGCGAGGTCAGGCAGGCCGGTCCGAGAAGGCTCTGGGACGCCCTGGACCACGCCCGCTCCTGGTTCGCCTCCCAGGGGCACCCGTCGCGCGACCGGTTCGGCGCCACCATCACCCCTGACCGGCAGGTCTACTGGCTCGACGAGCCGGGCAACGTCGTTCCGCCGCTCATCACGGCGAGCTGAATCGGCCCGTCGCCCCCTCACCCCACGGCCTGCGTGCAGGCCGGCTCCCGCGGGCCGCGGGGCGAGGGGGGCGACGGCGTCAGGGAGTGCGCACCCGCGTCGGGTAGTGGTCGGCGACGACCTGGGTCATCGCGCCGAGCGGGTCGAGGCCGACCTCCTTGGCCGAGTACCACACGTTGCCGCGCACCTGCGGGTAGTCCGCGTCGAAGTCCATGTGCCGGGACAGCTCGGCCGGGTCCTGCCAGGCGGCCGGCTGGCCGGCGGCGCCGACCTTGTAGACGGCCTCGCCGATGTAGAGCTGCACCCGGGTGCCGGTCACCACGTCGGACCACCAGGGCACCAGCACGCCGTAGTCGGCCGCGGCGAACCCGATGTTCCAGTAGACCTGCGGGCAGATGTAGTCGAGCCAGCCCTTCTTGACCCAGCCGCGGGTGTCGGCGTGCAGGTCGTCGTAGGTCTGCACGCCGGCGGTGGTGGCGGAACCCAGCGGGTCGGTGGCCGCGTTGCGCCACACGCCGAACGGGCTGATGCCGAACCGGGTGGTCGGCCGGATGGCCTTGATGCCGGCGGCCGTCTCCTGGACCAGCAGGTCGCAGTTGTGGCGGCGCCAGGCGTCGCGGTCGGTGAAGCCGGCACCGTACTCCTCCCACGCCGCGTCGTCGTCGAAGGTCTGGCCGGCCACCGGGTACGGGTAGAAGTAGTCGTCCCAGTGCACCGCGTCGATCGGGTAGCGGCGGACCGCGTCGAGGATCGCCGCCTCCACGAACCGGCGCACCTCGGGGATGCCGGGGTTGTAGTAGAGCTTGCCGCCGTACGGCAGCACCCATTCGGGGTGCAGCCGGGCCGGATGGGTGGGCACCAGGGTGCTGGGGTCGGTCGTCATGGAGACCCGGTAGGGGTTGAACCAGGCGTGCAGTTCCAGGCCGCGGCGGTGCGCCTCGGTGACGGCGGTGCCCAGCGGGTCCCAGCCGGGGTCCTTGCCCTGGGTGCCCGTCAGGTACTGCGACCACGGCTCGAACGGTGAGGGCCAGAAGGCGTCCGCGGTCGGACGCACCTGGAACATCACGGCGTTCAGCTTGCGTTCGACCGCCAGGTCCAGCAGGTCCAGCAGTTCCTGCCGCTGCTGCTCGGGGCTCAGCCCGGGCGCGGACGGCCAGTTGGTGTTGACGACGGTGGCGATCCACATGCCGCGCATCTGCCGGTGGGGGCGCGGCCGGCCCGGCGGCGGGCCGGCGGGGGCCGCGGCGGGCTTCCCGTCGGCCGCGGCCGCGGAGCCGGCGGGCAGCGCGGTCGCGGCGAGCGTGCCCGCCGCCGCGGCGGTGAAGGAGCGTCGCGAGAGTTGGTCCATGGGTGGCCTCCTGATCTTCCGTCACGACCCGCCGATGATGGGCCCATTCGGCCATGGCGGCAACCACCGATTGGTCTACTCCAGTTGCGGGTCGGGGGTGACGCACGGGGTTCTCCGGCAACGGGTTCCCGCGCTCTTCTCGGCAGCAGCCGGGACCGCTAACATCGGACCATTCATGGGAGCGCTCCCACACTGCGGGGGCGTTCGCCGTGCCCGAGCACCCCGTCCACACCCCCCACCTCGAGGACATCCCATGCTCCGCAGACCCCTTGCCGCGCTCGTCGCGGCGCTCTCCCTGATCGGCGGCGCGGTCGCCGCGGCGTCGGCCACCGCCGCCGCCTCGGCGGCACCGCGGGCCGCCGTCCCGGCCGCGGCCGAGTCGTACAGCTGGAAGAACGTGCAGATCGGCGGGGGCGGCTTCGTCCCCGGCATCGAGTTCAACCAGTCGGAGAAGAACCTCGCCTACGCCCGGACCGACATCGGCGGCGCCTACCGCTGGGACCAGTCGAGCGGGTCCTGGATCCCGCTGCTGGACTCGGTGGACTGGGACCACTGGGGCAGGACCGGCGTGGTGAGCCTGGCCACCGACGCGCTGGCGCCCGACAAGGTGTACGCGGCCGTCGGCACCTACACCAACAGCTGGGACCCCGGCACCGGCGCGGTGCTCCGCTCCTCCGACCGGGGTGCCACCTGGCAGGCCACCGACCTGCCGTTCAAGCTCGGCGGCAACATGCCGGGCCGCGGCATGGGCGAGCGCCTGGCGATCGACCCGAACAAGGACAGCGTCCTGTACCTGGGCACGCCCAGCGGCAACGGCCTGTGGCGCAGCACCGATTCGGGCGTGACCTGGTCCAAGGTGACCGCGTTCCCCAACCCGGGGAACTACGCCGACGACCCGTCGGACACCAGCGGCTACAACAGCGACAACCAGGGCGTCGTCTGGGTGACCTTCGACCCGACGACCGGCACCAAGGGCAGCACCACGCAGACGGTCTACGTGGGCGTCGCCGACAAGGACAACACCGTCTACCGGTCCACCGACGGCGGCACCACCTGGTCGCGGCTGGCCGGCCAGCCCACCGGCTACATCGCGCACAAGGGCGTGCTGGACGCGGCGGGCGGCTACCTCTACCTGGCCACCAGCGACACCGGCGGCCCGTACGACGGCGCCAAGGGCCAGGTCTGGCGGTACGCGACCAGGACCGGCACCTGGACGAACATCAGCCCGATGTCCGACTCCGACACCTACTTCGGCTACTCCGGCCTGACCGTCGACCGCCAGCACCCGGGCACGGTCATGGTCAGCGGCTACAGCTCCTGGTGGCCCGACACCCAGATCTTCCGGTCCACCGACAGCGGCGCGACCTGGACCCGGGCCTGGGACTACACCAGCTATCCCGACCGCGCCAACCGCTTCACGATGGACGTCTCCTCGGTGCCGTGGCTGACCTTCGGCGCCAACCCGTCGCCGCCCGAGCAGACCCCGAAGCTCGGCTGGATGACCGAGGCGCTGGAGATCGACCCGTTCGACTCCAACCGCATGTGGTACGGCACCGGAGCCACGATCTACGGCACCGGCGACCTCACCGACTGGGACACCTCCGGCGGGAAGATCACCATCAGGCCGAACGTCAAGGGCCTGGAGGAGACCGCGGTCAACGAGCTGGTCAGCCCGCCCTCGGGCGCCCCGCTGCTCAGCGCGCTCGGCGACATCGACGGGTTCCGGCACACCGACCTGACCAAGGTGCCGGCCATGATGTTCCAGCAGCCCAACTTCACCTCGTCCACCGGCCTGGACTACGCCGAGGGCAACCCGTCGGTCCTGGTGCGGTCCGGCAACGCGGACTCCGGCGCCCATGTGGCGTTCTCCACCGACGACGGCGCGAACTGGTTCGCCGGCACCGACCCGTCCGGCGTCACCGGCGGCGGCACCGTCGCGGCCGCGGCCGACGGCAGCCGCTTCCTGTGGAGCCCGGCCGGCACCGGTGTCAACTACTCGGTGGGCTTCGGCAGTTCGTGGTCGGCGTCGACCGGCGTGCCGTCGGGCGCGGTGATCGGCGCGGACCGGGTGAACGGCAAGAAGTTCTACGCCTTCTCCGGCGGCCGGTTCTACCTGTCCATCGACGGCGGCGCGAGCTTCACCGCGACCGCGGCCACCGGACTGCCGTCCTCGGGCACGGTGCACTTCAAGGCGCTGCCCGGGACCGAGGGCGACATCTGGCTGGCCGGCGGCACCAGCGGCGGCACCTACGGCCTGTGGCACTCCACCGACTCCGGCGCCTCCTTCACCAAGGTCACCGGAGTCCAGGAGGCCGACAACATAGGCTTCGGCAAGGCCGCCCCGGGCGCGAACTACCAGGCGCTGTACACCAGCGCGAAGATCGGCGGGGTCCGCGGCATCTACCGCTCCACCGACGCCGGCGCCAGCTGGGTGCGGATCAACGACGACGCCCACCAGTACGGCTGGACCGGCGGCGCCATCACCGGCGACCCGCGCGTGTACGGACGGGTGTACCTGGGCACCAACGGCCGCGGCATCGTCTACGGCGACACCTCGGACCCGTCCGGCGGCACCACACCTCCGACCACTCCCCCGACCACCCCGCCTACCACACCTCCGACGACTCCGCCCACCACTCCCCCGACGACCCCGCCGACCACCCCTCCGGCGTCGGGCGGCTGCCAGGTCGCCTACACGGTCACCAACCAGTGGCCCGGCGGCTTCCAGGCATCGGTGACGGTGGCGAACACCGGGACCTCGGCCGTCAGCGGCTGGAAGCTCGGCTGGTCCTTCCCGGGTGACGAGGCCATCACCTCGCTGTGGAGCGCGAACTTCACCCAGAGCGGGAAGGCGGTGTCGGTCACACCGCCGGACTGGGCCCCGTCACTGCCCGCGGGCGGGACCGCGACCTTCGGCTTCACCGGCACGTCCTCCGGAACCGCGGGCGTACCGGCGGCCTTCACCCTCGACGGCTCCGCCTGCAGTCCGGCCTGAGCGACGGTCCAGGCAGGCCAGGTGCGGTGCTCGCGGGCCCGGCGGCAGCCGGTCCCCGCGGGCATCGCCCTGTCCGGGCACCGGTAACGTCTGTCCGGTAGACGTAGTGGCCGAGCAGCGAGGGGCTGACGAGTGAGTGACATCCAGCGCGTCGGAGTGGTCGGCGCGGGCCAGATGGGATCGGGCATCGCCGAGGTGTGCGCCAGGGCCGGGCTCGACGTCCGGGTCGCCGAGACCACCGGCGAGGCGCTGGAACTGGGGCGCGCCCGCCTCACCACCTCGCTCGGCAAGGCCGCCGAGCGCGGCAAGATCACCGAGCAGGACCGCGACGCCGCGCTCGACCGGCTGAGCTTCACCACCGACCTCGGCGAGTTCGCCGACCGCGACCTGGTGATCGAGGCCGTGGTGGAGAACGAGCAGGTCAAGACGGACATCTTCCGGGTCCTCGACCAGGTGGTCACCCGCCGGGACGCGATCCTGGCCTCCAACACCTCCTCCATCCCGCTGGTCCGGCTGGCGGTCGCCACCTCGCGGCCCGACTTCGTGATCGGCGTGCACTTCTTCAACCCCGCGCCGGTGCAGCGCCTGGTCGAGGTCATCCCGGCGCTGACGACGTCCGGCGACACCGTCAAGCGCACCGAGCACCTGGTGGCCGAGGTGCTGGGCAAGCACGCGATCCGCGCCCAGGACCGGTCGGGCTTCGTGGTGAACGCCCTGCTCGTGCCGTATCTGCTGTCCGCGATCCGGATGTTCGAGTCGGGCATCGCGACCCGCGAGGACATCGACAACGGCATGGAGATGGGCTGCGCCCACCCGATGGGCCCGCTCAAGCTCTCCGACCTGATCGGCCTGGACACCGTCGCGGCGATCGCCGACTCGATGTACGCGGAGTACAAGGAGCCGCTGTACGCCGCGCCGCCCATCCTGCAGCGGATGGTCGACGCGGGCCGCCTCGGCCGCAAGTCCGGCGCCGGCTTCTACACCTACTGACGGGGAGGGCCATCGGCGGCCGGGCCGGGGCGCACACGTCCTAGCGGCCGCCGTGGTCCTCGTAGGCCTGCACGACCTCCTCGGTCGGGCCGTCCATCAGCAGCTCGCCCTTCTCGATCCACAGCACCCGGTCGCAGGTGTCGCGG
>Ga0123353_10013954_pt1 | contig 11552 bp, 7 predicted proteins | sample TergutLab28metaG_3_FD_92763 | JGI IMG/M metagenome (GOLD analysis project Ga0123353, IMG submission 92763) | Labiotermes labralis P3 segment gut microbial communities from Petit-Saut dam, French Guiana - Lab288 P3 | ecosystem: Host-associated > Arthropoda: Insects > Digestive system > Gut ... | reverse complement strand
CCACGCCTACGCCTATGCCCACGCCTACGCCCACGCCCACACCCACGCCCACGCCTACGCCCACGCCTATGCCTACGCCTACGCCTACGCCAACGCCTACACCCATACCTACGCCCACGCCTATGCCCACGCCCACGCCCACGCCTACGCCTACGCCCACGCCTACGCCCACGCCCACGCCTATGCCTACGCCTACGCCCACGCCTACACCCATACCAACGCCCATGCCTATGCCCACACCTACGCCCACGCCTATGCCCTCCAGTGCCACCGAATCGGGTGCGGACACAGGTGATTCATATGAGGATACAGACTCCGCAAGCGGCGGCACAGGTACAGGCGCCGAATCGATCCGGCCTCCTGTCACAGGAACTGGCGAGGGTACTGCATTACAAGCGCAAGAGACCCAGGAACCGGCTCTTGAACCAGATCCAGAATACGAACCTGAAACCGAGCCTGAAACCGAGCCTGAAACCGAGCCTGAAACCGAAGCGATCGCCCCATCGCCTAATCTTATGTCAATGTCTGCTCAAGCGCCTTTGCCTGAGGTCTTGCCGACGGACGATAGCCTTACGGAACAAAGCGACAATACAGAAATCGAAAGTACTTCTGATGAAACTTACGGCCTTATCGATGCAGATGTACCGCGCATAAGAATAGGGGGCCTCGAAATACCTCTGTTTGCTCCACTGGGTGTGGCAAACTGGTCGCTTCTTAATCTTATATTGTCAATCCTCGGAGTTGCTTTCGCGATAGTAACGGCAGTCCGGGTACTGCTGATAAAAAAGCGTGAGCACTTACATGAATCTGAGAGTCTGAACAATGCAACTGATATTGAACAGATAAGCAAAATAGAGCATCGCGATAAACCGCTAAGAGTCGGTTGGCTGGCTCTGTCATCTGCCCTGGCGATTGCCGCAGTATTCGTCTTCCTGCTGACGCAGGACATTACAAGAATTATGGTACTTGTCGATATCTGGTCAATCATACATGTGGCGCTGTTCGTAGTGATAATGATCTCTATTCCGCTCATTTTCAAGACTCCGAAACAATATCAGCCACAATCCGTAAAGTAAAACCTTCCCAGAGCGATACGCGCACACTCCCAAGGGACAGGGCATTGCCTCATCCTTTGTATATAGTCACAAATGCTATGTCTGCTGGTGTATTTGATATTGACTTTCACTTCTTGGTACTATATTATTCATAGCACTCAAAAGAATAAACTGAGGAGGTTACTTATGAAGGACATTTATCTTGTGAGCTGCTGCAGGACGGCAATCGGCAGCTTCGGCGGGACGCTGAAAGACATTCCGGCGGCAAAGCTTGGAGCGATCGTCGCAAAAGCGGCAATCGAACGCGCAGGCATCAAACCCTCCGATCTGGATGAGGTTGTATTCGGATGCATCCTGACCGCCGGCCTTGGGCAGAACATCGCAAGGCAAGTAGCGATCGGCGCCGGTATCCCGGTCGAAGTCACGGCTACCACTATTAACATGGTTTGCGGTTCGGGAATGAAAACCGTCATCGAGGCTGCCCGCGCCATATTGGCAGGGGACGCCGAGGTCGTACTCACGGGCGGGACAGAAAACATGTCAGCAGCGCCGTATACGACTCCAACGGCGCGTTACGGCGCCCGAATGGGCAATGCCGCCCTTATTGACACCATGGTCCATGACGGGCTGACCGACGTTTTCAATAATTATCACATGGGCATTACAGCGGAAAACGTATGCGATAAATGGGGAATCACGCGCGAAGATCTGGACACGTTTGCGCTCTCGTCCCAGGACAAGGCAGCAGCAGCTATCGCAACAGGAAGATTTGATGACGAGATTGTCCCAGTTCCGGTAAAAGTCAAAAAAGACACCGTCGATTATAAGACGGACGAATTCCCACGTGCAACGAACATGGAATCGCTTGCAAAACTCAAGCCGGCATTCAAGCCTGACGGCGGGCGCGTCACGGCGGGCAACTCATCCGGAATTAACGATGGGGCTGCCGCAGTCCTGCTTGCGTCCGGCGACGCGATCAAAAGGCTTGGCCTCAAACCAATCGCGAAGCTAGTATCCTGGGGCCAGGGTGGCGTTGACCCGGCAATAATGGGAGTCGGCCCGGTCCCGGCTTCTAAGCAGGCATTGGAAAGAGCCGGCCTTACTATTGCCGACATAGACCTTATCGAATCGAACGAGGCGTTCGCGGCTCAGTCGATTGCCGTGGCGCGCGATTTGGGTTTTGACATGGCAAAAGTCAATGTCAACGGCGGTGCGCTCGCGCTCGGGCATCCTGTCGGCGCGTCCGGAGCGCGTATAATCGTGACGCTTATTCATGAGATGGTTAAACGCGGCTCGAAATATGGCCTCTCCACGCTCTGTATAGGCGGCGGCATGGGCGTCGCGACTGTTTGGGAAAAGGTTTAGCGATTATCTTGGCACATTCAAACGGGCTGCACTGCAGCCCGTTTGTTGTTTATAAGCCTATACTTTGTTACGGTTCAGGGAATACTTGTTCAAATCTTGGCTGCGGTGTTGGCTCAGGGAATACTTCAAATCTTGGCTGCGGTGTCGGCTCAGGGTATACTTGATCAAATCTTGGCTGTGGTGTTGGCGTTTGCTGCGGTTGCGTGCGCCTCGGCTGGCCGGCCGCAAGATCCTCGTCAAAAGTTATAGGCAGCTCAATTTCAGAGCCGCTGCGCCATACCGTCAGCATCAGCGTGTCGCCGGCTTTATGCCTGCGCAGGGCGAAAACAAGCGATTCCATGGAATCGACCTCGGCATCCCCGAGCGCAACGATTATGTCTCCCACCATCAGCCCAGCCTTCTCAGCAGCCGAATCCTGGGCGACTGACCTGACATACGCGCCTTCGACCCAGCCATAGTATTCTGCGTGCCCGCTGGTGACGGTCTGGGCGGTGATGCCAATAAGCGGCCTACCTGTTATGTAACCATGTTCTATCAGTTCCGCTGCTATTTCGATTGCGTCATTGATCGGGATAGCGAATCCGATTCCTTCGACAGAGCCGCGCATGAGCTTCGCCGTCACGATACCTATGACCTCCCCGTTGATGTCATATATTGGCCCGCCGGAATTCCCGGAATTGACCGCCGCGCTAAACTGGAACGTGTTTATGCTCTTTCTTTCGACTGTAACGACCCTGTCAAGCGCGGAGACAATGCCCTCAGTCATAGTATATACCAAATCACCGAAAGGATTGCCCACTGCATACACTACCTGCCCAACACGAATGCTGTCGCTATTGCCAATGACCGCTGGATTTAATCCGGCGGCGTCAATTTTTATTACCGCAAAGTCGTTGCTGGACTCATACCCAATGACTTTTGCTTCATATTCGGTACCGTCGCTGAGATAGATATATATTGGAAGGTTATTGACATGAGCCGTCTCAATAACGTGGTAATTCGTGAGAATATATCCATCAGACGATATTATAAACCCCGAGCCGGAAACAGAGGTTGCCGAACTCTGTGTTCCAAAAAAACTACCCGTAGTCTGCATTTCTGTCTTAATACCCACCACATGGGTCCGCGCCATGTCGTAGATATCTTCTGCAGGCATTCCTCCTCCGGTCGCGGAGACCGGTGTAGTCAAGCCGCTGCCTTGGCGGGGGCTTTCGCCACCTAGCACTACTTGATTAACAACCGGGAAGTCGCCCCTGCTGAAACGATACTCCATTACCCCGTATGTCGCCACCCCACTGAGCAGCACGCACGCGAGAACGAGACAAGCCGCCCGCAGGAATCCGCCGCGCTTGCTTCCACGCTCACTAGCCCCGCTTGCAAGCTCATGGTCTGTAGGGCGCTTGCGGGAATAGGGCTGGTTTACGCATATTCCCGGCGTGTACATGTTTTGAGGCGTTTCTTGCATCTTGCTATACGAAGGTACGCTCCATTCATTATGGCGGATTCCGTTTCGTTGCCTATAGCTCCACTCCACCTCACGAGAACGTTCGCCATGTATATTCTGCACATCGTTTCCCAATCCCTCATGCGTGAACGCGCCATGTTGCGGCTCGCTCTGGCTATGATAGGGGAGGGGGGGGTGATGCAGCTGTTGATGCGCCGCGTGAAAAACAGGCGCGTCAGGCTGTTCCAGCGGCGAATATGTCGCTGCGTGTAAGTGTATTGGCGCATCTGTTTGCTGTGCAGTCGTAAATGGCGCCGCTTGCGGGTGAATTGGCGCATCAGCGCTCTCATCAGGCGACTCCTGCGGCGCCGCCTGGCATAGCGGTATGCCGTCACGTTCCGCCGTCGCGCTTTCCTGCCTTGTGTCTACTGAGGAATCCGACGCCTGCGATGGCGCGCACTCCAAGTTAGGTGCGTCCGGCAAGCTGGACTCAAAAGCCGTAGCTCCCCTTTTTTCTTCGTCGCTTTTTTGCTCCACTGCTTTTTCCTCCTTGTATCTGCTCTTTAGTATCTCATAATGATTGTATAATAATGTCACATTATGTACATTACATGAATAAAATTGAAATAATTCTTTAAAACAAGTCATGTTTGTGGAATATTTATTATGACGGCTCTTAGCTAAATTAAAATTTCCCTTGACACTACTGGCTTCGCGGCTCTATAATTTTTGATACTCCGCGCAACTGTCCCGCAATGAAAGGAGCGAACCCTATATGGCTTACTATTTTGACGAGCCCTCGCGCACGTTCAGCGAATACCTGCTTGTGCCAGGATTCTCCAGCGAGAATTGTATCCCCGACAACGTCAGTCTGAAAACGCCGCTTGTTAAGTACAGGCGCGGCGAAAATCCTAATATGTACATAAATATCCCGCTTGCTTCCGCCATCATGCAATCGGTGTCGGATGATGTTATGGCTGTGGCGCTGGCAAAAGAGGGCGGCGTATCCTTTATCTACTGCTCACAGACGATTGAAAACCAAGCCGCAATGGTTGGCAGGGCAAAGTCATACAAGGCGGGGTTTGTCGTCAGCGATTCGAATATCAGCCCAAACGCGACGCTATCGGATGTCCTCGCACTCAAGGAAAAAACAAGGCACTCTACCGTTGCCGTTACGTCTGACGGCACGTGCAACGGCAAGCTCGTCGGCCTTGTTACGAGCCGCGACTACCGCGTCAGCAGGATGACCGGCACGGAACTTGTCCGTGATTTTATGACGCCAATCGATAAACTCGTCACCGCACCGCCCGCGACGTCACTCAAGGAGGCGAACGACATAATTTGGGAAAATAAGCTCAATTGCCTGCCGGTTATCGACAATCAAGCAAGACTCATGCATATGGTTTTCCGTAAAGACTACGACTCGCACAAAGAAAACCCGCTTGAGATGTTGGATCTTGAAAAGAAATATATAGTTGGCGCAGGAGTCAACACCCTCGACTATTCGCAGCGCATCCCCGCGCTCATCGAAGCCGGGGCCGACATTCTCTGCATAGATTCGTCGGAAGGCTTCTCGGAATGGCAGAAACAGACGATTACCTGGGTGCGCAAAAAGTATGGCGACACAGTAAAAATCGGCGCAGGCAACGTAGTTGACGGCGACGGGTTCCGCTTTCTTGCCGATTGCGGCGCGGACTTTATAAAGGTCGGCATAGGCGGAGGCTCAATTTGCATTACTCGTGAACAAAAGGGCATTGGCCGGGGACAGGCAACGGCGCTACGGGATGTTTGTAATGCCCGTAATGAGTATTGCGAGCATACCGGCGTCTATATCCCGATATGCTCTGACGGTGGGGTCGTCCACGATTACCACTTGACGCTCGCGCTTGCGATGGGCGCGGACTTCCTGATGCTTGGGCGCTACTTCGCAAGGTTTGACGAGAGCCCTACGAGCAGGGTAAGCATAGGCGGCAGCTACATGAAAGAGTACTGGGGCGAGGGCTCTGCCAGGGCGCGCAATTGGCAGCGATATGACCACAGCAGCCAGCAGAGATTATCATTTGAGGAGGGAGTCGACTCCTACGTACCGTATGCCGGTAGCCTCAAGGAGAATGTGACCCTTACGCTTGGCAAAATGCGTTCGGCTATGTGTAATTGCGGAGCACTAACGATTTCTGAGCTTCAGGAAAAGGCAAAGCTCACCCTTGTCTCCGCCACATCCATTGTAGAAGGCGGCGCACACGACGTATTGCTGAAAGAAAATGTAGCGCAGAAAGGGTATTCGCAAACTTAGCTTGAACCCAGTACAGTTTCGAACCCAGCACCCTAGGAGCCTTGTTCAAAAGGCCCTTCACCATCTGCTTGCGCTGCTTCAATAAACCCAGCTTGTTGCTGTTTTGCTATTTCTTCGTTTACTACGCGGTTTGCTTCGAACTGCGCGGTCCCGTACTACTTCGCGGGTACAGTAAATAACAAATGGCGAATCCCGAATAGCGAATAATACGATTTAATGTACACAGAACCCATGCCGCTTCGTATTATTCAATACAAACTATTCAGTATTCACCATTCATCCGGGCGCAGCAGCGCCAATAATTGGTTGCGGGGGAGAGATTTGAACTCTCGACCTTTGGGTTATGAGCCCAACGAGCTACCGGACTGCTCCACCCCGCGATATAAGTAATATGCCGGTAATCACTAACCAGCGAGCACAATTCTACCACATCAAGAAAAAACCGTCAATACCGGAACCCAATAATTTTATTGTTATTCTGCTGATATGATATAGTGATAGACCGGCTGACCGCCTTGTATAACGGCGATTTCCGCCTCCGGCGCGGCGGAAGCCAGTCGTTTAGCCACAGAAGCGGCGTCAGCCTCTTCTATGCCCTCGCCGGTGAAAATCGTTATAAATTCCGGCGATAGCTCGCAAAATTTCGATGCGACCGCGTCGATGACCATGTCAGCGTCAGGCCCGTTCGCAACCAGCGCATCCTCGAAAAGGGCGAGATATTCACCTTCTTTGATCGCAATGCCATCATAAACGGAATCACGCGCCGCGAGCGTAACGAGCGCCGTGTATACACACTTCGCTGCCTTTGTCATGCGACCGGCTCTATCTTCGATCCCGGCGGTTCCGTCGATTGCAAGCATTGCCGAAATGCCTTGCGGGATGCTCCTGGTCGGGATAACGACGACTCGCTTTACCGTTAGCGGGAGGCACTGCTCAGCAGCCATTATTATATTCTTGTTATTAGGCAGTACGTACACTACTTCAGAAGGCGTCGCGTTGATTTTCTCCAGAATGTCCTCCGTAGACGGGTTCATCGTCTGCCCGCCGGTGATAATGTTATCCGCGCCCAGGTTGCGAAAAACTTCCTCAATGCCCGGACCAGCACATACAACAACCGTTCCAAATTCCTTCAATTCTTCCGGTACAGCGGACTCCTCCGTTACGGAACCGGCACTGCCGACCGCTGTTTCCGAATGCTGCTCACGCATGTTTTCAATCTTTACCGAAATAAGGGGGCCGTAGGTAAGCGCCTCGGTAAGAACGGCTCCGGGATCGTTAGTGTGTACATGGACCTTGATCATCTCATCGTCGTCGATTACGACGACACTGTCTCCGCGCACGTCAAGGAAGTCACGTAAACGGTTCGTGTCCTTTATTGATTTCCTTTCCGCCATAAACTCAGTACAGTAAACAAACTTTATATCCCCGGCGGTGAACTGCGTGAAATCGGCTTTGCCGTCCGCCTCCGGCGCGACGGTAATCCTCTTGACCTCTTCGCCACGCACTGCTTTTAGCATCCCGTTAAGTATATATAGATATCCCTTTGCGCCGGCGTCTATAACCCCTGCTTTTTTTAGCACAGGGTTTTGATTTATTGTGTCCGCGAGCGCGATATAACCGGCCTCAAGCGCCTGCTCAAGTACTATCCCTATGTCACTCTCTGTCTCGGCAGTAGAAGCTGCCGAGCCTGCCGCAAGCCTGGATACGGTCAAAATTGTACCTTCGGCGGGTTTCATGACCGCCTTATACGCTGAATCTACGCCCGCTGCCATCGCGTATGCGAATTCCATAGCGTCAGCCGAATCCATGTCCTTAAGGCGGCGGGCAAAACCGCGGAATAAAAGAGAGAGGATAACTCCGGAATTGCCCCTTGCCCCCCTGAGCAGCGCACCGGCAGCAACGTCCGCAGTGTGTCCCAGAGTACCCGGGGCCATTTCCGCGAGGGCTCTTTCAGCCGCGCCTATTGTTAGGCACATATTCGTGCCCGTATCACCGTCCGGTACAGGGAAAACGTTTAGTTCATTGACTTCTTGTTTGTGATTCTCGATTGCGGCAGCCGCGTTTATAATCATTTTTTTGAACAGCTCACCGGTAACCTGCCGTGTCAAGCGGCTCCCCTCCCCACTATCCGATTATGATTTTGTCGACGAAAACATCCAGGCGTTTTACCTCGACGCCCGTCCCTTTTGATACCTTATAACGCACCTCGTCCATGATACTCTCGCAGACGACGGGAATATTGACGCCCTGATCGACCGCGATGTGTAACTCTATGGATATGGTGTTGTCGGCGTTATACGTGACGTGGACGCCTTTGCCCATCGACTCTCTCTTAAGGAGGTGTACCAGCCCGTCCGTAACTGAGCGCACAGTCATCCCCTTGACCCCAAAGCAATTTGTAGCGGCGTCACCAGTGAGGTTTGTAAATACGTCGCGGGTAATATTTATGTATCCACATTCGTTATGAATCCTTACCATAAGCTCAACCCCCATCATGTATTATAGAAAAGCTTCCAGCATTCGATCCGTGAAATTCTGCAAGTGACTAACGTGAGGCTCCGTTACGCGGTGTACTACTCATCCGCGCATTGTTTCGTAGCTAAGTGCGGTGTCAACCAGTTTTGGTCCGAGCGGCTTGCCGCCAAGCAAATGAAAATGCAAATGATAGACTGACTGGCCGCCATCACGGCCGACATTGGTTATAACGCGAAATCCGCTTCCGAGCCCCTCGCTATCCGCAAGTTTCGCGACTATTTCAAGGCACTTAGCCGCAAGGTGCGAGTTTCGCGGCGTTAGGTCTAATGCCGACTCGATGTGCTCTTTCGGCACAATGAGAATATGCACCGGCGCTTGCGGCGATATATCCCTAAACGCTAACACATGCTCGTCCTCGTAAACACGCGATGATGGGATTTCCCCCGATACGATTTTACAAAAAAGGCAATCATGCATAACTCTCGCTCCGTTCGATTTTGTCCTTTACAAACTTGTCAACAGCTTCAAGCGCTTCGCGCAGTTTCGTCGCATCCTTTCCGCCGCCCATTGCGAAATCCGGTTTCCCACCGCCGGAGCCACCGCAGAGCCTGGCTGTTTCGCGAACCAGGTCGCCGGCTTTGACGCCCTTTTCTACAGCCGCCTTTCCGCAGGCAGCCATGATCGTTACCTTATCGTCCCTCACAGCCGCAAGAACTGCGACTACGCCCGCTTCCCAGTCGCGGAGCGTATCTTCGATTTGCCGGAGTTTGTCAACGTCAACGTCTACGTCCTCAATCACAGTCGTAATAACTTTCAGACCTCCGATCTCCCTAGCCCCGGTGAGGATCCGCTTTGCTTCGCTGTTCGCGTCTTTCGTTATAGCGGCGTCGAGCTTTGCGCGCAATTCGCGGAGCAAGTACATGTTCTGCTCGACTTTCCCTGTAAGCTCCTCCGGCGAACCTGCTTTGAGCATACTGGACAGCGCGGCAAGATTCCCGCGCGCCCCGTTTAGGGCTTCTAGCGTTGCAAGGCCGGTGATTGCCTCAATTCGCCGCACGCCGGAAGCGATAGAAAATTCGGCTGTGATGGAAAACGCGCCAGCCTTCGCGGTGTTGTCAAGATGCGTACCGCCGCATAGCTCAATTGACGAACCCATTTTAACAACACGGACAGTATCGCCGTATTTTTCGCCAAAGAGCGCGGTGGCTCCAAGCTTTTTTGCCTCTCCTATCGGCATCTCGTCCGAAGAAACGACGACCCCGTCGAGGATCGCGGCGTTTACCTTACGTTCGATGGTCGTAAGCTCTTCCTTCGTAAGCGCGGAAAAGTGCGTAAAATCGAACCGCAGCCTGTCAGGCTCAACCAGTGACCCGGCTTGCCGGACGTGATTTCCAAGAACTTCGCGCAGCGCCTCATGGAGTAAATGCGTCGCAGAGTGCGCCCGCATGATCGCGCGGCGCCGCGGAACGTCTATCTTCGCAGTCACGGCATCATCAGCAAAGAGCGTTCCGGAAAGCATTTTTCCATAGTGGAGATACTTGTCGCCCTTGCTGACCTGCACCCCGCTTACTTCGAAAACACCGCCTGTGCTCCCAATAGTCCCAAAATCTGAAGACTGGCCGCCCATTTCGGCATAAAACGGCGTTTTGTCGAGGACGATTATCCCATGTCCCGCAGTCTCGGAAATACCATCGGCGGGGCGGCTGAACGATCCGGATTCATCCTTGCTGTCAGCGCCAAACGCAGCGCCTACGTCCCATGCGCTGATAGACGAGCAAACTTCGCCCTGAGCGACTATCGCAAGAATAGCGCCTGTATCGCTTGTGTTATTATAACCTGTGAACATCGTCGGAGCGTTATCCAGACCAAGATCGACGCCCGCCCAGGCAAGGTCGCCAAGCGCTTCCCTCGCTTTTCTTGCACGGTCGCGTTGCTCCTCCATGTGCTCGCTGAACGATTTTTCGTCAATTGACATACCGCTCTCTGAAAGGATTTCGACCGACAGATCGAGCGGAAAGCCGTAAGTATCATATAGCTTGAACGCATCCGCACCTGAAAGCGTCGTCAGCCCCTTCGCCTTGTATTCTTTGACGAGTCCTGTCAGTATCGCTGTTCCTGTGTCAATGGTTTTTCCGAAATTATCTTCCTCTATACGGAGTACGCGGGCAATGAACCCGGCTTTTTCAGTCAAATCGGGGTATGCGCCCTTATTCTCTTCAATTACGGCGCTGCAAACATCGCTTAAGAATGCCCCGTCAATGCCAAGCAGCCTACCATGCCTTGCAGCGCGCCTCAGTAAGCGGCGCAGGACATAACCGCGCCCCTCGTTCGACGGCAGGACGCCATCGCAAATCATCATAGTCCCCGAACGAATATGGTCGGTTATGACACGTATCGAAATGTCGGACGCTAAATCCTGGCCATAAGCGACCGAGCTGATTTCAGACACTTTATCGATTATACTTATTATCGTATCGACCTCAAACATGCTGCCGACGCCCTGACAGACGCAGGCAAGGCGCTCAAGCCCCATGCCGGTGTCGATATTCTTTTGGCTAAGTTCAGTGTAATTTCCCGCTCCGTCATTATCAAACTGTGTGAACACATTATTCCAAATCTCGACATAGCGGTCGCAATCGCACCCAGGCGCGCAGTTCGGCTTGCCGCAGCTATTACTCTGTCCGCGATCGTAATAGACCTCCGAACATGGCCCGCACGGACCCGAACCGTGATCCCAGAAATTGTCTTCCTTTCCGAGTCTTACAATTCGCTCCGGCGCAATACCGACTTCCTTTTCCCAGATGTCGAAGGCCTGGTCGTCTTCGATGTACACTGACGGGTACAGCAAGTCCGGATCCATACCCAGGCGATCAGTAAGAAACTCCCAGCACCAGGCTATCGCTTCGCTTTTAAAGTAATT
>Ga0123353_10013953_pt1 | contig 11553 bp, 12 predicted proteins | sample TergutLab28metaG_3_FD_92763 | JGI IMG/M metagenome (GOLD analysis project Ga0123353, IMG submission 92763) | Labiotermes labralis P3 segment gut microbial communities from Petit-Saut dam, French Guiana - Lab288 P3 | ecosystem: Host-associated > Arthropoda: Insects > Digestive system > Gut ... | reverse complement strand
TTTCAGCGTCGCCAGCATCGCGCCGATTGCTTTTTTATGCCACCCTGCGGTCAGCTTCACCCTGCGCCGCATGACGCCGGCCGGGTTCAGCAGATAGTCCATCTGGTCGTTGATATCGGCTACGTCGTCGGGGATTTCCCGCGTTTTAAGCCGGTAAAATTTTAATATCTCTTCAATCGCGCTCTTTGATTTTTCGCCGGATGCCAGGTTGCGCGCCGGGGCGTCGCCCATGACGATTCCGGACAGTTTCACGAAGCTGTCGGTAAAACTCTCGGAGTCGGCTTTTATACGGCTTCGGATTTGTTCGTCATAGATTCCCATACGATTAATTCAAAAAGCGTACGTCAAAATGACAAACACATCAAGAAATAAACAGTTTTACCGTACGCGCTTATAGAGAGTGGAGATTTTCATGCCGTCCACGGTTATCGACGTCAGTTCCGTGAAACCGGGTGGCGGCGTCCTGTCATTGTATGCCATACGTGTATGTTGAATATAGTATTCCGCGTTCGCGACATCCGTCCAGGTTACGCGGGTATTTTCAGCGGCAGTCAGAAAGAAACTTTGAAATCCCGATCCATAAACGCTGTTGATTGTGGTTTGGGGACTTACGTCATAGGCAAGCGCGTATCGAATCAAATCATAATGAGATACATCCCAGTAATCCAATGTAAAGTTCTTCTCGGCGACCTGCCGCCCAACGACATTGAAATAGACGTACTGATACGGATGATTGATGACAATCCACACAAGCTGGTATGACAAACTGATAATGACTGCAAATACTAGTCCTCGCCTAAGGAACCTCTGATTAATTGCCTGTGCGGGCGAATCACTGTGTTGCGCGGTGCTCGAAGCCTCGACTATCCTTTTGATATGTCTCGGTTTCTGCGCTCCGTGCGCCTTGCGCTTCATCCCGCACAGACAGTTAATCAGAGGTTCACTAAGCGTCGCGTATTTCCCGCTCGCAAACGCGTAAGCCCGAACCATCCCCAAAACGGCAAGATACAAAAACGGGCAGAAAATGCCGTACGCGTGACGCCAGCCCTCATACATGCCGATACTCAGGATGATATATCCCAGCAATGTACAAAAGAAGAGCGCGGTGAAGAACAGGTCGTATAAATGAATATTCGGAGGCGGGTGAGGGAGACTCTGATTAACCAGAGTTTCCCCGGGCGATATATTTCCGTTTGCCTCTTGCGGTTTCAGATCCTTTATCCGCCGTTGTCGACACATGATTGAGGTTTTTATCCTAGCCCAGGCTTCCGCGCTGATTGCGATAACCCCGATTAAAAACAATACAAGGTACGGCAAAGGGATGGTTACGCCCATCCATACGGGAATATAGTGCCATGGCACATCGCTTGTAATCATTTTACCAAGGTAAAGATGTTCGCCGTGCCAGGATTGATATTGCAGAAAATGCGAAAAAATGGCTACGATATTTTTCAGCGGATTTTCCCATAAAAAAGGTGTGATAACGATATAAAAAACGGAAGTCAAAGCAAAGAGCGACAGCGGTTTCAGGATGATTCGCTTAAAATCAGGCTCAGGTTTCTTAGGCCGCAACTCTATAATGATCGCGAAAGCGCAGGCCAGCAGCAATAAAGACAGGCCCAGTATCCGGGTATTCATCGCTACGGCAAGCGCCGCCGTCGCGGGGAAAAGAGATTTAACTTTTCCGTCATCCAGCCATCGCAGCACAAAATAAGCGGCAATAATAACCCACGCGTAAAACAGCATGTCTTTAATATTATGGAAGGACTCTCCGAAAAAACGCGGGTACAGGATATATAGCAGCGTTCCCAATAAGGGTATATATGTGTTCCCGAACCGCCGCCGTAAAATCAGGTAAAAACAGATTCCCGCGATAAAATAGTTGAAAAACGTAAATATGTGACGCAACAAAAGCGCATCCCGCCAGGACATCCTGAACCCAAGCAAATGCTCTATCAGTATCGTGATGTTCTGCAGCGCGGCGCCATAAAAACGGTCGCGCCATGTCATGAGATCGGGAACGCCGCTTGCGGTGTTTCGAATGGTTGCGCTATCCGACGCGCGCATGTTTTCTCCCATGACGTGGACATAATTTATTAAACTTGTCCAGCGCTCCATGGGCTCGTCAAGATTCATTCCGTAATCTTTGTAAATGAAAACGCCGGTCAGGAGATACAGTAAAAACACCGGAACGGCAGCTCTTTTCGGCGTAGAAAGATTTTGGAAAAAGCTGATTGCGCCGCCGCAGATCCTCATGAATATCCTGTGCTACGGCAACGTTGTCAGGATGGCGTTGCGGAATTCGACGGGACCGCCTTCCGACTGGAAACCGACGCGTCCTTCGACGGGCTCTGCGCCGGTCATCCAGTTGACGATTTTGCCGTTGACCGTAACGACGATCAGTCCGCCGGTGCTGAGAATTTCCATGGCGTTCCACTGTCCCGGCGCATTCTCGGCGGCGAGCACATTCTGGGCCCTGGTGATTTTACCGATGCCCGGGATTTCCATTGTGGCGGGCTGGTTGGCGGATCCGTTTATGGTCCGGCCATGAAAAGTCAGAAGGTCGCCGGCGCTTCCGTTCATGAGTTGTATTTCGACCGACTTGGGCAGGAAAGAATCGCTCGGTTGTTCGGTGATTTTAACAAAAACGCCGCTATTGGTCGGACGTGTTCCTTCCGGCCAGCGCCACTCCACTGCAAGTTTGAAATTCCTGTACGATTCTTTCGTGGCAAGATACCCGAACGGCTGCCCCGCACAAAGGAGGCGGCCGTCTTCGGAAAACGAGAAGACATCTGCGACCTTTACGCCCTCCTGTATGACATGGAAATCCCAGTCTGCGAGATTTTTTCTCTCAAACAGTGTGGCCTGACCAAATGCGGAAGAAGCGGCAGTCAACATCAGGAAACAAACAAATAATGTAGCAAGTCTGCGCAACATGGAGTTCTCCTTTATTCGGCGGATATCAGCCTATGGTATAGCCCGTTCCGCTCCAGCAGTTCGTTGTGCGTTCCGCGCTCGACGATTTGTCCCTTGTCCATGACGAGGATTACGTCGCAGTCGCGGATTGTCGAGAGCCTGTGCGCTATGATGACGCATGTGATACCTCTGTCCTTAATATGCTTTACCGTCTCGAATTCGGTCCTGGCGTCAAGAGCGTTTGTCGCCTCGTCCAGGATAATCAGCGTCGGATCGCCGGCAAGTGCGCGGGCAATCTCCAGTCTTTGCCGCTGACCGCCGGAAAAATCACTGCCGCCCTCGGCCATTTTGTACTGGTAGCCGCCGTCGCGTCGCACGATGTCTTCGTGCAGACTGGCGTCGCGCGCCGCCAGTATCATTTCATAGTCTTCAATGGAGTTGTCCCACATCTTGATATTGTTGGAAACCGTGTCGCCGAATAAAATAATATCCTGGTCGACCAACGCCAGCGAGGCGGTGAAAACCGCGTGATTAATTTCGGAAAACAGCTTGCCGTCGTAGAGGATTTCTCCGCTCCACGGCTGGTACAGGCCCGATAACAGTTTCGATACCGTTGATTTCCCGCAACCCGACATTCCCACCATAGCTATGCGCTGTCCGGGCTGGACGTCGATGCTGAAATCATGCAGAAGCGGCTCGCCGAGCGGCGAATAACCGAAAGTGACGTTGTTCATTTCGATACGGCCGCTTAATTTTTCGTATTCGGCGGGTTGTAAACCCGCCGCTACCAGGCTTGACGCTCCGGGGCGCCTTTTTTTACCGTCCTCCGACAATTGGTTGCCGTATTCCACATCGGGTTTATGCAACATCACGTCCTCGATGCGTTCCATGTCCGTGCGCATTTGCGTGATATTCCGCCCCATGCCGATAAACCGGTTTGCCGGCGCGTAAAACTGCGTCAGGTATCCTTGAAACGCCAGCAGCATGCCGGCGGTGAATTCGCCTTTGATGATAAGGAAGATGCCCGTTATGAGTATTGCGTGGTTTACAACCTGCGATACCAGTGTCGGGATAGACCCGGTGTAAAGCAGGATGCGCTTTTCCTGCTCGTCGTTTGTGTTGACGGCCGCCTGATAACCGGACCATTTTTCAAAAAAACCGTTCTCGGCGCCTGACGCCTTGATGGTTTCCATCATTTCAATGCCGGAAAATTGTGTTGACGCCATCAGCGCGGCGCTGCGTGAACGCGCTCCGGCTATACCGCGCCGCTTTCCGGAAGTATATCCGGCGGTAAATATGTTCAGCAGCAGCCCGATAAGTCCGATAAACGTCAGAACAAGGCTGTATCTGAACATAACGGCAAGGTACAGCGCCGCCATGACCGTCTGCAACAACAACGGCACGGCATGTTTTACCACGCCGACCGCGATGTCATCGTTTGACGCCTGCCGACCCGCTATGTCGCCGGCCATGCGCTGTGAGTAAAACGACAGCGGCAGGCGCAGGATATGCCAGAAGAACGCCGCGTTGGCGACGATGGCGAATTTGGCCTCAAGTTTCAGCATATACGTCGCTTCCAGGGCGGCGACGACGAGCCGCAGGGCCGCGATCCCAAGCATAATGCCGCAAAACGGCAGAAGCCACTCCGGGTTATTTCCCGGCAGCAGCACATCTATAAATATCTGCGCCAGTGCGGGCTGTATCAATCCTATGACCGATGCAATCACCGTCGTCAGGAAGATAAATGTAAACATCGGCGTGCTGCCGCGCAGGCGTGATCCGGCAAATGCTGTTATTGATTTCGGCTTGCCGCCCGGCTCGAAGTTTTCGCCCGGTTCGAACATCATACAGACGCCGGTGAACGATTTGTCGAACACGTTCATTGGAACCTTTATCAAGCCGCGCCCGGGGTCGTTTATTATCGCGCTTTGGCCGCGAAAACCGTTAAGGACCACAAAATGGTTAAAATTCCAGTGGATAATGCAGGGAAATTTGCCTTCGCGCCGCAGATCCTCGGGCTCAAACCTGTAGCCTTTGGCGTCAAGACCGTACCGCCGCGCCGCTTTCAATACATTTGCCGCGGTGGAACCGTCACGCGAGATGCCGCAGTCCGCGCGCGCGTGTTCCAACGGGATCCACCGTCCGTAATAAGCAAGCACCATGGCAAGGCAGGCGGCGCCGCATTCCAGCGCCTCCAGTTGCATGATCATCGGCGTCTTCGACGCGCCTTTACGAACCGGCTGTTTTATCTTTTTCATTTACCGAATATAAGCTCAAACGGGCGTACTGTTTCGGTATAAACACCGCCGTTTGCGTCGGGTCTGCCGACCTCGACGCGGCCGAAAGCCGCCCATACAAATAGCGATCCCAGCAGGATAATTGCGGCGGTGAGGATTATCCATACGCTGGGTGCGGTTACCCGTATGTAATCCGTCAACTGCTCAGGGGATGACATGCTGTCTATCGCAGACCGGCGGAAGATTTTTTGTTCCATGCAGACTAGTCTTCCTGATTTTGACTTTTGTTTTTACGCGACTGTTCCGCGAAATCGCCGGCCGCCGCTACAAACAGCAGGTCGTTGTCGGAAAGTTCCGTCGTGCCAAAAAGCCTTTGCTTCAATTTTTCCGCTGCTTGCCGTGGCGCTTTCACTTGATGGAAAACCAGCGGCAGAACACGGCTTAGTTTTTTTTCGTCCATTGCGTCTCCCGCCTTCATCTTAATTGTACATGCGAGTTTCCAAAAAGGGACACATTGTCAAGATTTTTTAATTTTTCCAATGCGCGCTTGTGTATCTTCTTTGAGTAATCTTCCGAAATGCCAAGCGCCGCGCCGATTTCCCGAAACGGCTGTTCAAGATAATACCTGCGGTACACGACTTCATACTGACGTTCAGGCAGCGCGGCGAGGGCCTTTTTCAGACCGAAGTACTCCTCGCGTGTAATCAGTTTGCCAAGCACGTCCGTTACGTCGGGGAAGCTTCCGTCAGGCTCTTCGCCACTGAAAACTTCACGGATTTTTGCGGAGGAACGGTAGTAATTTTTTAAAATGTTGGACGCAATGGTAAACACATATGTAGAAAATCGAGCGATTTCGGGGTTGTAGGGGTTGGCAAACGCCTTTAAAAATACCTCCGCCGTCAAATCCTCGGCATCCTGCGGGTTCCTGACGCGGAAAGATATGTAGACGAATATCCTGTCGTAGTATTCATCAAACAGTTGTTCGAAAGTTTCGCGCATTTTTTTGTTATAAGTTTTAAGTGTAGCCTGTTTACCGGCAGCAGGCAGGCTGTAACACCGTCAAATCCATTCCATTCATAACGATGCTATCTTATCGTATCAGCCCGGATATTTCATGAGTATTCTACCGTGGCGTACACCCTTTTGTTTTGCCGCCATGGCTTTTTATCGGATTCCCCGGTAATATCAACTTTTAGGAATTTAACCCGGATGTTTCATGGGGTTTCGTTGCGAGGGCGAGCAAGAGGGTATGGATACAAGGCGCGCGCAGAGAGGGCGACGAAGGCATATTAATCAATATGTCAAGGAGACCGAACAAGCGCAACGCAGTAGACATGCCCTCTTGCTCGCCTGCAGTAGAAATCCCATGAAATATCCGGGTTAATTATTGCAACAAGGGGCGGCGACAGCCTCTTACGAATCAGGGGCTTGGAAATTATGGATATGAAAAATTATCTCGCAAAAACGCGAGAGCTTGTTGACAAGACGCTTGAAAAACTGCTTCCGTCGGAAAATGAAATGCCGGCTACAATTCACCGGGCGATGCGCCATTCGGTTTTTGCCGGCGGCAAGCGGCTGCGCCCGGTTCTCATTTTGGCCTCGGGCGAATGTCTCGGCGGCAGCCGCGATACGCTTCTGCATCTTGGAGCGGCGATTGAAATGATGCACACGTATTCGCTGATTCATGATGATCTTCCGGCGCTCGACAACGACGATCTTCGAAGGGGCGTGCCTACCTGCCACAAGGTTTTCGGCGAGGCTATGGCGATTCTGGCCGGCGATGCGCTGATGACGCGCTGCTACCAGGCGCTTACGGAGCTTCCCGGAGCGACCGACGCCGTGCGGGTCCGTATTATCGGCGAAATTGCTTACGCCACGGGAACAGTGCGCGGCATGATCGGCGGGCAGGTGGCGGACATCGAATCGGAAGGGAAGCCGGTGATCGCCGAAACGCTTGAATACATCCATCATTCCAAAACGGGCGCACTGCTTTCCGCCTGCGTACGCACGGGCGCGCTGGCTGCGGGTTCTACCGACGCCGATCTTGATGTCATGACCCGCTTCGGAAACAAGCTGGGCCTGGTGTTCCAGATCGTGGACGACATTCTTGATGTTACCGCAAGTAGCGAAACGCTGGGGAAAACCGCCGGCAAGGACGAAAAGGTACAAAAGGCGACCTATCCCGCGCTTTACGGCGTTGAGGCTTCACGCCAAAAGGCGTGCGACCTGATTGACGGCGCTCTTTCCGACATTAGTGTTTTCGGGATAGAGGCGGATATTTTGCGGGAATTGACAAGGTTTTTTATCAACCGAACAATGTAGTTTTTTAGTCAGGAGTTAGGGAACATCTGATTAATTATGAAGCGCCGTATTGATCAACTGCTGATGGAGAGGGGACTGGTCGAAAGCCGCCAAAAGGCGCAGGCGCTTATTATGGCCGGACAGGTACTGGCCGATGAACAAAAAGTGGAAAAGTCGGGGCGGATGGTCGCACAGGATGCGGCTATCCGGGTTCTTGGCCGACTGCGTTATGTCAGCCGCGCCGGAGTCAAGCTTGAAGCTGCGCTTGATTATTTCAGCATTTCCGTCAAAGACCTTGTCTGCGCCGACCTGGGAGCATCGACGGGCGGTTTTACCGACTGCCTTTTACAGCGCGGTGCGCGCGCAGTTTATGCCTGTGATGTCGGAAAAGGACAACTGGCATGGAAACTTCAAAGTGATGCAAGGGTAATCGTAAGGGATGAATTTAATGTTCGTAACCTGACCGCCGTCGATTTGCCGGTTGACCTGGCGTTTGTATGCATGGATTTGTCGTTTATTTCATTAACAAAAATACTGGTTCCGCTGAAAACGGCGATTGAGGCGCGTTATACGGGAATCACAGGCGGCGCCGTCGATATAATCGCGCTTGTAAAACCGCAGTTTGAAGCGGGCAGGGAAGAGGTCGGCAAGGGTGGCATCGTGCGCGATCCCGAAGTGCGGCAGAGGACGCTGAACGACGTCGCCGCTTTTTCGGAAGCGAGCGGCTATGAGGTTGTCGGCAGCATTCCGTCGCCGCTGCCGGGCGCGGAAGGAAACCTGGAATTTCTGCTGCATCTGCGGCTTTAATAGAACCACGAATGCATACAAATATTTTTTAATGGAGGCAATTATACCCGCGAATGAAAACATTTTCTGTGCATGCGCGAGGATTATTGCCGTAAGGCAAGGAAGGATTGACCGTAGCGTACTCATAGCGGTACGTAAGGTCAAGCCTGACGCAGCATTACGGCAAAAAGACCGCGCAGACGCGGAAAATGTTTTCGTTCGCGGGTATGAGTTAGAGGTTCTTTAAATATGAAAAGTGTACGCAGAGTCTGCATTATTGCCAAAAAGCAGGAACAGCGCGTCCGCCGTGTGATGAATGAGATCGTTCAATGGCTGCGCAGCCGGAATATCGAGGTTGCGGTGGAGCCTGAATCGGAAGACGCGTCCGCCGGCTTCATATCTACGGATATGGATGCGGTGATCGTACTTGGCGGGGATGGGACGCTGCTTCGCGCCGCGCGTCTTGTCGGGGAACGCGGCGTCCCGATCGTCGGAATCAATCTCGGTTCGCTTGGGTTTCTGACGGAGGTGCGCGTGGACGAGCGAGCCGCAGCGCTGGAAGCGATGCTCGACGGGCGTTACGGGATTGAAGAAAGAGGGATGCTCCGGATTGAAGTATCGCGCGATGGAACCTCGCTTTCCAGGTATCTTGCGCTTAACGACGCGGTGATAAACAAGGGCGCCCTATCCCGTCTTATAGAACTGGAAATCCGCATAGGCGAGCAGCCGGCAATATTTACCCGCTCCGACGGGCTGATTATATCGACGCCGACGGGCTCGACCGCGTATTCGCTCGCGGCGGGCGGACCTATTATGTATCCCACGCTGGAAGCGATCATCGTTGCATCGATATGTCCGCATTCGCTTACCAACCGCCCGCTGGTTATGCCCGACCGGCAGGAATTGCAGGTGCGCCTCATGCGGGGACGCGATGTGATGCTGACCGTTGACGGACAGGTGGGCATGCCGCTCAGGCCGAATGACTGTATAAGGCTGTCGAGAGCGGATGCCCCGCTGAAACTCCTGCTCCCTTTCAGGAAAAGGTTCTTTGATATCTTGAATGAAAAACTCCAGTGGAGGTAATTCCTAAGTGTTGCCGCCGGCGGAGATGCCGTGTAACATTTCCGGCGCAATGAAAAAAACGCGTGATTTGCGGATTACAGGCGTTTTCCCGCTTTCCGGTGTTCCGGGCGGACATCTGCTTGTTCGCTGCCAAAACTTTAAGCCGGGTCTGGAATCAAAAGTCCTTCTGGGGGATGTTGAAGCATTCATCCTTTCGGCTTCGGAAGACCGTGTTTTGATCCGGCTGCCTGAGAGTCCGTACAGCCTCGGACTCACACTTCGCGTCGGCGGAGAAACGTCGCCTTTGTTTCCGTTCAACTTGGCTGTCCTGCTGGCTGCCGAACTGCACCCCGTGATGAATCCGGTCATTGCGCCCGACGGGTCGATAATTACAACGATAAGCGGCGCTCGCGGGCAGGATGTAGACACGCCGCTCGTGCGTATTTCGCGGCAGGGAGATAAAGCTCCCTATTCATGTGAAATTATGAATCCCACAGGCCTCGCGTTTTCGCCCGACGGCCAACTGTATATTTCCAGCCGTCACGACGGAACGATTCTGAAATATACGGACTTTGAACATATTGAAGTCGTGGCGGAAGACATGGGTATTCCATGCGGAATGGTTTTCGATTCGAAAGGGAACCTGTACGTGGGCGACCGGACGGGGCGAATCTGGGAAATCGACAAGGCCGGCTCTAAAAAGGAGTTCGTTTTACTCGAACCAAGTATTTCCGCGTACCACATGACTATAGACAACCAGGACCGAATCTATGTAACCGGACCTACTTTTGCGGCGCGCGACTGCCTGTACAGGATTTCCGTGGATGGAAACGTGGAAACGCTTCTGTACGGACTTGCCCGGCCGCAGGGAATGGCGTTTCTGCCGGAAGGCGATCTGCTGATCGCCGCCGGCTGTAAAGGCAAAAAGGGAATTTTCCGGTATTCCCCCGCTGACGGGAGTTTTCGGTTTCACATTGCGGCGCCTATTCTTGTCGGACTGGCGGTTGCCGACCGGACGGCATATCTGGTGACCGGCGACGCCATATACTCCGTGCCGCTTCCCGGTTCAATAGTTAATTAGTTAGAACTCCTAACTTGAGAAAGTTATGTTCGAATTACTCTGTAAGGATGCGACGACAAAAGCGCGACGCGGACGGCTTCATACGCCGCACGGTACGGTCGAGACGCCGGTTTTCATGCCGGTCGGAACCGCCGGCGCCGTAAAGGCGATGCCCATGGACGCGCTTGAGGCGCTCGACGCGGAAATCATCCTCGGCAATACATATCATCTTTATCTCAGGCCGGGACACGAGCGTATCGCGGCGCTGGGCGGCCTGCATGAATTCAATTCCTGGAAACGGGCGATTCTGACCGACAGCGGCGGCTACCAGGTTTTCAGCCACCGCGATCTGCGCAATATTTCCGAGGATGGAGTCCGCTTTGCCTCGCATATTGATGGAAGCCGCAGTTTTTTTACGCCGGAATCCGTTATCGAAATTCAGCGTGCGCTTGGTCCGGACATCGCCATGGTTTTTGATGAGTGTACGCCTTATCCCGCGAGCCATGCCGACGCCGGCGCGTCCATGGAACGTTCAATGCGTTGGGCAAAACGCTGTTTCGACCGCTGGAATGAATACGAAGACGACGGCAGGGCGCTTTTCGGCATCGTGCAGGGAGGTGTCTATCCCGATCTGAGGCGGCGGTCGGTCGAGGCGCTTCTGCCGATCGGTTTTGACGGCCTGGCGATAGGCGGGCTTAGCGTCGGCGAACCGAAAGACCTGATGTACGAAATAATGGAATCAACCGCACCGCTGCTTCCGGAAAACCGTCCGCGCTACCTGATGGGGGTTGGGACGCCCGAAGATATAATTCGCGGCGTCGCCGCCGGGATCGATATGTTTGACTGCGTTATGCCGACGCGCAACGCACGGAATGGATATTTGTTCACTCCCGGGGGGCGCGTACTGATAAAAAACGCCGTCTGCGCAGATGATTCCGGTCCGATTGACGCCGGCTGCGGCTGTCCCGTCTGCAGGCGCTACAGTCGCGCGTATCTGCGGCACCTGTTTCTGTCGGGAGAACATCTTTACGCGGTATACGCCACGATTCACAACCTGACCTTTTATCTTGACATGATGCGCAAAATACGAAATGCTATTGAGTTTGGAAACTTTGATGACTGGCTCTAATTAAAAAGCAATCTCCGAAAACCTCGGAATCAAGGCTTGCGATCGGGACAAAAGCGGATTTT
>Ga0123353_10013952_pt1 | contig 11553 bp, 9 predicted proteins | sample TergutLab28metaG_3_FD_92763 | JGI IMG/M metagenome (GOLD analysis project Ga0123353, IMG submission 92763) | Labiotermes labralis P3 segment gut microbial communities from Petit-Saut dam, French Guiana - Lab288 P3 | ecosystem: Host-associated > Arthropoda: Insects > Digestive system > Gut ... | reverse complement strand
TCAGCCTTTTGCCTGCTAATACTCTCAATCTTACCACATATGAAGCAGGAACACCGTTTTTCCGGTGTTCCCTCGTCTTCGCTCTGTTTCGCGGCGTCGTGCTGCTTTCATCTATTGGCGGTGCCCCTATGGGGCATAGGGCGTTCTTGTGTCATATGACACAAGAACCGTCCCCTTGTCATAGTCATACGTCCCCTTGTCATCTTGTTGACACTCGTGGTTACATCCGTGTATAATCGTTGCAGAAACGGGGTTGTTTTTTTGAGAATTGTTGACGTTATTTGCGCGCCTGGTCAGACGGGGTTTTTCTATGACGACCAGAGGGCTATTAAGAAGGGCGCCGTCGGTGATGGCGCGACATATATCGGGGAGCCGGTGACGCCCGGCTTCACATCTGTGCGGCAGCCGGGCGAGTCCATATCTGTTATGTTGCTGCTTGAGGACGGTCAGACCGCGTGGGGCGATTGCGCCGCGGCGCAGTACTCAGGTGCGGGCGGGCGGGCGCCATTGTTCATAGCGGAGAGCTTCATCCCTGTCATTGAGCAATATGTGAAGCCTGCGCTGATCGACCGCCCCGTTACTGCTTTCCGGGAGATGGCGGCGGAGCTTGAGTCTCTGACGGCGGGCGGCGAGCGCCTGCATACGGCGATACGATACGGCGTTAGTCAGGCTCTGCTTGACGCTGTTGCGAAGGCTGGGCGTAAGATGATGTGCGAGGTTGTGGCGCAGGAGTACGGTACGACCATTAGCAGGCACATGGTCCCGATAATCTCCCAGAGCGGCGACAGCAGATACGAAAACGCCGACAAGATGATCATCCGGGGCGTCGGCGTGCTTCCCCATGGGCTTATAAACAATGTCACTACCAAGCTGGGAGGGCACGGCGAGATCCTTGAGAAGTATGTTCTGTGGCTGAGCAACCGCATTACGGCTCTGAGAAACTCTCCCGGATATAATCCGATAATCCACCTTGACGTTTACGGTACTATCGGCCTTGCGTTCGGAAACGAGGCATTCTCAGAGATTGCTGATTACCTTGAGAGGCTCGAAAGAGCTGCTTCGCCATTCAAGCTGCGAATAGAGGGTCCTGTGGACCTGGAGGAACGCGAAAAGCAAATGCTTGCTTTGAAGGAGCTTACGCGGCTGATCGACGAGCGCGGAATCGGCGTGGAAATCGTCGCGGACGAGTGGTGCAACACACTGGAAGACGTCAAATATTTCGCTGATAACAGAGCGGGCCACATGGTGCAGATAAAGACGCCCGACCTTGGCAGCGTGAGCAACACTGCCGAGGCTGTGTTGTACTGCAGGGAGCGGGGCATAGGCGCTTATCAGGGCGGGACCTGCAACGAGACTGACCGCTCTGCCCGGGTCTGCGTCCATGTTGCAATGGCGACGCGTCCGGCGCTGATACTGGCGAAACCGGGCATGGGCGTCGACGAGGGGTACATGATCGCTTATAATGAGATGCAGAGAATTCTGGCAATGTTGAGCGCGAAGAAGTAGCGGAGATTCGTCAAGGCACGGCATGGCGGGTTTGTGCTTTGGTTTTGGCGGAATGCTTCGAAACAAGGGAACGCGGGGTCAATAAAATGGGGAGCTTCTTTAGAAGGATATGCCTGTACTCCGGGTACGTCGCCGCTTGCGCACTGGCTGCGATGCTGCTGCTTACTATTATGGACGTTTTTCTGCGTAATGCTTTTCTTGTCTTTATTCCGGGCGTCTTTGAACTCACGCGGGTAATGCTCGCGGTTATCGTCCTTTTTGCTCTTCTGCACCTCCTTGGCGGAAAAAGGCAAGGGGGTGCTGACTCTTGACGCCTATACACGTCGGAATACTTGGCATTTTTGTGCTCATCGTCCTTGTTGCGTTCCGTTTGAATGCCGGGGTTTCGCTGATTGTAGTCGCGTTTTTGGGCTGTTGCCTGCTCACCTCTCCCGGTCTGGCGCTGACGGAACTCGGGGGCGGCGTCATCTGGGCAGTCAGGAACTACGACCTGAGCGTCATCCCGTTGTTAGTTTTGATGTGCGGGATTTTTTGGAGGGAGCAGTCAAGCGAAAGCGGCGCACTGTTTGGGGGATTGCGGGTCGAGCCCGCAATGACGCGTGTGGTGGTGCGGAGCGATTCTGCAATGACGCGCGTGGTGGTGCGGAGCGATTCTGAAATGACGCATGATGGGGTGCGGGGCGAGCCTGAGATGACGCGCGGGGGCTTTCGACAGGTTTTCATATTCCCTGTTCTGGCGCTTGTGATTATCGCTTATTTCTCCGGAGGTTCCGTCGGGCGCTTTCTTATGGCGGGGGTTTTTCCGGGAGTTATTACGGCAAGCCTCCTGATGTTCGCTTATACTGTCGCGAATAAAGAGAAAGGAACAGGATGGCGCACTTATGTTACCGGGTTGGTTCGGGAGAATCGCCGCGGCTTGCTGTTCCCGATAGTTTTGATTATTCTGATTTGCGGCATTTTCTTCGGAGCCTTTACGCCTACGGAAGCGGCTGCGGTCGGTGCATTTATCTCGCTGGTCCTGGCTGCTGTGTTTCGAAAGCTCACGCTTAAGGGCTTCTTCGAGCTGCTCCTGCGTTCGGCTGCCGCCACTGCTAAGTTGTTTGTCCTTATAATCGGCGGCTCGTTGTTCTGGACGTTTATGTCAAAGAGCCTTGTTCATATCACGTTTATTCAGTTTACCGAACAGCTTGAAATCGCGCCGGTTCTTATAGTCGGAGCTTTTCTGATCGTCTATGCGATTGTTGGCTTGATACTGGACTTCAAGTCTGCGCTGGTTCTTGCAACACCGATCGCCTATCCAATCGTAGTCGGAATGGGCTACAGCGGCACTTGGTTCGGAGTGCTTTCGATCATGGCTCTAATGTTTGGGCTTCTCTCCGGCCCGTTGGAAATCACGCTAACGTTTTCTGCTGCTGAAGCAAGGGCGCAATCGCGAAGGAGAGCTCTTCGTTTACTTCCATTATGGACGCCGCTCCTGATATCATGCATGATTACAGTCTTGCTGCCCGGCGTCATAATGCTTCTTCCTCGAATAATGCTTGGTTCATAATGTGTAGGACGGTTAAAAATTCACGAGAGCGGGAGCAAGCCCCCGCCCTACAGGGCAACGAAAGAACGCTGTTTGTTACTTAGGTTGGGGGGCAAGCGCACACAGAAGTGTGCAGTTGAAGATTCGCGAGGGCGGGGGGTACATATGGTTCTTGATGATACTTTGCGGGAGATTTATTCGCGGCAGATTATGATGAAAGAGATCGGGGAGGCCGGGCAGCAGGCGCTGCTCAATGCCTCTGTGTTAGTGGTTGGTTGCGGCGGGTTGGGCGCGCCTGCGCTGCTCTACCTTACTGCAATGGGCGTGGGTCATATTGGGCTCTGTGACGGGGATGTTGTTTCCCTGTCGAACCTGAACAGGCAGCTACTGTTTTCGCCTGATGACCTCGGAAAGAGTAAGTCGGTTATGGCAGAGAGGCGAATACTGGAGCTTAATCCGAATCTGAAGACTACAGTGTATGATCGCCTTCTGGACAAGGAACTGGCGGAGAGCATTATTACAAATTATGACATTATGCTCGATTGCCTGGACAACTTTGAGACCCGTTTTATCCTTAACGACGCCTGCGTCGCGGCGCAAAAGCCATTCGTACACGCCGGCATAAGCGAATTCTGCGGACAGTTTATGACCGTAACTCCGGGAACGGGGCCATGCTTGCGCTGCCTGTTTCCAGACGGCAGAAAAGAAAAGGAGCCGAAAAAACCATTTGGTGTAATCGGTCCGACGCCGGGGATAATAGGAACATTGCAATCGCTTGAGGCGATGAAATACTTGCTGGGTCTGCCGGTAAGCAACGACGGACTGGTAGTCTACGACGGCTTGAACATGAGCCTGGAAAAAGTAACAATCACCCCATCCCCGGGTTGTATGTGCACCAAATGAGTTGACTATGGTTTTGTTATATGGATGAGAGTAATACTAATCGAAAACATATACGGCTAAAGGGGTATGACTACTCCCAGTCTGGGTATTACTATGTGACGATCTGCACACATTATAAACTGCCGATACTATCTCGAATACAGGTAGCGCGGGGGCTTGCTCCCGCTATCGTTGAACTATCGCACATTGGTCAAACCGTTGAAGAGCAGTTGTTGGACTTGCCGAACCGATATCCGCATATTAGTATTGATAAATATACTTTAATGCCAAACCATGTCCACGTAATAATTGTTATTAAAGAAGATACAGAGGCGGCAAGCCCCGCAGCCTTGACTGATGTTGTCTGCTCATTTAAATCATTATCTACACGGCTATGTAATCAGAACGATAACACCCTAGGGCGGAAAATATGGCAGTCTTCATTTTACGATGAGATCATAAGAAGCGAAGACGCCTATCAGAAAGTATGGGAATACATTGATTCAAATCACCTGAAATGGATGGATGATGCATATTTTTTGGGATGATTTATCTGGCGGGGTTGGCTCGTGTTTTGGGGTTCTGTGTAAGACGCGCGGTGGCGGGAGCAAGCCCCCGCCCTACAGCGTTTTGTTGGTATGTTGTGCAAAGTTCGCGAGTGGCGGGAGCGAGCCCCCTCCCTACAGGAGTGTTCCGATTTTAGCCGCCGCCGAAGATGTGGATTATTTCCACGTCGTCGTTGGCGGCTATTATTTTTGATTGCCACAGTTCTTCTTCGATGACTGCGCCGTTGATTTTTACTATTATATGGCTGAACTCGAAGTTGTTTTCCGCCATCAGCGTGCTCACTGTCGACCCCTCGCTAAAGGGGTATGGACGATGGTTTAACTTGATGGTTGGTTCTTGCACGCCGTTCTCCTATGTTCATCCGTTATCGGTATTCTGCGGGTTGACAAGGGCGTCGACCCCTACGATTTACTCGTATTTTGCGTATTCGGGGTCGGTGGGCCAGTAGCCTTCTTTTTTCAGGTGGGGGCGGACGACTGCTACCAGTTCCGGGAGGTCCATTTCGATTTCTATCAGTTTTTCCAGCTTTGGAATGCCGTTCGGGGTCCAGCCGCGTCTTTTGTATACTGCGTCCATGAGCTGGCCGAACTGATCCCAGCGGTATGTCATTATGATTTCGACCTTTTCCGCCGTGCTCTTGCCTGCCGGGTCTACGCCGATGATTTCTTTCATCTGCTTATCGTAACGCTCTTCGCGCGAGAGGTATTCGCTTTCTGTGATCGGGCCGAGGGAGCGTCCGGGCGGGGTGTCATGCTTGCGCTGACCGCTTCCCATTCTCAGGATGAAGACACGTTGGAACGTGTAGACGCGCTCGCTTTGGCGGACCATCGACGCTTCGTCGTGCTTGAATCCCAGAACGCCCTCATAGATATCGAAGTAGTTCTGAACGTGTTCGGGTATCTTTGCCGGTTCCGCTTCATACTTGTTATTCACCGGCGTCACGTCGTTCCACGGCAGTTTGCATAAACCAAGCAGCCCGAACCAGGTGCGGAACATCGGGAAATAGTGAAGCGCTTCCGTTTTGTCCTCGAACGTGGGTATCTGGTTGTTTACCATGTCCATGAAGATCAGCCATGCTTCGTCATGCTGCGGGCCTTTGTTGCACAGCGCGTAACCGCCTTGCTGAGCGAGAGATTCTTTCATCAGGTATTCCGAATACTCAAGCCCTTTGTTCTCCATGCCGAAGTCTTCCATCTCCGCGACTTGCTCTGTAGTCATTTTGATCCAGGGACGCCCGTTTGTGTACGCGCAGTCCGGGTCGTCACTGTAGTACGGCTTGCCTGCCGGCCAGTCCGCGATCTCCTCGCGGCTTATTGTCGGTACGCCCTCAAGTTTTGCCCAGCGCGCGGGTTGCGCTATAAACGCTGAATCGTGGTTTGCGCCGCCGTTCTCAAGCATCGTGCCGAAGATTTCATTCAGCACCTTTTCGTCGTCGTAACCGTCGTTTTTCAGGAACTCGCAATCTTCCAAATGCTTGTTGAAATGGACGGTGGGTATGGGTTTATCAAGAACAGGCTCTTCAATGCTCTTCCATGGACGGCCTGCAAGCATATGCTCATACTCCGGCAAAGGCTTGCCGAAACGCTCTGCGTAAATGCGCTTTTGCTGGCGTGTGCCTTTTCCGACTATCACGCCGAAGCCGTCTCCCGCCACCATCTGGTGCATGAGCTCATTGAGCGTGAAACCGTTGCCCCAACGCATATCAAGCCCTTCTGTGTCGTCGAGGTTGAACAGCCCCCGCTCATAACACTCCTGAGCAAATGCGGTCATTGTGCCATGCGAGATCGTATCGACCCCATATGTGTCGCAATAGAAGTTAGCCTCCAGGACCCAGTGAGGGTCAAAGCACCCTACGTTGGAGCCCAGTCCCCCGGCGTTTTCGTACTCCGGACCGTCGACGCAGACCTTGCTACCCTTGTACGCGCCGGTGCGCAGCTCGAAGTTGTCGGCAGCTTTTGCGCAGCTCATGGAGCAGCCGTACCAACAGCCGTCGGGCACGTCTTGAGTGACGTACTTTTCGATAAATACCTTAGAGGATATTTTCGGCGTCTCAGGATGCGAGCCGTAGCGGTAATTATGCGTGGGCAGCAGATCGTACCTGTCCATGATTTCGATTATGTTGGCGGTGCCGATTTTGCGCATGTTGTTCTGCTTTGTGTCGAGGGTCGCCATCTCCGTGTGGAGGCGCATACCCGCCGCATTGAGCAGGCCCTTCTTCGCCGGGGCGTTCATATCGCCGTGCAGCCCGCGATAACGAATCACCACAGCTTTGATTTTCTTGTTGCGGAAAACCGTGCCGATGCCCCCGCGCCCCGCCTGTTTTACGCGCACGCAACTGCGGCGTTTGTCCCAAAATGAGAAGTTCAGGCATCCGACGTAGGAGTGCTCGGCGGCGCGTCCGCTTGCCACAACGGAAATGTTCAGCTTGTCGGCTTCGTTTTCCGAAAACATCTCGGTCAGTTGTTCGCACAGGATATGGCTGTCTACCGCGAGTTCAGGCGCGGTTTCAACGGTGACCGTGTGCTCGTTGCCGTCTATATAGATAATGACTTCGTTTTCAGCTTTCCCTTGCAGTTCGATAGTATCGAAACCGGCAAACTTGAGGAAAGGCCCGAAAAATCCGCCTACATTGCTGTCAAATGGCAGGCCGGTGACAGGAGAAATCGCACAGACCAGTGACTTGCCCGAGCCCGGATACTGAGTTATTCCGCATAGCGGGCCCGGGGAAATGACTATGTCATTGTCCGGGTCGTTCCAGCGCGTGTTTTCGTTGACGGCTTTCCACAGGTGATAAAGGTCGAAGCCTTTGCCGCCCGTAAATTTCTCCTTCATGAACTCAGTGACCGCTTTTTCGCCGATCGTAACGTTGTCTTCCCCTATTGCATGATTAGTCAGAGGGTCTTGCGCGGTACTATCGTACTCTCCGCCTACGCTTATATAGAGGCTGCGATTGTTGTAGCCGCGTTCAATCGTCGTAGGTTCATATTTGTATTCCGCAAGCTTTTTGTGTCTGCCTTTCATTGCCAGTATTTCTTCCCGGCTTGCAATATGATGCCGGTAATCGTTCTCTACCCGTTCAACAAACTTTGCCATACTATTCCCCTCCTTCTACAATGGCTATCGCTCCGCTCGGACATTGCTTGGCGCACAAGCCGCAGGCGACGCATTTGAAGGGCGTGGGCAGTCCGTCGTGATAGAACATGTATCCGCGCAGGCACTCGGCAGCGCAGATGAGGCAGCCCACACAAGTTTTTTTGTCCAAGCGTACGACGCCGTTCGCGGCGGTCATAAGCGACATCATGGAGCACATACCGCGGCAGTCGCCGCATTGGTCGCATACGGCTATGGTATAGCCGCTTTGCTCGTCGGCGGTGACGCGGATGGCGCTTTTAGTCCTGTCCGCTTCTTTGTAGTACGCTTTTGAGCACGTTTCTTCGCAAATTCCGCAGCCGGTGCATTTTGCGGAATCAGCCAGTAGTTTTTTCAATTTGCATTCCTCCTGGTTTGTAAAAATCATGGTCGAGGGGACGGGGGTCGCGTGGCGGGAGCAAGCCCCCGCCCTACAGGGGGTTACGGAAAGCGTGCGAGATGGGACGGGGTCGAGCCCGGGATGACGCAGATAGGGGACGGGTCATCTGCTTTTTTTAAGCGGAATTACCGTCCCCATACGTTCTGTGATTCTAGTCTCCGAGGTCCGGACCCGATTCGATGGGCGGAAGTCCGCTGTTGCTTGCCTTCACCTTAATGTCCATTGGGTCGAGCCTGTCTTTGTTTCTCTTTGCGACCTGGGCCTTCCAGATGTGGAGGCCGAGCGACAGGGCAATGATACCGTACACCATGAACGAGCGTACATACTCCTCGACGTTCGCGTTGTCCGGGGCTATCAGCTTGCCTATCCCGGGAGAGACGATCGTCATCGCGTTGAAGAGCAGGACGCCGATCAGAGCGTTTTTCACGCCTGCCTTCGACGTCGACGCTCCGCCGACGAGGATCGACGCAACCGCGAACAAACCGATGTTCATATGAGCGCCGTATGTGTTGACAGTACCGATGTTTTGCATATAGATGATCATGCCCCATGACGCCAGCACCGTGGAAATCATCGTAGCCACGACTCTCGTGCGGTCCACATTGATTCCGGATACATTCGCTATATGCTGGCTTTGTCCTACGCTGCGGCAGTCCTGTCCCAGTTTTGTCTTCTGGAAGTACATATTAAAGAAACACAGCGCGACGATGACAAAGCCGGTGATAGCGGGTATGTCCCTGACGCCCGATAGGAAAGAGCCGGGAATCATGAGTCCGCGCATTCCCATGCTCTGGATGAACCCAGGCATGATGAAGACGATACCTCCCGCCGGAATCAGCCATGTCTGTAAGCCAAGCAGCAAGAACAAGCCGCTCACTACGCAGTTGATTATGAAAACCCATTTGTTTTGCTTCATAATCGCAGGATTGTTTCTGCCTCTGATCCGCCTGATCAGAAGGAAGGTTAGTATGCCCGCACCCAAAACAGTCAGAGTCGCCCCGAACGGGACCCTCCATATCCAGTCGAGCGCGTATTTCATTCCGATAGAATGCATCTCCGGGTCATAGACCCTCTCCAAGGGATTCCAGCCCATGTCGATAGTGTTTTGAACTCCGATACCACCTGGGATGATCATGATGTGAAGGGGATCGACGGGAATCAGAGTACCGACAATGACCAGACATATCAGCTGATAAACGCCGTTGGCGAAGAATCCGACTATAAGGCTGGCAATCATCTCCTGACCGCGCGTCTTGTTGTAAAGGCTCCCCGTCAGGTACCCTATGAAGAGGGCAAGGGGCAGCGCCAGAAGGAAGCACAGCATCAGCCCGCCCAAGCCGCCGAACTCATGATAACGAAGGAAGATCGTCGCGAGCATTCCAGTAAGCGCGCCCGCAACAATACCGAAGTTAAGTCCGAGGCCGGCGATGACCGGGATGATCAGAGCGAGGACCAGGAACCCGTTACGGAAGAAACGCGCCAGGAGTTCGTTAACGAAAAAGTCTAACGACAGGTTATCCGCAACGTACAAGCCTACGGCAGTAAAGATGACGACAATGATAGTCGCAACGTTGTCCCGGAAGAATTCTCCGGCTTGCTTTCCAAAACCAGCTCTTGTATTCATTATTTACCGCCCCCTTTCACCCGCGTAAGCGCGAAGAGGATTATCCCGTTCTGGAAGATTAGCCTCATTATCTCGGAGAGGTTGCTGACAGGGATTACCGAATCGAGCACCGGAAGCGCGTTCGTCAGCAGCCCCTGGAAAATGATGGTGCCGAGTATGACGTGGAAGATCCTTGCCCTCTGAGCCGTCGCGCCTCCGACCAGGACCGACGCGACCGCCTGAAACGCCATGTAGAGCGGAAAGATGTATAAGTCCGCAAAACCGAAGCTCTGGACATACAGTATGATTCCGACGGCGCATAAAACCGTGGAAACTATGTTCGCAAGAACCCTGCTTCTGTCTACGTTAAGGCCGGAAGCCCTTGCAAACATGGGGTTCGAGCCGACCGCGGAAATCGCTATTCCGGCTTTGCTTCTGAAGAACAGCCAGACGAGCAGGCAGCAGAATAACACTACCAGCAGCATTCCCGTCGGAAATGTTATGCCAAGGAACTCAAACTTAAGAAAGTTGTCGAGGATTTGCGCGGACTCCACCGAACCGAGCGAGATCTGGCTGCGCAGCCCGGCGCCCAGCATCCATCCCATGACGGGGCTTGAAAAAGGCGCCGCCATCCAGATTATGCAGAATAGGAAGGTACTGGCAAACCCTGTGTAAGTGGCGATGACCATTTCCGAGCCTTTTACGGCGTTCATAAGCTTACCGTAGAGGTAACCGACTATCACCGCAAGCACTATCGCCATCACAACGGCCGCTATAAGCCAACTGATGCCGACAAAGCCAAACTCTATGGCGCATACTATAGCGAAGAGACCGACGCACACCCCTATGGGAAGCGCGAAGTTCGGTCCTGTACCTGACTGTATCGACGGTACCATCGCAAGCACCAGGAGGCCCCACCTGCCGAAGCGGGAGATCGTCTCGCCAAGCATTCCGCCAAGCGAAAACCCCTGAGTGACGCCCAGGATAAGTACTGCGATCCAAACCGATCCGATAATAATCGTCGATATGGAAAGGTGCGAGTATATTTTTTTCAGGCCAAGTTTGCCGACTACTGTTTTAACCATACCTACTGAGCACCTCCTTCATCCGTACTTGAGATGCCTGACATCATAAGCCCGAATTCCACCGGCGAGGCTTCTGGCGGCAGTACTCCGACCACTTCGCCTTCGCAGATAATGGCTATCCTGTCACAGATGCTGCAAAGCTCAGCAAGCTCAGAAGACGTCATTACGATCGTCATACCGTGCTTCTGGCTGAGTTCCAGCATAAGGTCCAGTATCAGCTTTTTCGCTCCGATGTCAATACCGCGGGTCGGCTCCGAAACAAACAGCAGCTTCGGTTTTTGCGTCAGCGCCCGCGCAACGCAGACTTTTTGCTGGTTGCCGCCGCTTAGCCTTCCGGCCGGTTGTTTCTCGGATGTGCAGCGGATGTCCAGGTCCTCGATCATCTTGCGCGCGTGATCGCGGATCGCTTTAGTATCCTGAATGTTGAGCCCTGCGAATGTCTTGAGGAAGTTCTTATGTATCTGCATGTCAGTAAAGACGATGTTAGCCTCTATCGGCTCGTCGAGCAGAAGCCCTACGCCCTTCCTGTCCTCGCTGACAAAACCAATTGCTGCGCTTAGCACTCTTTTCGTGTTGTTCAGGGGAAGCGGCTTCCCTTCGAAAATTACTTCGCCTCTTGCTTCATAGATACCCAACACTCCATTTGCGATTCCCAACTTGCCTTGTCCCGCAAGGCCGCCGATACCAAGTATCTCGCCCCTGCGCACTTTGAGGTTGACGCCCCTGACTCGCTCGGACGGCATCGCGACATACAGATCGTTGATTTCCAGAATGACGTCGTCGCTGATGTCGCGCTCGATACCTTCTTCGCGCTCGATCGTGACCTTCCTGCCGATCATCAGCTCTGCAATCT
>Ga0123353_10013951_pt1 | contig 11553 bp, 7 predicted proteins | sample TergutLab28metaG_3_FD_92763 | JGI IMG/M metagenome (GOLD analysis project Ga0123353, IMG submission 92763) | Labiotermes labralis P3 segment gut microbial communities from Petit-Saut dam, French Guiana - Lab288 P3 | ecosystem: Host-associated > Arthropoda: Insects > Digestive system > Gut ... | reverse complement strand
TCTATTCTTTTTACTCTCATTAAGCACTTTGAGAACAATAGGGATAGAAATCTTTGAATCTAAAGGCAGAATCTGTTGCCCGAATGTTTTAAATTTACTATATAAAACGGGAGTATTCAACAACCGTTCATCATCCCATGGAAAAGAATCGAATTGATTTTCAGCTAAATATGTAAATAATTTCACTCTGTTGCGGTAATATTCCTGTGGCGGCGGCGGAACATCTATTGAAGCTTGAATGATGGAAGCCAAAAGAAGCCCTTTGTTTTCTGCAACTACTTTATCTTGATAAACTTTTTTCTCGCTGTTGAGATGGTCAAGTTTCACAACAAATGTGTCAACATAGGCTTGCATCATGGAGTTTGGCAGTTCTTTTTGTTGCATTTTTTGAAACTCGGCATTCAACTCTCTTAATTGCAAGTTAAAGGTTATCATTTGTTTCATATAAGCCCTATTCGCAATATTCTCTTTACTTCCTTCCACTTTAACGTCATCTTCTAAAAAAGAGAGTGTAAACTTTTGATTTTTAGTATCTGATATCAAAAACTCTGAAAGCATTATCGAATCTGCTTCAATAATATAGATGCCGGCAGCCAGGGGTGTTTTGTCTTTTATGGTAATATCGTCTTCAAATTTTAAAGAAAGAAGATTTGTAAATTTCTTGCTTTTAACGTGATACGATTTAATAAAAAGCGAATCGGCTTGAATATTTTCTGTTTTTATTCTAATTTGATAGCCGGATTGAGCGTTAGCAAAGAATATGAAAGTAGAGAGTAAAAAAGTGAGAATACGGGACATTTTTTAAAATTTAAAGATTAAAAGATTAAAAGATTTAAGGTTATCAGTTTAAAATTTTATTTATCATTAACCATTAACCACTAACCATTAACCACTAATCATTAACCATTAACCATTAACCATTAACCATTAATCACTAATCATTAACTATTAATCATTAATTTTTATAAACTTCCCGATAAATTCTTTTCCAATTTTTATAAAATAGATCCCTACAGGTAAATGCGAAACATTGATAGTAACAAGTGACGGGTGACGGGTGACGAGTGAGGGGTGACATTTACCGTAAACGTCAAATATTTCAATACTCTCATTTTCTAATTCATAGCTTTCAATGCGTAATTCATTATTTGCGGGATTTGGGTAAATCAAATATTTAGTAACATTTTCAGAAATGTTACTATATGCCAAAGCACAAGATTGATTGCTAAATTTACTTTCATTTTCGCCATAAACTGCTGTTACATTGTAACAATATTCCTTACAATCATTAGGAATATCAAAGTATTCTAACGTTGTGATAGCCTCTTGGAATAACAGAATGCTATCTCTGTAAACATAATATCCATTGGGTGTATTTTCTTCCGGTGCACCCCAAGTAATTTTAATTTGCATCTCAAAAAAATTTGCAGCTACGCAATTTGTGGGTGGCGCATAAGGCGAGGGAACAGAAGTGCAAGATTGATTACTGGGATTGCTCTCTCCAAGCTCATACACAGCAGTTACAGTGAAACAGTATTCATTAAAATCTTCAACTATATCCGTATATAACAATTCCGTTGTTTCGTGAATTTTGAGTTTATCTCTATAAATATAATATTTATCAGGAGTATTGGTTTGAGGAGTTTCCCAAGTAATTTGAATTTTCATGTCTTCAATATATTTAGCAGTGCAATTAATGGGAGGAGGCAGCGGAGGAGTACCTCCCTCCGGAATTGCTAAAATTGCGATACTGGCAACACTAGCCTGAGTAAAGAGTTTAACCTGCTCAGGATTGTTAACGCTGGGACCAATTTTATCATTGGGAGTATGAATAAAAGGGCTATCTTCGTTAATATCTTCAAACCACCAAATACCCTTATATCCCTTATTGTTAAAAGAGGTGTGGTCGCTATCTCCCCATTGGAGATTTGAATGTCTTGTAACCGGTATAGTGGGAAAGTAGAAGTCGCAAACATTAACAAAATAATCAGCTAAAGGGAGCGCAGGATTAGGATAGATAAGGCAAAAATGGATAGGAGCTCCGGGTGTTAAATAGCCGGTCATATCTAAATTGAAATATCCCAGAATGTTCTTTCCTTCATTGTAGCATTTTTGTGCAAACTGCCCACTTCCATCGAGCCCACATTCTTCAGCGGTAAATGCGCAATAGATGATGGAACGTTTGAATTGGTATTGGCTTAATATTCTTGCTGTTTCCATTATTCCGGCAACTCCGGTAGCGTCATCATCAGCGCCCGGCTCTCCTTGAGATGATGAGTAAGCAAAAGAATCGAAATGCCCCCCACAAACAATGTATTCATCAGGAAATTCTGTGCCATATTGAATAGCAATTACATTGCCCGATTGTACTGTGCCACCCCACCAAGGGTGAACTGCAGGACTTAGTGTGTGAATAGAAACATCTAAACCATAAGATTCATACTTGGATTTTATCCAATTTTGAGCAAGAATAGAATTGGCGTGGTCGCAACGTCTGGTTACAAAGTTCTCCATCGTTTGAATATATGCCATCAAAGTATCGGTTACGGTTTCAGAAATATAGCCGAGGATAGTTTCATCTACCCCAGTTATTACAGGGTAATCAAAAGCAAATCTTGGTAGACTTGCTTCTGTATTGGTTACCGCTATCATTCCATCGTTTTTTGCCGGCATAAAGTCGTTCGACAAGATTTTCATGATAAAAAAATGGTCGCCCGAATAGAGTACCGTATTGCTTTTTGAAACAGTGGACAAATACTCCTCTTTTTGATGGTTGTGGCAATATACGATTGCGTAAGCAGAAACATCGGAGAAAGCGTTCTCGTCAAGCACAACCGCATTGTGATAATTCACAGTTTTTGCAGTTGCCAAAACATAGTTATCGCAGTAGTAATGGATTTTTAAATCATTATCTGCGAACAAAATTTCCAAATTATGAGATTCCATTACAGGAACGATCACAAATTTTCCGGCAAAAGAAATAAAGGAAATAAATAAAATACAAACAGTTAGTAAAAGATTTCTTTTCATATAAATAAGATTTTAAGATTTTAAAAAGATAACTGCAATAATACAATTTTTTTCAAAGCTGAAAAATACTATTTTCGCCGCCGAAAAAAAGAGAATAATAATTAACCACTAACCACTAACCACTAATCACTAACCACTAATTATCATGTTCGAAAGTTTAAGTTCAAAATTAGATCGTGCATTTAAAGTGCTGAAAGGGCAAGGTTACATTACCGAGATTAATGTGGCTGAAACGATGAAAGAGGTTCGTAAGGCTCTCTTGGATGCAGACGTAAACTATAAGATTGCCAAAGAGTTTACAGATGAAGTAAAGAGAAAAGCGTTGGGACAGAATGTGTTAAAAGCGGTCTCTCCTAGCCAGCTCATGGTGAAAATTACCTACGATGAGTTTATTGAACTTATGGGACACGAGGCAGTAGATATCAATATGAAACACAGTCCCGCCATTATTCTGATGGCAGGGTTGCAAGGATCTGGTAAAACGACCCACGCGGCGAAGTTAGCCAAAATGCTGAAAACCAAACGAGGGAAAAAACCATTGTTAGTAGCGTGCGACGTGTATCGCCCCGCCGCGATAGACCAACTTAAAACACTCGGAGAGCAGATTGAGGTAGAGGTTTTCACAGACGAAAACTCTAAAAAACCGGTGGATATTGCTAAACGGGCAGTGCAACATGCCAAAGATTGGGGGTTTAATGTGGTGATTATTGATACTGCCGGACGTCTTGCTATTGATCAGTTGATGATGGATGAAATAGGCAATATTAAGGATGCCGTTAATCCACATGAAATTCTGTTTGTAGTGGATGCCATGACCGGTCAGGATGCTGTTAATACGGCTAAAGCATTTAACGACAAACTCAATTTCGATGGTGTTATCCTTACCAAAATGGATGGAGATACAAGAGGAGGGGCTGCTTTATCCATCAAATCGGTAGTAAATAAGCCCATTAAGTTTATTGGGGTAGGGGAGAAGATGGATGCTTTAGATGTGTTTCACCCCGACCGGTTAGCAGAAAGGATTCTCGGGATGGGAGATATCCGCTCGTTTGTAGAAAAAGCGCAAGAACAGTTTGATGAAGAGGAAGCGATTAAACTGCAACGTAAATTAGCAAAGAATCAGTTTGATTTCAACGACTTTTTAGCACAAATTTCCCAAATTAAAAAAATGGGAAATGTGAAAGATATGATGAGCATGATCCCGGGTGTAGGAAAAGCTGTTAAAGATATGGATATTGACGACAACGCCTTTAAAGGAGTGGAAGCGATTATTTTGTCCATGACACCTTATGAACGCTCTAACCCTGATTCCTTGAACGGAAGTCGTAAAAAAAGAATCGCAAACGGAAGCGGTACCGATGTGCAGGAAGTAAATAAGCTGATTAAGCAGTTTGATGATATGCGCAAGATGATGCGCATGGTTTCCGGCGGAAAAGCAAAAGGATTGATGAACATGTTGAATGCTCCTCAAAGGACACATATGAGCAGACAATAGAGATACCGTGTACAACGTCTCTATTGTGAGGAGAAAGAAGGAACGACCTATAAATAATAAAAACATATTTTCGCCAACCTTTTTAAAAACAGGAATTATGACTCTTGCTAATATCAGAAATATCGGGATCATGGCGCATATAGATGCGGGGAAAACGACTACTACTGAGCGTATTCTGTTTTATACCGGAAAAAACTACAAGATCGGCGAAGTAGATGAAGGCACCGCTACTATGGACTGGATGGTACAAGAGCAGGAACGCGGCATTACTATTACCAGTGCCGCTACTACAGTGTATTGGAAACATCTTTCCGAAGAGTTTAAAATCAACATTATAGACACTCCTGGACATGTGGATTTCACGGTGGAAGTGGAACGCTCGCTGCGAATTTTAGATGGCGCTGTGGCTATTTTCTGCGCAGTGGGTAGTGTTGAACCTCAGTCGGAAACCGTTTGGAGACAAGCCAATAAATATCACGTTCCCAGAATCTGCTATGTAAACAAAATGGATAGAACCGGTGCTAACTTTTTCAACGTTTTGCATGATATTAAAGAAAAACTGAAAGCACACCCTCTTGCTATTCAACTTCCTATCGGTGCCGAAGAACATTTTACCGGCATCGTCGATCTTATTGAAATGAAAGCCTACGAATGGGAAGAGGAAGAACAGGGAATACACTATTATGAAGTTTCTATTCCGGAAGAAATGATGGAAGAAGTGGAAGAATACCGCAAAATTCTATTGGAAACCTTAGCTGATTTTGACGAAAATCTTATGGTGAAGTATTTTGAAGACTATGAATCAATTACTGCTCAAGAGTTAATCCCAATTCTACGCCAAGCCACCATCGCGCAAAAAATATGTCCTATATTGTGTGGTTCATCTTTTAAAAACAAAGGAGTGCAACGCCTCATTGATGCTGCGGTAATGTACTTACCTTCGCCATTAGACTTACCCGCTGTGGAAGGTGTTAACCCCAAAACTGAAAAAATAGAACTGCGCCAAATGAATGAAAAAGAGCCGTTCGCTGCATTGGCGTTCAAAATCGCTACCGACCCGTTTGTGGGAAAACTTACTTTTATTAAACTCTATTCCGGAAAACTCAACGCCGGCGAAGTGGTGTACAACGCAAGTTCCGAAAAACGAGAACGCGCCAGCAAAATATTAGAGATGCACTCCAACAAGCAAAACCAGTTAGAAACAGTTACAGCCGGAAATATTGTGGCATTGGTGGGGATGAAAGATATTAAAACCGGAGATACGCTTTGCGACGAAAAATATCCTGTTTCCTTAGAAAATATCACGTTTCCCGAACCGGTTATTCAAATTGCCATTGAGCCGAAAACGAAAGATGATGATGATAAATTGATGACCTCGTTAGCAAAACTGTCGGAAGAAGACCCTACTTTTGTGGTGCGGCAGGATGAGGAATCAGGGCAATTACTCATCAGTGGAATGGGCGAGTTGCATTTGGAGATTTTGTTAGACCGCCTGAAACGCGAATTTAACGTACAGTGCAACCATGGGAAACCGCGCGTTGCCTATAAAGAAGCTATTTTAGAAGAGATTTTACATACAGAAACCTATAAACGACAAACCGGGGGAAAAGGCTCTTATGCTTCCATGAAATTTATAATCTCTCCTACCAACCTTTCGCAAAAAGGGTTCTCTTTAGAGGATCAACTAAAAGGCGGAGTTATTCCAAAAGAGTATGTTGCCGGCGCAGAGAAAGGATTCAAAGTGGCGATGCTCAATGGAAAATACGGATTTGCTCTGGAATCGTTACATGTAATTCTACTAGATGGAAATACGCATACTGTTGACTCTGATGTACTCTCTTTCGAGATTTGTGCAAAAATTGCCTTCCGCGAAGCTATCCGAAACGCCAATGTGTGTATTTTAGAGCCGATTATGAAAGTAGAGATACATACCCCCGATGAATATATGGGCAATGTTTCTGCCGACTTGAACCGCAGACGAGCGGTAGTAGAGCAGGTGGATGCCAAAATCGGTTTTCAAGTGATTAAGGCGCAAGTTCCTCTTTCCGAAATGTTTGGTTATGTTACAGGATTACGCTCCATCAGTTCGGGAAGAGCCAACTACAGCATGGAGTTTCTGCGCTATGCCCGCGTTCCCGCTGATATTGAAAAAGATATTTTGCAAAAAGGAAGATTTGCGCTGTTGTAAAATCAATAAAGATGACCATCACGATAGATAAAAATTCGGGGTTTTGTTTCGGCGTAATTCATGCTATTCAAACGGCTGAAAACTATTTACAGCAATACCATAGTTTGTATTGTTTGGGCGATATGGTACACAATAAAGAAGAACTTAATCGCCTCACCGGTTTGGGATTGAAGATTATTACGCCGGAACAGTTTAAAAATCTGCATCATACTACCGTACTCATTCGGGCGCACGGCGAACCACCCGCCACTTATCAAATTGCTGAAAAAAATAATATTACCCTCATTGACACCACTTGTGGTGTGGTAGCACAACTTCAAAAAAAAATAAAAACAGAGGTTGAACAACACTCCAAAACTCAAATCCTTATCGTAGGTAAAACCGGACACGCGGAAGTGGAAGGATTATTGGGACAAACCGAACAAAATGGAAAAGTAATCTCTTCTGTTGCAGATTTAGATCAAGTTGATTATTCAAGACCTGCAAAACTGTATGCGCAAACTACACAAAGCGCTGAAAAATACGAAGAAATTGCAGAAAAAATCCGCGAAAACTACAGGAAAATCGGAAATGAACATTTGATAGAAATACATAATACTATCTGCAAACGCGTGAGTAACAGAGCTGATGAGATTAAAGAGTTCGCTTCTCAATTTGATGCTATCTTATTTGTTTCGGATGAAAAAAGCTCAAACGGACTTTTTTTGTATGAGGTTTGTAAAAAGAAAAACCAGAATACATTCTTCATATCTTCCATAAATCAATTACAACACATTGATTTTGAAAAATATAATAGTATTGGCATTTGCGGAGCAACTTCAACGCCGATTTGGTTGATGGAGAAAATTGCAAAAAGATATTAAAGCAGTCCTCTATTTCTTAGCAATGGCTCAATTACCGGTTTCTTTCCTCTAAAAGTAACATACAAATTCATGGGATCTTCGGTATTTCCTTTTTCTAAAATATTGATACGGAAACGGTCGGCGGTTGCTTTATCAAAAAGATTTCCCGTTTCTTTGAAGGCTTGGAAAGCATCAGCATCTAAAACAGCTGCCCATGTGTAAGAATAGTACCCTGCATCATATCCTGTGGTAAAAATATGTTTAAAATAGGGACTTTTATATCTTGAAATAATTTCGGGAATTAACCCTAAGTCATTCATAGCTTTTTCTTCAAATGCAAGAACATCCATTGCCTTTGGAGTTTTAAGGGTGTGGTAATCCATATCCAAGAAAGAGGCGGCTAATAATTCGGTGTTTATAAAACCTTGTCCATAAGTAGCAGAGGCTTCCAATTTGGCAATGAGCTCATCGGGAATAGTTTCTCCGGTTTTGTAATGTTTGGCGTACATTTTAAGAATTTCCGGTTCGGAAGCCCAGTTTTCCATCACTTGCGAAGGAAGTTCAACGAAATCTCTTGAAACGTTTGTGCCTGACAATGAGCGATATTTACAGTTGGTTAACATACCATGCAAACCGTGTCCAAATTCATGGAAGAAAGTTTCCACTTGGTCAAAATTCAGGAGAGCAGGAGCATCCGCAGTAGGTTTGGCACAGTTTAATACCAAAGATACAATAGGAATCACTTTATTGCCTTCTTTATCATACCATTGTTCGCGGAAATTGGTCATCCATGCGCCGCTCCCTTTGCTTTCTCTTGGAAAGTAATCTATGTACAAAATAGCAATAAGTTCCTCACCACGTTTTACTTCAAAAACATCATTATCTTTGTGATATTTAGGAAGATCAGCGTTTAGGGTAAAGGTAATATCAAACAGTTTATTACTTACAGTAAAAATGCCGTCTCTTACATTTTCTAACGCAAAATATGGACTAACTTCCTCTTCTTTAATGTCATATTTTTCTTTGCGCAATTTTTCGGTATAATATCTCCAGTCGCAGGGTTCTAATTTAAAATTACCGCCTTCGGCATCAATCATTTTTTGATACTCCACGGCTTCCTCTTTTGCTTTATTGATAGCAGGTCTCCACACTTGCATCAACAAATCGTTCACAGCTTTTGGGTTTTTAGCCATAGTATTATCTAACACAAAATCGGCATGTGAGTCGAAGCCAAACATTTGTGCGCGTTCAATGCGCAAATTCACAGTTTCTTCAATTACAGCTATATTGCTCAACGAATCAGAAATACAGCGGGTAGCATAAGCTGTCCACATCTCTTTACGCAGTTCTCTATCTTTACAATATTGCAATAGCGGCTCATAACTTGGCAATTGAATGGTAAACACATATTTTCCTTTAGTAGCTTCCTCTCTATTTCCCAAATCAAGGGCAGCGGCTAATGCATTTTCGGGCATCCCTTCCAAACGTGCTATATCTTCCACCACCAATTTATAACCGTTTGAAGCTTTTAGAACATTGTTGCCAAATTTAACAGAAAGCAATGCCAATTTTTCGTTAATTTCTCTGAATCTGGGTTGTTGTTCATCAGGAATGAGCGCACCGCCACGAACAAATCCCTTGTATTGTTCTTCCAATAATCTCATTTCCACAGGGTCTAATTTCAATTCGTTTCTTTTATCGTAAAGTGTTTTAATACGCATAAAAAGATCTTTATTCAAACTAATATCATCGGAATGTGCAGAGAGCATAGGGGCTGTTTTTTCTGCAATCTCTTCCATTTCAGGGCTGTTGCACGCACCTTCCAGATTACTGAAAATAAGCGTAACATTATATAGAAGCTCACCACTGTATTCCAACGCTTCGCAAGTGTTTTCAAAAGTGGGTTCATCCTGATTGTTGCAAATAAGATCAATCTCTGCCTTTTGTTGTTTCATTCCTTCTTCAAAAGCAGGAAGATAATGTTCATATTTAATTTGTTCAAAAGGTGGAATACCATAAGGCGTATTCCAAGTTTGAAAGAAAGGGTTTGGGGATTCATTTTTACAACATCCCACCATCATTGCAGCTGCAATTGTCATAATTAATAAGTTTTTTTTCATAATGAATAAATATTTAATGATTTTAGATTTTATTATTTAATTTTTTTCAGTTGGCAAAAGTATAAAAAATGAACTACCTGAAATTTTTCATCATTTATTATTATAAATAGAAACTCCACAAGGTTCAAAGTTTTAAGTTTAAAGTTAAGGATTATTACTTTGAATAATTTTTGAAATATGCCTGTATAATGTTTTTAAATCATCATCAAATAAGGTTTTGTAATGTTTTTCCATAATGGAAATATCGTTGCGTGCAGCCGGTCCCGTTTGCACTAACGCAGGATCATTATACATAGCTTTTTCCAATGTATTCTTCAATAGCGGAAAAATGAGCGACCAATCTAAATGATTTTCTTTAAAAATTTGATATGCAATTCCATATAAGGCATTGGTAAAATTATTGGCAAAAACCGCAGCAAGATGCATGGCAAAGCGTTGTTGCTCATTAATGATATGCACATTACTAAAAATTGAATGTACCCATTGAAATAAGATATTTGAAAAATCAGGGTCGCATCCTTCAACACATATAGGAATGAGAGGTAAGGAGGGAGAGGTAGGGTTAATCATCTCATTGTGCGTTATGGTTTGATACGGATAAAACACTCCAAACTTAACTGCAAATGGTGCCAAAATATTTTGCGAAATCGAACCCGAAGTATGCACCGCGCAGTTCATTTTAAAAGAAATTTTTCGCAAAACTATTTCATAAACATCATCTTTTAAAGCAAAAATATACAGATCACACGCTTCAGGCAATCTTTCTATTTTTCTGCTTGAAATGAAAAATACAGTCAAATCATCCTGATCTTTAAGTGTTTGATACAACCACGTACCCACATTTCCGGTGCCTATAATAGCAATTTTTGTAAACATACGAAATAAAATTTCGGCAAAAGTAATTTTTTATTTTTTTGCATCGAAATTTATACAAATGAAATACGGTATCTTTTATCTCATTCCTTCGCCTTTGGCTGAGTCTGAGTATTCAAAAATTTTTCCTGCATATAATTCGGAAATTATACAGGAGATCGATTTTTTTATTGTGGAAGATTTGCGCACGGGGCGGCGTTTTGTGAAAAAATTAGGGATGCGGAAACCCATTGATGAATTGCATTTCTCTACTTTAAACGAACACACTAAAGGAGATGAAATTGAACTTCTGATGCAACCTCTTAAAGAGGGTAAAAATTTGGGGTTAATCTCTGATGCGGGCACTCCTTGTGTTGCCGATCCCGGGAATATATTGGTTTCTCGTGCGCAACAGTTAGGGATTGAGGTAATTCCTCTCGTCGGTCCCAATTCAATATTGTTGGCGCTAATGGCATCCGGGTTGAACGGGCAATCGTTTACCTTCAACGGGTACCTGCCCCGTGAACAACCGGATAGGGAACGACAGTTGCGTTTTTTGGAGTCCTTGTTGAAAAAAAACAACCAAACCCAGATTTTTATAGAAACACCATACCGCAACAATCACGTATTCAAATCTATACTTAGTGTATGCGATCCCGCCACACGGCTTTGTCTCGGTACGAATATTACTTCTGAAAATCAAATGATTAAAACCATGACGGTGAAAAAATGGAAAACCCAAGCTATTGATTTACATAAACAACCTACTGTATTTTTGTTGGGAAGATAGTTTTGTTTTTATGTGAAACAGAACTATTTATGTTAATAATACAGTTTCAGATTCTGAGTAAAGTTTTTCACATCTTCTTCTGTCGTATCCCAAGAGGTAACCAACCGAATTTCGAGCGTATTTTCATTCCAAACATAGAAAAAATGATGTTTTAACATATTGTTAATGAGGGTAGGGGAGAACTTAACCAAAATAATATTGGCTTCGGTGGGTTGTGTAAATTCAAAACTGCCGGT
>Ga0123353_10013950_pt1 | contig 11553 bp, 5 predicted proteins | sample TergutLab28metaG_3_FD_92763 | JGI IMG/M metagenome (GOLD analysis project Ga0123353, IMG submission 92763) | Labiotermes labralis P3 segment gut microbial communities from Petit-Saut dam, French Guiana - Lab288 P3 | ecosystem: Host-associated > Arthropoda: Insects > Digestive system > Gut ... | reverse complement strand
TAGGGTCTTGGTGGGGAAGCCGGAGGGAAAGAGACCACTGGGGAGGCCTAGGCGTAGATGGGTGGATAATATTAGGATGGATCTCCAGGAGGTAGGATGTGGGGATATGGACTGGATTGGGCGGGCCCAGGATAGAGACAGGTGGGGGACGCTTGTGAGTGCGGTAATGAACCTTCGGGTTCCGTGAAATGCGGGGAATTTCTTGACTAGCTACAAACCAGTTGGCTTCTCAAGAAGGACTCTGCACCATGGCGTGAGTAAGTAAGTAAGTAAGCCTACCTGCCCATTTCAACTCGTACTTTCACGAATCTCGAATGAAATTGTAAAATGTTCACCAAAACTTTTACACGGCTGTTCACGCTGCTTTTACACGGCCCCCAAAATAAATATGATTGGTATATGACACTTTTATGAAACATCGATATAGCACATGTGACCTACGGCGAAATGAGAAGAAAATGATTTGCACACGTAGTGCGATTAGCTTTGCAGCAGTCGATTTATATCTCCAACAGATGAACTTTACAAAGTTGCTGTTGTGATGCTGAACGGAAAAACACATTTGGATAATTTGTGTACGCTACTGACTGACTGAGGGGACCGCGGTAGCACAGTGGTTAAGGTGCTGTGCTACAAATCAGAAGGTCGCCGGTTCGATCCCAGCTGGTGTCAGTGGATTTTTCTTTGACATAAAATACTTCCGATCGCACTATGGCCCTGGGGTCGACTCGGCCTCTAACAGAAATGAGTACCAGGAGTATTTCCTGGGGGTAAAGGTGGCCGGTGTCACGAAATCTGGGAACCTTAACTTCCTGGAACCCTCTGGGACTGTCCAGGCCTGTAATGGGACCTCTTTACCTTTACCTTTACTAACTGACTGACGGGCTGTATAATTATCTAACTAAGAAACCAACCAGCCGGCTAACAAACTAACCAATCCATTGAGCAGAGACCTACGGGTATTGTTGATACGTTCTCATGCAGGGCACTTATTCCTCGCATTTAATGGGACTTCTTAAGTTCGTTGGGCCTACCATCTTCCAAGAACGCGTTACTTGTCCGTACGTGAGTCAGATGAATCCTGTTCACGCTGCTACAGATCGAAATAAACAGTCATGATGCCTTTCCACACTTCATTCGAAGCATGTCGTCAGAAGTCTTCTCCTTCGCCATGTTGGCACTTTTCAGTACTAGTGAGACGTTTGACGCCAAATCCATATGAACGATCGTAGTATTCCCTATGCTCGTGTTTAGCGGTTAGTTAGTTAGTTAGCTTAATAGAATCGAAAGAGTTGGCCAAATATATCTCAGTAAATTCTTAACCCTTTCAACGTTTCATTGTCTCGCTTAAAGCAATGGCCTTTCTAGTACGGACATATTTTTTGTTTTGAAACTATCAGTGACAGAAATGTGATCCGTCGTGTTGTAAAGTTCAGGTTAACCATTCATCGCCATTCAGCAGTTTAAATTACACGCTTACGTCGCGTATTCAGTGCGGTAGCGAAAGAAACTAAGGTTAAATAATACCAACATGCAAAGGGGTAAAGGTAAAGCAGTCCTGTTACAGGCCTGGAGTGGCCCAGAGGTTTCCAGCAAGTTAAGGTTCCCCGATTTCATGACAACGGCACAGGATGGTGGTAAGGTTGTCAGCCTTACGCACCGGCCATCTTTACCCCCAGGAAATGCTCCTGGTACTCATTTTTGTTAGAGGCTGAGTCGACCGCACCGCCATATTGCGATCAGAAGGATTTTATCTCAATGAAAACTTCCAATGACACCAGCTGGGATCGAAACAGCGACCTTTCGATTTGTAGCGCAGCATCTTAACCACTGTGCCACCGCGGTCCCCCCATTCAAAGGGTTAATACAAGTAATTATTGTTATTGGGTAAAAACCTTGAACATGAATGACATTAGAATGTGATTAAAGGACTCAAGTGAAGTTACAACCCTTTTTAGTCGAAAATGCCCCCAAACTGTTTAAATAAATATATTCCGTATCGTATATTATCGAAGTGTGCTAACTGAAATTTCTTAGGTGTCAGGCAATCGAGGGGGCACACATACAAGCATATTAATTGGTATAAAAAGCACTAAAATACGTACGATTACACGGTTGAGCTATAAAACAGGACTTAAAGGATATCTTTACTGTTTGGCTACTGTACACCAAAGGGTAGGGGTTAGGATAGCGTAATCAGTGTAACGACTGGCTTCGAGCTGGACGGTCTGGGCTTCAAATCGTGGTAGGGGCAGGAAATTCTTTCCTCTCCAAAGCCGTTCAGACCGGCGTTGGGCTCACCTAGCCTCGTGTGCGGTATGTACCGGGGCTGTTTCCTGGGGGTAAAGCGGCCGGCGCGTGCCCATGACCACCAACCCCCGTCTGGCGCCAGTTAAGAATGAGTAGATGTATACTTCTACTCCCCTCTCTTTGCCATTTATGGCATTTTATGGGGTGTTGCTGGCCGTACCAAAGGATGGCTGATGTATGTTGATAGGCCTGTAGGTCTTCACATTGTTTCGGGAGTTGGTAGGCCAGCTGTTCCTGTTTTCGGCGGAGTGAGCATCATCGACACGTTTTTCATATGTTTTCATTGTGTTTGCACACAAGTGGCAGTTATTACGTTCGTACTGTCTAGTATTCAGAACGCCTTGGGATCAGTCCCGAACTTTCCTCTAATATTTAAAACAAGACAGGCAATATACGTATATCGCAACATTGAGGTGCGTTCATGCGACCAGTGTTGCAGTGGAAAAGCAGTATTACATATTCTGAGTGTGTGTTTGTAGACTAAGGTATCTAGCATGCAGTGCGCATGCGCCATTTTGTCATCTGTGGCTTGTCCGGCTCTACAATTTTTTTCCACATTATGTCATAAACGGCACGATTTTCGAAAAAAAAGTTATTGAACAGAAACGTGTGTTTTGATTTTCTCTACAACCTCTGTCTGCAACACTTTTCATTCTAAAAAGAACTGAGCGAAATGTGATCAATAATGTGTATTGGTCTTCATGTAAAGTGCCCGTTATGCTTGTCAGATTTTAATGAAACTTGAATTTTCTCGAGAGATTTTCGAAACATATTCAGGTATCAAATTTCATGAAAATTCATCCAGTGTGAGCTGGTTGTTCCATGCGGACGGATGGACAGACAGACATGACGAATCTCATAGTCGCTTTTTGCAATACTGCGAACGCGCGTAAAACGTTAAAAGGTAATAACGAATCTCAGAGCGGTGAAAACCAATCACATGAAAAAGGGAACAGAGACGACTCTCGAAACGTCATGTGTACGATGTGTACCACCGATATTTGCATACTGTTTACCAAAATATCAGTATAGAGCATCACCCTTTATCGTAAGCATTTAGAGAATCACTTGGCTTCAGTGTTCCATAAACAAGGTGAATCCATATTACGAGAGCCCACCAGCGTGTGCCTGTACATGCAAGTCATTGTAGCTGTGGGTGTCCATGCCAGCTAATACGTGCTCCATCTGATATTACCTGCAAGTCTCGGAAGATTATATGAATTCATAGCCTGCTATAACCCATTGCACGTCTGCACACGATCTGTTAAGGTTGATGATCCTCACCCTTGTGTTGTTACGGTACAGACCAGGGTTGGCCACGTGTGTTTTGGCCCACTGGCTGATGCACTGGGAATGTTCTCTGCCCGCGTATAATTTATATAACAAGGACTGTTAAACCCAGAATTTCTTCACCGTCATTATCAATTTAGACTGTAATTGATCCATATCTTTTGCGCATTGAAATCATCGTTCATTAGCTGTGAACAGCAGTGAAGGTCTTACCATGTCATTTTCTCCGATGAAGTTTCCTGATAAAAAATATTCTCTACAGTTCTTAAGCCCGATATGAATGCAATGTGTCCCGCTGTTTATGGCTGCTTGATTTGGTTACCGTACTAGCATCCAGTGAAGATTTTCTTTTTTCCTATTTTGGCCACCAGCTTCTCGTGTGTAATTAGTTCTCCATATTGTTTTCACTTCACAGAACGTGACCATTACTTTCTTTTCGGGAGGGTCTCTGGGTCAAATCTCAGCCTTGAGACGAGTCATCTGGACTGCTGTATTTGGAGCTTTCCACAGCCCTTAAGGCACAATTCCGGGATATTACCTCAAATTAGCACACGTCCGTTTCCCTTCCGTTCCTTTCCAATTAATTATTCACCAATAACCCTACCTTTCGGCGTTCCATGTTTTGAAGATTTGATGTACATAGATAAACTAATTCTTTTCCTTGTAGGTCAAAATACGTCTTTCAGAACTGTTCTCAAACATCCTGAATTATTGATGTTCCCTTAAAATTAGGTACCAAAATTCACCCACAACAAAACGTTTTGAACGTTACAAATTGGTGTTGCCGGATTTCCCTCAACGTTTGGCTATATGTAGGAATATCCGTCGGTTATCTTACGTAAACTACCGTCCTCGGGAAATTATATGATTTTATGTATATTATGTACGTATGTGTCCGTGTAGGGAGGCTGTTTCCAAGCGTGTCTGTCTCATCTATGAAGCTCGCAGGATCATGCTTACGTTATTTATTTCGAATTTCATCGTGGACCTGTTACGGAAGGATGAGGTGGACGGGACATGCTTAACAGGAGTATCTGCAGGGAAAAGAAGTAGGCATTTATAGGTGGACGGTACTAAAAGTTGTCCTAATTAAACACTGCATTGGTTATGCACTGAACTCACGTGGCACGTACAGAATCCTGTTGTTGGTTCTTGTGAACTTGGCCATGAACCTTCGGGTTCCGTAAAAGATGGGGAATATTTCGACCAGCTGAGTGATAATCGACTTCCAACCGCACGGTTTTAGTTAGTCGCTTATTGTAGTTACGTATTCGGCATTTCGAACTGTTCCACGCAACTGTAACTGGCGTTTATTTTTTCCCTTGCTTGGAGCGTTAAAAGAGGAAAGAGAAATTGTGCTGGCTGCTGCACTAACAAATCCCTTTCGTCTGTTGTTACAAGCCCGGCTACTTTACTAATGCGTACACATCATTTAGCTATATGCTTACGACCCATCTTCGCGGATACCTATGTGTCGTACAGTTGGTTACCTATACTGTTTATTTGACTGAATTTTAACGTTTTCTTAGGCGACTTATTGTCTATACCGGCTTCGTCTTATAGGTGTGTTAAGTCTCCGGTTCCTCCGACCACTTCTTATTCTGTCTCAATCGTTTTTACATCTCGTTCTGTCGGCAGTGATCCCTTCATATGTTGGCTTATTATTGGCCTCAAGCCTTTAAAGTGTTTCAGTGTTTGTATTTTCTTCTGGCCGTATATACCCAGCCAGGGGTCTGTTTCTGCTCCCTTCTCCACTGCTTTGTTTCTGTTACCTCACATCAGTGTCTCATTACTATACTTTACCGCTGCTGTAACCAATATTCTGTATAATGTACAAAATGTAGGCATTCCTGGACATTATTTTATCACAGCATCTGTAAATTGTTCAACTTTCAGGTGTACTATGAATGCCATTTAATATTAAAAACATTTCTTATTGCTGTCTGAGATGCTTACTCAGTTTCTCAATATGTAAATTCGTGGTGCTTGGCCTGTTAGTTTATTATCCAGACCTGTGCTACATTGTATCATGTCTTGCTATTAAGTGTAGTCGTTGGTGGCGGCCAAGTGGCGAGATCTTATTCTTCGTAACCACATGATCCAGGCTTCATACTTCGGTCTGAAGACCGATATTCCTGAGGGTTTTCATGGTTTTTCGCAGCCCGTTCAGGCGGTTGCGGGGACAGAACCTTACCTGAGGATATTATTGTTTCCTTCCACACTCTTTTTGTCATTAGGGAATAATGAAGTATTCCCTAATTATCCTAACATTCGAAGCTGGGTAGGGTTTATTATCGGATGTATTAACAACATGATTAGGCTAAGGAAAACAGGATTAACCTCACAAAGTCCCCGTCATTTATATGGCAACCTTCATCGCGAGTCTCGCAAACCTTAACGGCTCCTGCCTCATTCACATGAGTGCAGCTGCTACGTAAGCAGACGAATACCGGCACCTCCACCGTTCCGACTGCAGAAACAAACCGATCTTCGCTTACGCGAATTTGCGCCCTCCCCGGCTTCTAACATCAGCCTAGACTCGCTAACGTTTCGGCGCCTTAAGCTGGAGACTTTCTAGAATTAATCCCGCAGTGTACGGTAAATGGGCCATAGTCCTTAAGTCACTTCAGGAAAATTCCACGATAGCACCTTGTATTCGGCCACGACCGCCTCCTTGCACATCCTTAGCACTTCATCGTGTAGCAGCAATTTTATGATTGGTGCTATGTAGTGGGTAGACAGCATTATTAAATAAGCTTTAAATATAATAAGTATATCCAAATGCTACTGTTTTCGTCTTATGAATCGATTTTGCGTATCCTTGTCATTTTGTTACAGCTTTAATTTATGGAAATAAAGAATCCGTTATGAGCCGTTTGCTGTGTTGTAAAATAATACATGAACATCGGCATGCAATAAGTATGTTATGTTTTTTTGAAACTTTCTTTTTAGAAATTGTGATTTGTTGCCTCATATTTTCTGGAGTCAGTAGAACGTAGTTGGTACAGTGACTAGGCTACGGGCTGGGTTGGCGAGGAATCGTCGTTCGATACCCGGCACAGTCATCGTATCTAGCTCTTCATCAGTACATCCAGACCGGCTGTGGGGCCCACCCACCTCCTGTTTGTTGTGTACTGGGGGCTCCTCCTCAGGTGTCAAAGAGGATTGGGCTTGAAACTGACCAATGTCCTCCATCTAGGGCCGAATTTAAATATAACTGTCGTATTACCACCACTCCCGCATACGCCTTCATGGTGTGCACACGTGTGGTTTTACCGTGAATTTCATAGAACTTCTGCTAGTGTCGAATTTATTACCGTCCCTTACACTAAATATAATCATGTAAGTAGGTGCAGAGCTTAGCTGGCCTTTGATTTCCATATCCGTGTTTGTGTTTTCTGTTCTGACATGGAACACCTGATTTTATGCCAGAAGTACGAGTACGCATCTTCTCTGTGAAGATGTTACATCTCTTCGAGTTAGGAATGTGAATTTGCTGTTGCTTATTCGCGGCGCAAGTTGTTATGGCCTAAACCAACAGCAGGCGACATCTTAAGTTTGGGCAGTGGCGTACAAGCTGTACCCAGTGGACTGTCGCGATGTTAGACCATTGCTAGTAACCTGGCGCCTGTTAGACGCCTTCTGATAGAACGTGAAATAAATTGCTTATTAGATCAAATGAAGTTGTCAGCCAAGAATGCGTAGGAATGTGGGCACTTCTGAGGATTTCGGTATTCTGGCACATCGACTGGTAAATACTCGTATTTACAAGAATTTCAAAGGAACGTGTTGACCTCATCTTCGTGATGGACTGACATGCCCTGGATATAAAGACACTACACTCTTTCGAAACGTCGGTTAACCATTTACCAGTTGACACACCATTAATATCGAGGAGGTCTGAATATCCATCATCTCTAGTGTGAGAATCCAAAATCTCACTTTTCTTGCTTGTTTTTAAAACTGATTTTGTATTTAATTTAAATTTTATGTTGATTTATTTCAGATTGGTTGGTAGCTGCTTAGAGTATTTTGTGTGTGTTCGACTGATTGACGAATAAAAAAGAAATTAATTAATTTTTATCGTCAGTTATTGAGAACTGGACAGTTTCCTTTGAATGGGAATAATGACCTCACGTGCTGTAAGTTTATTAGAAAACATAAAACCCATTCAGCCTTGTAAATCAAACAGCTTGGCCCCTATCTGGCGCTGTTGGAGCACTTACAGCAATAATCAGAACAAGTAAACAATTCAGAAATTAGGCGCAATATTCTCTTAGCCTGCCGCAGGTGCAACCTGGCCAGGTAACAGTGAGCAGCATTGAAACTCGGACGGCAGAACTGAAGATATTTAGAAGCAGAGACTATAGAAAAGCGACGGAATCCTTATCGCACAGGGACGAAAAATAATTGCGAAAAAGGATGATTCGTATACGTTTTGAATTACCTTTGTGTGCAGTAAACTTGTTAGATGTGCAGTGATATTACTGACGCATTTATTTATTCTGTATACTTGTATATAGACTGTGTTTGTCTGAAGAGCATTGCAACACGTTAAAACTCCAGACTGCACACAGGCTGTGAAGTCGCCGTCTCAAGCTGCAAGATGCGCGTATATGCGACCAGAAATATACTCTACTCCCGAAACAGAGTTCAACAAATTTATGGCTCCATTTCCGGTAGGAACAGGAACTTTATTTTTTGACGGTGTGTTTGGCACTGTCGTGCTTGTACGACTTCTTGCTCTCACTTGACAGATTTTTATGAAACTTGGTTTGAATGTTCTGACACTGTCTGTCTAACGAGGTTTTGTGAAAACCGTAACGTTCCTCTTTGAGAAGGTGAGTGACATAGCTGCGCAAGAAGGACGTAGCCCCTTGGAGTTAGCCTGTTTTCTCTAATTTCGTCAGCAAATTTACGGTCACGTGTCAGTTCTTTTACGAAAATACGAGGGGGGCACGCACGCACGCACGCACACACACACCTACAGATTCTGTGTCAGCAATTTTTGTAGGATGATGATGATGATGATGATAATGATGATACCAACATGGGGACAGTGCAAAGCGTTTGAAATCCACTGTCGCGTATTAACCTAGTCGAGATCTGTGCGTTCGGAAATTATGTTCAAAAATGGTTCATGGAATGATGTAATTGCTTCTCTTACCTCTATAGAGTGAGGCGGTTTGAAGTAAAGTAAGTTTCGTACGTTCTTTCCAGAAACTGTATTCCTTTCATCTAACTGCGGACTGCCTCCTTCCACGTCATTTGGTACTCATAATTAATAAACGTATTTCTATTTCATTCGACGACGTGTGTTACGGAATTTAAACAGCGTCCTTCAATACCCTCAAAACCGATCAACTCTTTATGGATCTGACGAAGGTACGTGACTAACTGACATAATCTTCTTTTTTTGGGCTTTTTCCATCTTATAATTTAAAAAAACGCGACGTTTCTGAAGCCAGCTCTGCTTCCATCTTCGGGTAAAAAGCACCTACACTTGTGGTTGCGGTGTTCTGAGAATGACTCGTCTAAGGGGTCCACCAATGTAGGTTCTTTCGTTACCTGAAGAGAGAATCAAAGCCGCTTTCCGAAATGTCGTGCTTTATTTAAACATTGGAGGATGTACAAAGTCCAAAAAAAAAAAACTGTGTCAGTAAGAACCATCAGCCAGCCTATCCCACTATCCACAACGAAATATTTCCAGCGTACCTCTCAGAAGTGCACAAGTGACAGCGGTATAAGCGGGCTGGTCCACCGCTGAGTTCTGAAGTTCTGCAACTGTTTATCCCTCCAACCGCTCTTCGTGTAACAATACTCAAAGTTTTGTTTCGCTCGAACCAAGTTTCCGGCGTCTTGTTGGGAAGCTCTCCGTCTTTATACCGCATCTGCTACATACAGAGCTACACCAACACAACGCGTGAGATCTCATGAAATTCATGAGACAAGCACGAATCTCAGCGAGTCCCTCTGTTCATTTTGTAGCTGTACATATCAGTGTCCTGTTCGCCCAAGCGCCATGTTGTGAGGGCGTTGAGGTATCTGTGTGTGTTTGTGTGTGTGTGTGTGTGTGTGTATATATATATATACACACACACACACACACACACACACATGTTAACTCCTGTACGAGGTGGAGATAGGTTTTGAAGTTCACACTCCGGCCGATTTACCGCAGGTGTGGAACCTCCGGTACCTCTTGCATAGGTGGCATGGTGGACTTCAGAGTCAGTCTAGACGGTGAAGCGAAAAGGAGAATCTCTCTGCTTGCTCTCAGTCAACTATCGGTCGTCCAGGTCGTGAGGTAGGCCTACTGATTATGGAACAATTTAACAGCTTTTTATACGTCATAATGTCGTGTGGTGACAGTGGTTAACGAATTGGAAAGAATGTAAAAAAAAAAAAAAAATACCGCTGCTTATTTGAAGGTACTATCGCAGCATTTGGTTACAGAGACTGAGAAAACCCTCGAGAAGCCCTGGTCATGATAGCCTCCCTCTGGAGCTGAGTAGCCTACAAACTACTCAACAGCGACATTCAGTCTTGTATTATAATACAGGGACATTATTTTATCTGACCAATATTGTCATACGTACCACGTATAAAGGTATAGGTAAAGTGTTCCCGTTACAGGCCCGGTGTGGCCCAGAGGGTGGGTAGAGGTATAGCTCTACTCTTCCATGACCGCGGCACTAGAAGGGGGTGAGTGGTCAGCAGCACTCCCCGGTCGCACTTTACACCCGGGAAAGACCCCTTACCCATTATACAGGAGACTGGGTGGGCCCCAGGTTCGGTATGGACGGGCGGAAAATCTGGTCCGATTCGATCCCGGACCGTCCAGCCCGTAGTCAGTCGCTATAATGACTGAGCTACCCGGCCCACAATATTGTCATATAAATCAGTTTTATTACCAACAAATTGCACAGCGACTTTTAGTTAAACTTGTGTGTGTGTGTGTGTGTTTTAAGCTCAAAGATCGAAAACGCTCACTGAGCGGAAAAACGACCACAACGCGTTGTGGCATTAGAGAAACAGCTACAACGCGAAATTTCGTGTTGCGGCTGTTTTTAAACAACCGCAACGAGTTGTGGCATGTGAAGATATGCCATGATGCGGAAGTCGTGTCGTGGCTGTTAAAGAAATGACCACAACGAGTTCGGAAGTGGAAGTTGTGGAAGTTACAGTGAAGACAGTGAGGGTTTCAGACTGAAAGTCACTTGCAACCTCTGTGTAAGGAAGAATCGAATCAACATTGAGCGTGAAGGCGCAAAATCTGATCAGGAACAACACGCTCAAAAAATGGTTTCTCTCTCCAACTCAAGACTTCCAGCAGTTGATATTGGGACAAACGTTGTGGTCAGGGTGCCTGACCTTGATCGAGGACGTCTATGTCCTAGCAGTCGTCGTTGATGTCAGCTCTTCTGGGCTTTATCTGTTGGGCACGAAGGAAGGCCAACTTGAGCAGCTGTATACTCGCAGTGAATTCACAGCTGCTGACAACAACTTCATCGAGGCACATGATGTGCCCCCAAGTTCACTATCTCTTCGGTCAGCCTCAATGATAACGTCTGGAAGTAAGCAGGGATTTGTAAGCTGCCATTGTAAGAGGCACTGCATCGATAAAAAGTGCAAATGTCCTTTGAAAAATATGAAGTGTAATTCTAAGTGTCATTCAAACAGCTCCTGCAAAAATAAATAATCTTCGCCATTGTTCTTCATTAGGCCTACATTACATGTATTATTTATCAATAAATTACTAAACTTATAAACAGTTAATTTAAAATACATTTCGCGTTGTGGTTGTTCACTCATGCCACAACGCGTTGTGGTTCTTATGCGTATTGGACCGTGCATCATCTTGATATTTGAATAAAGGTTGACCAACTAGATGACACTTGCTTTATTATATATTGCTCAACATGTTTCAGACGTTAATACGTCCATCTTCAG
>Ga0123353_10013948_pt1 | contig 11554 bp, 4 predicted proteins | sample TergutLab28metaG_3_FD_92763 | JGI IMG/M metagenome (GOLD analysis project Ga0123353, IMG submission 92763) | Labiotermes labralis P3 segment gut microbial communities from Petit-Saut dam, French Guiana - Lab288 P3 | ecosystem: Host-associated > Arthropoda: Insects > Digestive system > Gut ... | reverse complement strand
TGGATTTCCCCAAATCGACCAGACCAATCCAGACCAACCATACTAGAAGAGGCCTCTACAGACACACACACACACACACGCACGCACACACACACACACACACACACAACTGATCGCAGCATTAAAAATTGCACTTTCGTGTCTACCCGCGACTTGCGCAAGGGATCGCCCTCCAACTTTTATCACAGTTCCAAACGGATAGGTCTAGTATGGTCTGATCTCCTGTGATCTGGTCGCATATTATCCGGCCCTCTACTTCCACATCCTTAGACGTCGAGACCAGTTTCATCTGCAGCTCTCTCATTCACTAAAATAGCCCTCGAAATACTGAACAAAAAAATAAATTACAACCAATAAGTCTACTTTCCGTAATCACGATACACTACAATCCTAACCTTAAGTATTACTACACGTCAAGCGGCCCGGTTACAGTTGATTTTGGGATTCAGGTGTATGTGTGTGGGTGGACGTGGGTGTATGGGGCTTGTGCGTTCTTAAATGTCACTCATCCAACTGTCTTTTAATAATTATCTTCATTAAATTATCAGCCAAATCTGCTTTACGTCTCTAATGAAAGTATGTTTATTTTGGCTTATTGCAAGACGCTGTCGATGCTGTCAGTGATTCACACGATATAGCGTTCAATATGACGACGATTAGTGAATAATGAATAGGAAAAGTTTGAGAGAGGAAGTGGTCGTGGCCTAACTGAGGTTATATTCTGGTACCTCCCTGGAGAGATTCAACAAAGCCACATAAGTCCTACTGCAAATAATGTCTGCCTGCTGTAAGTCAAGCCTGGCACAAGCGGCACACATGTCGAATGAGTTACAGTGCGAGCAGCCTTGTTCGGCATAACCCTGTATATATATTTTTAATAATTCATCTCTATCAACCATTCTGCGATTCGCACGTACGGAACTGACAACTGCAAATTGTATCTTTTACCCCATGCCATCCATTCGTCTACCTGAGTTACGTGAGACGACTTTCAAACTCAAAACTGATACCAACTGTTACACCCGTAAAAAATGTATACTCCTGACAGACGTAGGTGAAGTGAAAAGAAAACACAAAAATTCTGATTGGGGTTCAAATATTACGTTACGTGACCTGACAGAGCTTACGAAGTCCTACGTTCTATTTCGGTGGAAGCCGTACAGCTTGAATGACGGAGTGCGAAGTAAATGCTAAACCCATTACTTGTCAAGGTTAAGAAAATAATTCCTAATTGAACTTCAATTAATACACGTGTTAAGACTGACATGGCAGTTTAAGTTTACATTAACGAGGTCATTTAAAAATGCATTTAATCAGGGCGTTAACTAATGAATGTTTAAGTCAGGACTGGCCAACATGCGGCCCTCGAGGAAAGTACTTGCTTCCTTAGGTCACGTGAACTGACTCAATAATAAAATTTGTTTGTAAATAATGGCATTCTAGTTAATTCAATCCCCCACTTTCGAAATGTGGGCCGGGTAGCTCAGTTGGTATAGCGACTGACTACGGACTGGACGGTCCAGGATCGAATCCCTGTGGGGACGAGGTTTTCCGCCCATCCAGACCGGCGCTGGGGCCCACCCAGCCTCCTGTAAAATGGGTACCGGATCTTTCCCGAGGGTAAAGTGCGACCGGGGCGTGGGACTGACCCCCACCCCCTTCTAGTGCCGCGATCATGGAAGAGTAGAGCTATACCTCTACCCACCCTCTGGACCACACCGGGCCTGTAACGGGATCACTTTACCTTTACTTTTCGATATATTTATACACAAGTTTGGCTCTCGGGCAAGTCCTTACGAATTATGTGGCCCTCCTGAGGATTGAAGTTGGCCAGCCATGGTCTGCACAGTCAATATAGCTCCTTAAGTGTCCGTATTAATTTTTCGTTAGAGTCGGCATAAACCAAACCGAGTCTGAAAGCGAAAGATTTTAACTTTTCAAGTAAGTGAAATACTACAGGGCAATGTTTTAACACGGCATTACCTTCGAAACGTTGCTCATTGATCGTTTTACACAGAAGATATTTGTCGACTACTGCTGCTGAATTCGTATTAATTGTCATTTATTGCAATAGAAAATCGCCTTACTGAACTGCGTAACCCGGCCGCATACTAACGATCACAGGGATTTAAAGTGATCGAAGCTTGAAGTTCACAATTTGCATCAATTTATAAAATAAAGTGAAATGCAAACTTGATTCAACTAAGTAATTTTATTGATGTATTCTTAGCTCGACATGTTTCAGACACATACGCCCATCATCAGGAGCATTAGATGTTGAATTGTAGTACAAGGTGCGGTTTAAGGTGCGGATGGTGCACGGCACCGTACGCACCGTACACACCACCTAAGCAGAGGCTCTCAAGACCACCACCCATCCAAAAGCTCGGTGCAGAAAACCATATGCTGCAACTCAACATCTAATGCTCCTGATGATATGCGTTTGTACCCGAAACATGTCGAGCTAAGAATACATCAATAAAATTACCTTGTTGCATTAAGTTGGCATTTCACTTTATTTCATGAGGAAGATGCACGGCCAAACAACCCTCAAGGTTACATCAATTTATTCTGAAGTATGAATGGATCTTTACTTCCAACCTGATTTTTTTATCGTGTTCAAGCATAAAGAAATCTTATTGTTACTAATATTTTACACAATATAAGCCTACGTATGTCTCTTGAACTGAAGGGAAATTGATTGTAAGTTTAAATAACTTTTGACAAATGTATTTTAAGATGACACACTTTAACGAAACGAAAAATTAGTGAATTTAAAGACTTTTCCCATAAAACAAAGTTTTCAAAACGTTTATCCGTTCAAGCTTCAACAATATTGAAAGGTATAAAGAAAAGAAACCGATCACAAGGGAAACTGAAAGGCAAAAGTATTTTTACATGTATTTCAGCGACATTTCACATTTATTTCAGTGATATTTCACACGTATTTCTGCGATGTCTAGCACTTATTTCAGTGGCATCTTTCACATATTTCAGAGACATTTTCACCTTTCTCAAGTGAAAATAACATTCTGCCTGTAGACTCCTGGTAATATTTGATGTCTATTGGACCGTGTATCGTTGTGATAACTGAAGAATAAGAACCAACTAGATGCTTCTTATTGTTTTATTATAATTACGATAGGCTCAACATGTTTCGGGTACTGTTATGCCCATCATCAGGAGCTCACGATTATAATGCTGATTACCACATTGGCCGTTCCGTTCTTGGGTTGCTGTTGGTTGGAACTTAGATGCAGGCAGGCTGGATAAGTGTCCGGGTTGCAGGCTATAGCACGTCGTCTGGGGTGCAGGCTATAGCACGACGTGCTATAGCCTGCAGCCCGGACACTTATCCAGCCTGCCTGCATCTAAGTTCCAACCAACAGCAACCCAAGAACGGGACGGCCAATGTGGTAATGAGCACTATAGTCGTGAGCTCTTGATGATGGGCATAACAGTGTCCGAAACATCCTGAGCCTATCTTAAGTATAATAAAACAATAAGAAGCATCTAGTTGGTTCTTATTCTTCAGTTATCCTTGTAATATTACCTTCAGAGCAGTGCTAACTCTCACTTTCAGATCATAACCTAACATGTGTAACGGTCAAGGCTGGAGATGTGTAGGCCTAACATCTGCTGGTGCCTGAGTTACGTCAAAAAATAACAAATAACGAGGAAAGGTTCCGTATTCTCGTCTCATTCTTTGTGTGTATACATTATTTAAAGACTTTTAAATTAAACACACTTTAATGAGAATTTTTTGCAGTTACGATCAACATGAGTTTCACTGTGGCCACAGTAAATTAACAGAACGCAGGTCTTGCAGTCAGTCACAGACAGAATATAATTATTCCGTTTCAATCCGATTACAGGTGCTGAAATTGATTGTCATCTGCCTGGTAGCGAGAGAGACCCTAGCTGCGGAGGACCAGACCGTGCAGACGCATTCTGCGCGCCACCCCAACGAACACTTGCAGCCACCACCTCCACCGTCACCACGTGCACTGACACCCGCAACACCGACACGCGCATCTACAAGACTACGCAGCGTACGTGTTAGCGGGCCTCACAGGCCAACGCTGATTCCGGGCAACGCTCGGCACAGCGTCTCAGCCCCTACAGCGAAAGGTCTACAGCCACGCACTGAAAATGGCAGAAAGACCAGCACGAACGTGGTATCGGTGCGACAAGGGCAGCTTTCAGGAAATAATCCCGCGCTTTCTTCTGTAGACCGACATACATCTGGGTATTTAAAAAATGGTGAATCTTCTACGCCTAATGCAGAACGAATCTCTAGGTGGTTCTTTTCTTCAGACGACTCTGAAGTACGAGACGACAGGAAAACAGGCCTGACTGAGGTACTACGACCACCTCCCCCACCATCGAGTTCGCTAAGTTTTCCACCAAATTATAACTTTGTCCAAAGCGCGGTAGCTCTAACAGCGAGTGACAGCCATAATCAGCCTTCATTCTTGTCACACCGTGCGCCTCCGCATCATAAGAGCAAAACCAGGGAATGCAACCCATGTAATAAAGTACCCTGGATTCCGATGTTCAGAACTCATGAGGATGTGCAATTTAAGAGACCATCACATACAGGTAACGACCACGCCCATAGTTCAAACACATATCTACCACCTGGTCCAGTATCTTCTCAGTATGATTCACCGTCCATAGGATCTCTGCCCTTGCAGTCACACGATACAACTTATGGCCCACCTTTACCTCCTCTACATTCGCCAGGAGATCAGTATGGACCACCTCCAAACTCTGGGTCAACAGTGGGCCAATACGTTGCCCCGCCGCCTTCATCTATTCATCCAGCAACCGAATATGGTGCTCCGCCTCAATTCGCTCAGCACATACACCCGGAACGAAAACCACAACCAATACAAGCACCACAGCACACGGGGAATGAATATGGTTCCCCTCATAAACTGGAAGATGAATACGGTCCACCCCCTCCTCCCTCACATGAAATACACCTTGAATATAAACCACCGCCCTTACCAGCATCACTGCACCATGGAAATGAATTCGGATCTCTTCCGCCTCTTAATCTGAAGGCACCGGCTTATCTACCACCACTAATACCACAGCCTCCCAGAACAGTTTATGTACCACCACTTCGCCCACCGCCTCCACCATTAAATCAATATGGTCCGCCACAACAAGACACAATAAAAGAACCAAGTTCGCCGCAATTAGCCCCCAGTTACCTACCAGCTCCTCCGGTGTACGAGGCTGAACCTTTCAACGGTGGACCTCAATCAGACATCTCACAGTACCCATTCGGAAGTAACACGGCAATCAATAATGGACAAAAGTATCATGAGAATTCCGCGGACAGTTATGGTGAAAACGGTCCCGGTGGTGGGAGAGACCACAGTGAAATCGATGTAGTTCAGTCCGTATCCTTGATAGATTCACATCCTGTTGAGTCTCAGCATCCAGAAACAAGCGGATTACATGGCGTAGGCAACACTGACGTGTCCTCCTTCCACTTGGTTCCAGAGGTTTCGACGACTCCAAATATTAACACCGGTGAATGGCACAAAGAAGAGGCGTCTCGTCTTCCAAACGACCAACTTCATTTAACTTCAGGAGAAAATTATCAGCAACCCGAATATAAATATCATTCGCATAATACATCTAATAAGAATCTAACTGAAGACCACAGTAGTCTTGAAGTTATTCCTAGCATACAAGTTGCAGATTACTTGTCGTCCATAGAATATCCTCTACAGATTATCCAGTCTCCATATATTGACGTGACAGAAAATACTGGTCACAGAGTTCAGCAAATCAGTGGCGATCAAAATTACGGTAATCATCCCCCAGCACATCAATCTTCCTATGGTGAGGAAGAAATAATTATTGGAAAACCAAATTTGGCTGCTTCAAATCTAAATAATAGTAAAATTAATAGCTACAATATTGGTGGTTATAATTCTCAGAACAATGTTTCTGAAATTCATGATCAAAAGCAACAACAATCAACAATCCATGAAACAAGCTCCGGAGAACATTTTAACGAAAGACCGGTCACTTTGGATCATTCGCCAATATCTGGAATAGTAAATTCATTCCCAGACAACACTTACTTAGCAACTGATAACCAGATAAAGCATAATACCGAAAATGTTAATATATTAAGTGGGAATGGAAAAAACCAACAGTCTTTTCTGACGAAAGAAAACGGTTCGGCAGTCTTCGATATACAGCCTTCTATACAAACAACAGCCGAGGGTAATTCCCTCATACATCAAATCAACAACGCCTTCCAATCTAACACAGATTCAACTGTTGTCTCACCACTACAGAACGCTTTTAAGCAATTACCGAACTCTGACTACATTCTGTTTCAAAACTTTCCTCAGCCACCTTTGAGTTACCTACCAGCAGAAGTTCTGAAACAACAGCTACCTCCCCAGGCACAATTACACAACACATTACAAAAAAAACCTTATCTTCCACGTTTTCCAGCGCAGTCTCAGACTACACAGAGTACGTCTCCACTCCCAACACGACCCTTTGAACACGCCCTAAAGCTCGAAGCACCAGCTCCGTTTCTAAACCCACCTCCTAAAGGTAACGAGGAATACAGTACTGTGACCAGCTCTCCCTTAAATGGCTACACTTTTTGGACTCCGGAACCTCGGCCTGTCTTGTCTTCACTGTCTCCAATCAGTAACGGGAATGAATGGGATTCTGCAAAAACAAAAACACCTTTAAAAATATCTAATGAAAACATTATAGCAGCTTTTGCAGAAGCAGCCGGTCTCCTTCCACCTCCACCATCACTGTCTGAGACACCGAACCAATCAAACAAGAAAACCAAACAAATACAGATTATTGTTCCTTACACCTCAAGCAAAGACCTCATGAATTTCAAGATCCAGGATAAAAACAAGCCTATATTTGACGGAACGGGTTGGTTGCCTATAACAAGTAATGAAGATATTACGAAACAGCAAGGAAGGAAAGCGCCTACTCTACAGATAAATTGCAGTAACGATGAAGAATCTAGGCGTCAAGAATGTAAAATTTCCAATTCTTTCTCAGGGCAGGAACAAAATGATTATCACCAGCATCAAGAGTCTAGGACTGTAACGGCAACTGCTCCAGCTGTACAAAGTGCTAAGGAAGTGACAAAACCAAATCCACCAAAAAGCTACAGCGAATTGCAGCACATTTTTGCGACTAATATTCGTGATCTACTGCGGGGGGAGGAGGACATCAAGAGAGTCCCCGATTCTCTTACTTTGCAGCGTTTACAGAAAAACATCGATGAGTGGACAGCACTGGAATATTCCAAAAGGAAGGACCCTGCTTCTTTTAACACAACCAGAAACACAGACGGGGGAATTAAAAGCACAACGACCCCTACATCATCGGTCACTCTTCTGCACCGTTTACTTGTGCCGTCTAAGAAAATACCAGAGGAATATTTAACGACAACACCATCACTATTTGACGATGTAACGTCAACCGATAATTCCGTCGCGACAGCCATTCCTAGCTTCAGAAGCAGTAAAAGCACTACTAAAACCAGTAGTACAACCACAACTACAGAAACAACAGTCGGTACCAGAACACCTAATTCTTCATTCAACAATTACGGTTTCTCCGGCAGCTACCAGCGCACAGTGTCACTCGATAACAACAAAAGCAGTGAGAGCAATTCCAAAGAGAGCATTAATCAGGATGTCCCATTGAATCACCAACGAAAGGGAGAGAATCATAATTGGAAGATTATTGAGTCGAACAACATAATACCTGAAGTTGAGTCTGCTGTCACAAAGAAGACAACTACCCCCATAGCAACGCCTCCAGCTACCACACCTCCTTCGAATAAGAAGACAGTGACGGACATCTATGCAGACACAGGCCACACGACATGGGATCATATACCCATATCCATATCTCCTATTACAAATGAAAAGGTGTATGTTGTGACACCAATGGCTAATTGGACGCCGGACTTAACAACTCCCACACCGTACCTAACATCGCCATATTCCACTAACACTCATCCAACTTCCATAAACGATGTGTTTCCGTTCAGGAACGGTCCTCACTCGGTACTGAAACTTGTAGCGTCTGTACCGTTGTCATTTAAGTCCCCGCGATTCATAATCAGACCAACACCAGGACCAACGGTTCAGCGATCGTATACAGTTACGTCATTGGATGATGATGACAGCTGGAATAATTTGAAGACAACTACTTTGGAAGCGGCTAAAATAAACGAAATCGATGGAAATACAGGTAAATTTAGTGCTGAATAATTAGGAAGTTGGGTCTCAATCGTGTTAAGAAAACAAAGTGCGCAAATGCCTTGCAGTTACAGTTACAGTCTGGAACAAAAGCATTGAAGTCTGAGTTCGTGTATTAACATGCGCAGCTCTTCCTATAACATATTACTGCACAATAAAATAAAAATCATATTCAAACGTAAATATATGTTCCTTCAAAAAATCACTTCGTTTTGTGTAAGCGTGTTAATTTTTAAATATACATCTCCAACTATTGTGCTCATCATCAGGAGGTCAAAATTGTATCATACAGCATCTAGTATCATCACACACTGTAGGTGGCCGTCCGGTGCACAGGTCCTCTCCCAACCTGTGCACCGGACGGCCACCTACAGTGTGTGATGATATCGGATGCTGTATAATACAATTTTGACCTCCTGATGATGAGCACAATAATGCTCGAAACATGTGGAGGAATATAATAAACTTGTTACATATCAAGAATTTGTGCATTAAGTTGGTCAGTTATTAAGATTAAGTCTCCAACGAAGTTATTCTTCCGCCTTTTTCACGGATAGCGACACAATTTAATCGGTAAACTTCTAACGAGTACATCACAACAGTCCTACCTGTAGGTATTGACGATATGGAAAATAAAAAAGGAAATACTCGTTTGCTAAAAGACTCTTGAGCATTATTCCATGCTTGATAAACTACATGAAGCCTCGACTTTTTCCCAATAGTAGAAATATGATCCACAACACAGAGACATATCATCTGCAAAAGCCTTTGTTACACACTTTTTCATTTTCCGTGCCTTTTAAAGTCGCTTTATTCTATGAAATCATCAGCCATTTGCGACTCTACTAATACGTCTGTGAGGTATGATCTTCTTTGTTCTGGACGAATACAGTCTCATTTTGCATTGTACTGTCTAGGATTCTTGAATAATCCACCCACTTATATGTGAAAGAATTTGTTCGATCTGTTTTAGGTAATTTTGGAGCCCCGATGGGTCTGTCAGTAAAACACAGTCTACAGATCGGACGAACCGAGTTCAAATCTCGGTAGGGCAAAATAATTATTTTTATTACTACAAGACCCCTTTCCAGTACCATACGGGGCTCTTAGAACAATGGTAAAAAATCAGAAACAAGATACTGATCACGACACTTTGCAACCAGTGTCAGTGTTCGGAGTACGTTGAAATGTACCCCGCAGCTTTTGGGACGTGTTGCTTAGATACAATGAAAATCTCGTTTCCTCTTCCTAAATATGTCTTCCCATATCTTTGCATTTTTCCCTACAATTAAAAGTATGTTTCGAAACGTTAAATTCATGCTATTATAATAACACTGTTTGGTTGAAAAATTACTTCCATGAATCAAGCGTCTAACTGAAGGGTTTCATAAAATATGATATGCAAGTAACTCTTATTTCCTTCTTGTTCTAGATTTTTGTTTATAAACATTTTCACATATCAACTGTAATATGAATATTTAAGAGCAAGTCAAGACAACTTACATTACTGTCCCGCAGTAATTTTTGCTGAATTACACGTATTTGACTGCAGATCTCGACCAGAATACGAAGGTCCAAGAGACTACATCGACCCCGAGGACCACTGTAGACCAGCTGCTACTTGGACAAACAATCTTGCCGACCTATACACCACCTGAAGGCACTCACATACAAACCGATTCTGGACATTCTAAGGTAATGAACACTCCCCTTATTTTCAGGTGAGATATCCCCCTTGTGTTTCAATAGTATAATATGGAAATATGAAATGTCTAAAATGTAGCCAAACGCATCTTTCAATTAGGTCGTTTATTAACAATCATATCCTTTCAGCTACATGTTTCGGCTCGCTCAACCGGAACCATCTTCAGGCTGATTTTTATAAAGGTAAACAATTATAATTGGTATACTTGGTTAAGAGATATCGTAACCAACAATTGTACGTGTTTACCTTTATAAAATTCAGCCTGAAGAGGGCTCCGGTTGAGCGAGCCGAAACATGTAGCTGAAAGGATATGATTGTTAGTCAACGACCTAACTGAAAGTTGTGTTAAGTTGTGTTAGACATTTTAGACATTTTATATTTCCATATTATACTCCCATATTGTTACACAATACATAACTTTTGTGTCTTCTTTCTGATTTTCTATCCCTGCATGTCAATAATTATCTCTTGCGTGTTTCGTTATTTCTTATGTTAAATGGTAGCGGATAATTTATTTTCATGGTCTTTTTCCAGAAATTATATAATTGCCACAAGGTGCTCAAGAGCATAAAATCAAGAAAGTCACCTTCTATGTCGCTAGTATGAGTCAATAAAATGTAAAAAATCAGACACTTTTTACCCGCGTTATCTACGGAGGAAATTTCTACGTCGATATTGATAGACAGACATACTGAATAGACATCCACACAAATGTTGTATCGAAATTATGGAGAGACAAAACTGAAAGATATTAAAATTTTTATCTTATCTGAAATCTTACTAAATCCTAGGAAGACTTTTGACTTTTTTAAAGTTTGGTACAAGTTTCTTATATTTTTCGAAGCAAATAAAGAACGGGAGCTATCACATTTACGTCCCCTCTTCTTAATTTGAACATTTTTTAACCTCAAATAAAACTTTTGTGTGGAAGAGTTACATGCGCCCTTATCGGAATACGAAAAAAATATCGAACCTCTCTACTACAGGGCAATTGTATGTATAACAGACGTGAATTTTCAATATACGAACATCACGATAATGAAATATATCACTTGGTAAACAATGCAGTTGACAGGTACTGGGATACGTACATTTATTCTTGGTTTGACTTATCACAGTGGAAGACTACACTCAAATGTTTCTCAATTTCTCAATGAACCTTAACTTCTAAAATAAGATGAGGTAAAAATAATAATAATAAATAATAATAATATTTATTAAATGCAATTGGGTTGTCATCCGGTAGCAGTGGTTATTTTACATGTATATAAAGTATGAAATTGGTCACTACTAAATTTAAGTCGGAAGGGCTACATGAGAAGCATGTAGTGGAAACTTGGAATCTTGGGAACCATCTCAGAATTTGCTTATAGACACAGGGAAACTAACAAAAACCTGTGTCGAGGTGGCCGGTCGCAGGACCTTCCGAATACTAACTTCTAGCCACCAGTTCGACGAATGGAATACATATACTGTATACTATATCCCAGTCGTCACAGTGGAAGCATTCCTCATCACCAAGACCAAAGAAGGCCCGCCAAGTGCGCAGCAACGTCAAAGTGATGCT
>Ga0123353_10013947_pt1 | contig 11555 bp, 4 predicted proteins | sample TergutLab28metaG_3_FD_92763 | JGI IMG/M metagenome (GOLD analysis project Ga0123353, IMG submission 92763) | Labiotermes labralis P3 segment gut microbial communities from Petit-Saut dam, French Guiana - Lab288 P3 | ecosystem: Host-associated > Arthropoda: Insects > Digestive system > Gut ... | reverse complement strand
CAGCATTCACAAGCGTCCGCCACCTGTCCCTATCATGGGCCAGCCCAATCCAGTCCATATACCCACATCTCACCTCCTGGAGATCCGTCATAATATTATCCACCCATCTACGCGTAGGTCTCCCCAGTGGGCTCTTTACCTCCGGTTTCCCTACCAAGACCCTATACACCCCCCTCTCCTCACCCATACGCGCCACATGCCCAGCCCATCTGATTCTTCTCGATTTTATCACCCACACAATATTGGGTGAGGAGTACAAATCATTTAGCTCCTCGTTATGCAATCTGCTCCATTCCCCCGTTACCTCGTCCCTCCTAGGTTCAAATATTCTCCTTAACACCATGTTCTCAAACACCCCCAGCTTCCTTTCCCCTTTTAATGTCAGCGACCAAGTTTCATACCCATACAAAACAACAGGCAAAATTATAGTTCTATATATCTTGATCTTTAAATTTTTAGATAACAACCTGGAAGACAAAAGATTCTGCACCGTATGATAGCAAGCATTTCCTGACCTCAATCTGCTCTTAATTTCTTCCGCAATAGAATTTTGATTTGTTCAAGATGTTCCCAAATATTAGACTATATACACTATCTTGTAAAATACGCACTTAGACTATCCTGCAATGTCACAAGAGGAAAGTACGAAACTGAAAAAGGAACTTCAAGAATAGTTGTCGCAGCACTGTAAAATACGACGGATAAAATTATAGCTCAACAGCCCTAGTGGGTCAGGACATCCCGCTTTACGAGGTTTCGAGATCACACTCAGATACCCCAAACTAGGTAGCATTCCTCCGGAAGAGTAATCGGCCAGTCGCAGACACCTCTACCTGACAACACACAACATTTACAACAGACAGACATCCATGTCACGGGTGGGATTCGAACCCGCAATCTCTCAGCCTGCAAGCTGCCGCAGACCCACGCCTCAGACCGCGCGGCCACCGGAATCAGCCTAAAATTATGCACACCTTTCGAAACTTTCTGTGCTTGGTTTTCGTTTCCTTAAGTGTCGATAATAATCTGATTTCATGTATTTGGGAACGATATCAGTAAATCAAAATTTCATGTAAAATAAATTAAGAGCGGGAAAAATTCAGGGAATGCCTGCTAGCATTCGGCACACGGTCTTTTGTTTTCCTGTTTTTAAATCTAAAACCTAAAGATTTAGGTACACATACCTGTAATTTTTGTTTTATGTGGGTACGAAGCTTGATATCTCACATGACGGATGGAACACAGGCTTAAGTGTTCTAAAGTGGTGCTGAGAGATGTTGGGCACCAAGAGGGAGGAAGTGACAGGGGAATGTGAAGAACTGCATGAGAAACTTCATGATTTGTAACCTACGTTGAATATTAATGGGGTAATCAGATGAAGCAACATAGATAGGTGGCGCACGTGGCGGGTAAGGGTGAGAGGGAAAGTGCACACAGGATTTTCTTTGCAAAACTTGATGGAAAGACACCCCTGGAAGACCTAGGCGCAGATGGGAATACTGAAGAGCATCTGAATGAAATAATTTATGAAGGTCTGTAGTGAACATGGTATTGAACCTTCAAATTCCATAAAATGCCGGGAATGTCTTGAATACCTCTTGAAGCATTTTCTCAGGAAAGACTTTGTTCCACGTAACTAGCTAATAAGAATGATGTGTTTTACATAATGCTCTACAAACAGTACTGACCAAATAACATGTTCAGAGTCGCAGCACACTCATTTCCGACACATTTCAATATTATCATCTGACGCACGTCCTTGTCTCCGCCCTCTACATTATACAATTAAAGTGCTGTGTTCAATTTCTTATTCCTATAATATGCAACGAACAATTCACGCATTTATAAATGAGTCTTGTATGAAATGAATAGCGCGATTAAATATTTGATTTTCTCGAGGCGCTGATTATCTTAAGAGTATTCTAGGACTTGACGCTACTTAATATGGAAGATGGCAAGACACATGTTGATGAAATTTGCTGGCTCCATCTTCAGGGTAGAAGAGATTCACCACTTTACATAGTGTCACGTCCCACGAAGCCGTAGTCTAGGGTAAAGTGGAAAACGTAATTTGTCGTTTCAACTTTATGAAATGAGATTAAATATTAAAATAAAAAAATCGAATGAAGAAGAACTAAATCAACTATCAACTGTCAAATCATGGCCTTATTTTACGCGACAAAAATGATTTATGCGCCCATTGTTTTACTGTAAAAATTTTAGGCACATATCCTTTAGAATCTATAAACCTAAACCATCTTAGTTACAAATGTGCATTCTGGTCTGCTAAGATCAGTCTACACTGTTATCATTATCGTCTGCATGGTGATCGAATCTAAGACGCCTATGGGCTTTATATATATCACATTGGGAACTATACACAATTTATTTAAATTTCAAATTTTTACCTAAAGAAACGCCTCTCCATTTCAAGCCACCAGTATTACGCTGTTTCGTGAACTTTAAAGCACAATAATTTCTCCCCCTGTTCTTCCACTCGTGTCATGTACAATAGCAAGAATTCTTATACCTGGAGGTGTGCAGTTGTGGAGGAAATGTGATTAGACTCATCCTGAACAGCCAACCAACTACACTAAACTTCTTGTACTGAAAGACCTATGATTTGTTTCCTTATTTCTATAAAACTTTACCGCTTATTTTCTGGGAGGGTAAAAAGAAAAGAACAGAGATTCAGTGTTTTCACTGCATTCGTTAATTCAGTTCGGTGCAATTGTGAACAAAGTGCTGAGGACTATATGCAAGCCTGACGAACGGAAAGCCAGATTGTGTCCCTTGTCACCAGGGTATGGTTCATCATTACGAAGGAGACTGCCTCCAAGCACGGAAGGCGGCTGAGAAGCAGTAGCGAACAGACGACAGGAGGTGGCTCTCCAGTTTGGGGGGTTGTGCCGGTTATTGACAGTGCCTCACCGCAAGAACATGTAGCATTTTGTGAAATGCTAAATAGGTCCTCGCAGTTGGACAGATTACTCGGAACACACTAAATAGTGGGGAAAAACTACCTGGTGCAAGGAGGTTTCATACAGCAAATTCACTGAAACCTAGGTTATGGCAAGCACAAGGATAATATACACGTACAGGAGTAAAGGGGTCAGATAGGACAAGCACAGACTGTAAACTGCTGATTATTGTCCATTTTTATTTTCGAGAATGGGATGTAGAAGTAGGAGAAGGCTGAAGAAAATATGTAGAAGTAACAGGAGGTTGGGGAAAAATAGGTAGAAGTAACAGGAGGCTGAGGAAGTAACAGGAGGCTGAGAAAAATACTTAGAAGAAATAGAAGGCTGAGAAAAATGTGTAGAAATAACAGGGAGACTCAAGAAAAAATGTAGAGGTAACAGAAGGCTGAGGAAAAACTGCACGACAATAATGATATTCGTAATTTATACACTTCACCTAATATTGTTAAAGCGACAGAACTGATACGTTTGGGATTTATGACATATGTAACACCCATGGGCTATATCAGAAATGCTACAGATATTTAGTCGGAAATCCGAAGGTCAGAGACGAGGCAGGAGACCTTGAAGTAAAGGGAGAATGTCGAAATTATATCTCAAACTGACAGGATTTGAGATCATTAAGTTGATTCATGTAATTGAGGATATGGAACCGTGGAGGTGTCTTAATATATAGCAATGAGCTTTTGAGTTCTGTAACAGGCCGAATGATAATTTTAGCGTCTGAACAGGTACTCGGCTCCAAGAATTACAAGTATACGTAATTCTGCATTTCCCCCATGCAATGCATGACTTTCCCATGTCATCTCCCTTGTTCCGATAAACCCTAGGAATGTCTGGCGGACTGTAACAATTATGAAGCTCTGAATGTTCTATTTCACCACTCTCGTAACTCCTCGTTTAGGTCAAGGCATTCTTCATATTACCCTATTATTTACCATATCCGATCTAAAAGTTGGCAGACCCACATAGAGAGAAAAGTAAAGATATAGTTTTGTGTATTTTAATCTTTATATTTTTAGATAGAGGGCCACAAATTTAAGTTTCTGAACTGTGTGGTAACAAACATTACCGGAATTAAATTGGCTATTACAAAGATAAATGGCCTTATTTTAAACAAGTTGTACACTTCAATTACTCTGGATGTGATAAGACACAATTACAACAGCATATCAGTAATCACGACATAGGTTTAAAGCTGTTTTTGGACACAAACATGGGTATTGTGAAGAAAGATGTAACGACACACATGAATTTTACGAAGTTTGCGCAACACCAACACTTTTATATGGAAGAAAAAGAGAAGATACTCGCTAGAACAGAACTGTCAACTGAAGAGGAAGACACATGAAACAAAACCTAGGAAGAGATGGAGAAACAAGAATAAGTGACATTCGTATCCTCCACGACTCTTCCGTTACCACGCACGTGTCTTTTCTTCATAACATTTTGTACAACGCCACCTGCTAACCACGATCTCGGGCCTGTCGTCTCTCCAGGCTGACTTGGTAATTTCTGTGGCTATTAATACGGGCCAACCGAATATCGACCGCAGATCTGCACCCGCTTTCGGGCAGCAGATGTCACGGCACAACAGAAAATTAACCTCGTCGACAATAGAGCTTACCGAAGCTGACATCGCTGCGCCGGCTGTCAAATCTTCGCTTCCTCCAGGCCAATAAAGGAGTAGTACAGTAAAAGAGTCACTGCTGTTGGGGTCTGGAAGAAATCCGCAAAAGGCCTTCACAAAGTAATTATTTAAATTACTTCACATTTATGTGACACGCTGCATTATTATATCATATATCTGCAATGGGAAATTTTCGAAGAAATATTCGACTTGCCAATTAGAAGATTACTGTTAATTCTAATCGATACAGTTGCGAATATTTCTGCACCATTTTAAATACTCAACAGAAACAGTGAACAGGCCTACAAGAACATTTATTAACAGTTAAGACTAAAATTAATTTTAATCTTATATAAAGACGCAGTTCGTACCTCACGTGGAACACAATGTGCTTAATCGGCGAAGGATCTATAGGGAAAGAATGGCTATTTAGAGCGACAATCATATGGAGCCCAGACACTTTGTGCGGGGGGAAAAATATAGTTTCTAGTAGCAAACATGGCGGTCATTTCTTCTTCCTTACCTTCCTCCCAGTGTTCCTGTCTACAGACGATCTGGTCTGCAACAACCATTGCGTATAGGTCTAGCTACTGTTACCTGAATGCCTCACTCACACCTTCCACTCAGTCACATTACACACACACCAGCCTGAGACAGACGAATCCGCGCCACAAACTCACACCCTGTATCTTGAATAGCCACTTATTAATATCTTCCCATCTACGTCCAGGTCTCCTGATTGCTTCTTGCCCTCAAGACATCCGACCAAAAAATCGTATGCATTTATGTAGGTCTCAATTGCTACCGGGTATTTCCCAGGGATAAAGCGGCCAGGGCGTGGTACTGACCACTCACCCCTCCTAGAGCCGAGGCTGCGAATGGGTTGAAGCTCTACCTCCACCTCCCCTCCGTGCCTGCATAGGCAAGTGATGGGGTGACCTTTATTTGTACCTATGTAGATCTAAGTGCAATATGATAGCAAAACAGACTAACAATACACGCTTATATTTTAATTCTTGAGTTATTTAACGACGCTTCTTAATTGCATGTGCTGTACAGCATAAGAAAACAGGATCACTGTATATCATGAATTGGAAATCACGTGATATGAAGGCGCCGTTTTCTGACTAAGCCACTAGAAAGTGACGAAAACTACAAAATATCTAAGTCTTTATAATTAGTTTCGGGCTATGATCCGAACCAGCGACCTCCAAAACACACAGCACAAATTAAAATACTCAAGGGTACACATTCGGGCTACAAATTGAGTGATACATAGCGACGGTAATAGTGGATGCCAAGAAGTTACTGAATCGTTCATCCGAGTAATTATATATTTCATAACGTATGCTAGTTGCTTTAGGCAGTCTGGGGTATCTAACACAAGGGCCGCGGTTGCATGCGACCCGCCAGCTTGTTTTCATTCGGCCTACGGCCATGTATGGGAAATTATATACATATATATAATAAAAAGTATACAATAATTCAAGCAGTTCGTTATACAACTTGTAGTGACTTTACCTTTACCTTAACATTCTGTACAATACATAATGGTGCAGAATTTTAATAGTATTTTCGTAGCATTGCTCTATTGACTGGTTGTTTTGCAAGACTTCCATTACTTATCTTTTTGTGACGCATAATGTGTGTGACATTTGAAGTTAACTCTTATACGTACAGCGTAACACGAAAGCATTTACAACCATCTGTCAAGAATGTATAAGGTCTACTCAACTACATTCTTTTGTTTCGCGAAGAGCCACCACCGACTTGTTCTCTATACTGGCAGCAACAGAAACAAGAGGTTATAACTGCAGTCACCCTTCAGGTATTTTGCAGTTACAGCATTGTATCCAGCCCTACAGAAAACAATTTAAAATTGCAACACTCTTGACATCAGGATTAAGAGCAAACTAAAGGCAGACGCCAAACAATCTGCTCCCTCAAACCTTCGCACGACTTACATAACCCAATGAAGCCAGCCATTTGACACCATCTTTTGACAATTCAATTTTGGAACAAATTTCCTGTCCACCTGACTCACTTTTTGAGCGTGTTCGAAATAAAAAAAATCAAATTTCACACACAATGTAAAGAGCCGAAAAAGGCATCAGCAATATGGCGGACAGAGTTCATTGTCATTCTTAAACAACACACAGCGTCTTATACATTCTGTCATGTCCTTATGTCAGAACTCTCATAGAGTCTCCGGTAAGGACTTAATCTGTGTCCATGAGATGTCTCGTAAAGAGACGACCTTGATCTGATATAAGAGGATTACAGACTGCTTCAGAAGGGGACGAGAGGTTAACATGCTGGAAGACGGAGACTGCAGCGATATTCAGAAAAGTTTCCTACGCAGTTACAGCACCAAAGAGAGCCAGTATAAACACACGCTCATAAACTGCCCAAACTTCCATATATTCTTCCTCGTATGTGTGTCAGTCTCAATGTCTGTCTTCCTGTCTACCAAGATGTCAGTCCATCCAAACACCTCGATATCTATCTATGTAGGATGCATCATTAATTCATTCACTTATCGACGGCGACGTCCAAACTGGAATGAATAAAATATGAAGAAGCTCGTGCAGCATGACACTGGTTAGAAAGGAGGTGGTCTGAGAGGTTTCAATGAGAACGACAATACCAAAAGTCCAGCAACTCCTGCGGCCTCCCAAGATTCAAATTGGGTCCTTACAAACACAAATACACAGTGCTATGGCTACACTGACATCTACGTATTAATCAATTTACTCTGTGTAACTTGCCAAGGAGCCCACATTCAGTCTTCCTTATTTAACTTTTTGCTGTTCATCCCGCAGTGTGTATTTAACAATATATTGGTTATTACTACCGTCGGCATAATTTTCTGAACTTTAACTAATTACACTTCCACACTAAGAACGGCAACATGTTCCGACCATGCCGGTCATCACCACTCCATCAATTCTTAAAAGTCTATTTATCTTAAAATAACAAGAGTTTGAGTTTACAGAAATTTGACGTTTTGCTGACCGTGCATCTCAGTATATTTATCTCAGTAATTAACCAACTTGATGCACAAAATTTTTTGTTTTACAATAAGTTTATTTCATGCCTCTACATGTTTCGAGCACATGCGCTCATCATCAGGAGGTCAAAATTGTATTTTACAGCCTCTGGTATCATCACACCTATAGGTGGCAGTCCGGTGCACAGCCTGAGAGTCCTCTCTCAACCTGTGCACCGGACGGCCACCTACAGGTGTGATGATACCAGAGGCTGTATAATACAATTTTGACCTCTTGATGGTGAGCACATGTGCTCGAAACATGTAGAAGCATGAAATAAACTTATTTGAAAACAAAAATTTTGTGCATCAAGTTGGTTAATTACTGAGATAAATATTGAGTTTACAGAAGTTACTGACGTATGATTGAGAGCTGATTCGTGTCTATTTTTAGTATCAAACAGAATAAAGTGTAGGTACTGATAGAATATATACTGCAGTTATTTAAAAACTCTCTACTCCAGCTAGTTGCTAGTGTGTGGTTGAAGAGAATGACTCTACCATAAATACTGGAACCCGTAATATACAAAAGAGACAACATACACGTTGTCATACAACATACTGCCAATTTACCGAAAAACAGCAATATAGTAATTTCTGCCTAATATATTAATATTAGGAACCCACAACACCAAAGGCATCATAAGGTTGTCAAACAACAACCATATTAAACCATATCTTGGTAGGGTCTAATTCCGAACCACGACCTTTACCGAGCTTGTGTATACCATCCACCAACAAACATCAACGATCCGCTGGAGCAGAGAAATTTTAACTAATTTTAGTACACATTTAATCAAACCCTGTTTTTTATTCTGCCTTTGATGACTGGCATGGTCGAAGGATGTTGCCAATCTTAGTTTGATACTGATAGCTAAAATTTAATAAGACTGTTACTATGGATTTAACAACCACCACACAGTCTATCTGATCAATAAAACTATAATATCTTATTTCCTTGTATCTTCCAACATTATCCCCAAGGACACAATGTAAAGCACGTCAAGTCTTTGTTTTTACAGTGATTCAAGACACCAAGGCTTATATGCATACAAAACGACGGACAGACGATATTCCAAATATAACAATCAGTCTTCGAGACCACACACAATTACTTTTGATGTTCGTGTGACCGTGCATCCTTAATATGAAATGAAGTGTGAGACCAACTAGATGCAATAAATTATGGTTTATTAACAATATATTAGCTCAACATGTTTCAGGCATCATTATGCCCATCTTCAGGAGCGCTAGACCGTATGTCACTGCATATGGTATTCAGCACTAGATGTGCTGGCTGGAGTCTTGGTAAGCCGAGAAGCAGGCCGTGTGCACATGGCCTGCTTCTCGGCTTCCCAAGACTCCAGCCAGCACATCTAGTGATGAATACCATATGCAGTAATGTCGGTCTTGCGCTCCTGAAGATGGGCATAATGATGCCTGAAACATGTTGAGCTAATGGATTGTTAATAAACCATAATTTATTGCATCTAGTTGGTCTCACACGCCATTTCACTCACAATCACTCTTCACAGTGCTGAAAACCGAAATTTTTAAAATTAGTTTCTGGAGCACTGAACTTTCTCCCTAGTACAAGATAGCTCTCATGTATTGATCTAAGAAGACCATAATAGTCTAGTCCCTTAGATTCCTCGCCCCCTGCAGTAGTTGCTTTTTGTGACGGGCGAAGCTGGTTGGGCTCGGGGGTATCATGCGATGTGCTGCCGTCTCCGACACGATTGCCCAAGGTATTTCAAGACAAGTAGGATATAAAAAGTGTTGTTAGATACACTTACACAGAAGTTGTAGACCTGAGTGGCTTGTCACTTTATCATTCGTGTCCCTACGCCTTGTTGTCTAGGCAACGTTATTATCGACGCATCCTTCAAACACGAAACCTGCGATGTTTGAAGACGTCAGTCACCTCTAGTCCATCAGCAGTTAAAATTGCACACATGACAATGAAGATCACACAGTTCTTTACGTGCATAAAGCACACTTTCTGTGCCTAACGATCTAATTTGTGAGCTATCCACCGAAACACGATCTCAGTGGCCACGCGGTCTAAGACGTGGATCTGCAGCCGCTCGATTGCTGGAATTTCTGGTTCGAATCACGCCGAAGGCATGGACGTCTGTCTCGTGTGAGTGTCGTGTGATGCCATGTATAAAATCACTGATTAGGAATGATCACTTATCCAGTAGAGTCCCACCAGTTGCGGTGTCTCGCTGTGATCGTGAAGTGACGATAATGAGGAAGGCCTGGCCCACTAAGGGCTGTTGCGCCATGGGGAAAAATTCCAGAAAATGGGAGGGTAAAACAGGGGTAACTGAATGTAGACGACACAGGGCAATATTTAGGGATTAATGATAATCTTTTAGTTTCGGAAATACAATAACCATTACCGAGAATATGTTATTCTACCCTTCACTTATTGGGCAATGTAAGATCTCGAACAAACTCCACAGAGCAGAGTCCTTCTTGAGAAGCCAATCGGTTCTCAGCTAGTCAAGAAATTTCCAGCATTTTATGGAACCCGAAGGTTCATTACCGCATTCACAACAGCCCGCCACCCGTCCCTTTTCTGAGCCAGATCAATCCAGTAAATGTTGCCATCGCACTTGCTGAAGATCCATTTTACTATTATCCTCCCATCTAAGCCTGGGTCTTCCAAGTGGTCTCTTTCCCTCAGGTTTCCCCACCAAAACCTGCACGCACCTCTCCTCTCCTCCATACGTGCTACGTGTCCCGCCCACCTCCCTCGAAACCAGATGAAAGTAGAGTGGTCACTTCGATGACGTTTTCTCTAAGAAGTCTCTATGAAAAGCATTGTATAGGATATGCTGTCTAGGCTTCGGTGCATATCTGTGCGCAGAAGCAAGAAAATAATTTATAGCCTTTATGGAATCAAATCCCGATCATCTAGCTCACAGTCACTGATTTCCTTCCTTTACTTCTTAAAGACTACATAAAGGAAGCTCCCAGACCATAAAACTCATAAAAATTATTTCCTTAAGAGGACTTTCTTTTGTTATCCTTGTAACATACCAATTAGGTTGCAGCAGACTGCAAATGAATAGCTTATGGTGTCAAGAGATGGCAGGACAGGTTTCTTTTTACTGATAACATCACAATATAGACATATACAGCGAAGAAATCTTGGTCTCAAAGCGACAAAACTTGTTAGAAGCGCGAGAAGGGTTACAAACTTGGGTGACCAGTACTCGGACAAATCCAACCATAAATAAAAGAGAACGTATCTGAATGTTACTGCCAGCCCCTGCGGGACAGCAGCGGTAGACAAATGCACATGTCATAATTTGCATATGATAAGGAGGCGGGGCCCATCACACTTCTCGATAATTCTTCACTCTGTGGAGTTAGCGAATTCGTTTAGGTTAACGCGTCAGTACATATGACAATAGGCATTACCGCCTCATTCAAAGTTATACACAATCCGAACTACCATACAGATATGTGAGCGGGTGTGTCTTCTGCAAGAAGTTGTAAAGAATTACCAGTTACGAGTCTAACAACAGGAAGTGCCTCTTAAAACCTCAGTCCATTTCCAAGCACCCGGCAACAACCATATGACCTGTTACTAAGTACAAAAGTTACGCAATGTGCATTAAAACAGATAAAGATCTACTGAACAAACTAAGAAGACCAAAACTGACATTTAGAGTATCATTAGTAGTAGCATATACACACGTTCAAAATATCATTCATGAGAATAAAGTGGTATAAATCGCTAATAAGTATTTTAAAATCTTAAAACACCTTATATATACAGGGGTGCTTAAGTCGTTAGCCCGACCAGGAAGGAAACAAGTTCGGAAGCATGTCAGGGACGCGCGCGATTTCAACAACATCGAGACGCGAGATATCATCAAGT
>Ga0123353_10013945_pt1 | contig 11556 bp, 7 predicted proteins | sample TergutLab28metaG_3_FD_92763 | JGI IMG/M metagenome (GOLD analysis project Ga0123353, IMG submission 92763) | Labiotermes labralis P3 segment gut microbial communities from Petit-Saut dam, French Guiana - Lab288 P3 | ecosystem: Host-associated > Arthropoda: Insects > Digestive system > Gut ... | reverse complement strand
GCCCGCGTTCAATACGATTTCGTGTTTCACCGTCGTCGCGGAACGGATCGGGCGCGCGTGTATTTGCGAGGTATCCCCGCCCTCGACGTAAAGATATACCGTGCCGTAACGGCAGCGGAAGGTTTCTTCCTTGCCCGGGATGCCCGCACTGTCGACGTGTCTGTGCTCGGGGCAAGTCTGGTACGGAAACAGCACCAGCTCTTTGGCGCATACCCGTTCGGTATTGACATAGGTCAAAATCTCCAGCCCGATGTTATCCAAGTCGGACAGCCCGAAGTCCGCGACCTCCACGCGTTCCTTCTCGCGCTCGGTCACCACGATGTCCGCGCGTTTAAAATATTCCAGCGTCCGTTTGACGGCCGTTTCATATTGTAATTTCGTGATCATGACAAGTTTCCTCAAGCAAAAGTTTTTTGGCAAGGGTCGGGAAGTCCTTTTTTGCCTAAAAAAGGCCTTCCCGAAAACCATACCGTTCCACCAATCCCATGGTACTCTCAAAATCCCGCGCGCCGCCCGTTCCGTCGCATGCGGACAGGCTTGCCGCCGCGCAAGCGGCCCCGGTTTCAAGCGCGCGCCGGGACGCAAAGCCCTTGTACAGCGCGTACAGAACGCCTGCGCAAAAGGCGTCGCCCGCTCCCGCCGTTCCCTTGATGTAGCCGGCGGGCAGATTCAGCGAGGGCGCCGTTGTGAACGCTCCGGACGCGTCCATCATAAAGCCAGCTTCCGGGCAATGGACCGCGACAGCTTCGGAAACGCCCAGCGCGACAAAAGCGCGGCATATTTTTTCGATGTTTTCGGGCAGGATGCGGCCGTCCGGCGAACGCGGCTCGATACCTGTCACCATCCCGCTTTCGGTCTCGTTGAGTACCGCGTAGTTGCAGTATTTTAAAGCGGGGGTGACGACCCGGGCAAAACGAGAACCGGCCTCGCTCACCACGTCGATCGAGGTTTTGATTTTTGCGTTCTGGACCTCGCGAAGCGCGCGCGCCATGACCGTTCCGCACACGGGGTCGGGTGCGTCGAATTTATCCAGAAGCAGCGCGTAGCCCATATGGAAAATATCGCAATCCAAGCTGTCAAAGCCAATGTCGCCGTAATCGAACAGCGCGTTCGCACCGCGCGCGTGGAAAAATGTACGTGCGCCCGTGCCGGCCGCCGTCATCACATCGGTAAAACTGGTGGGCGCTCCGGGCGTAACTTTGACGCGGGATATGTCCATGCCGGCATCTCGCATGCGGCCGATCGCGTACGCGCCGTCCGCGTCGCCGCCCACGCGGCCCGCGGCGGTTACCCCGAGACTCTTGTCAAGCGCTGCCAGTACGATGCCGGTGTTGCACACCGCACCGCCCACGCTTTTGGACACGTCGGAAATATTGCACAAATGATTCTCTTGCGGGTACACGTCGATGGCCTTGATGTGATCGACGATGATGTTCCCCGCGACCGTGATTCCTCTTTTCATATGCGTTACGAATCCTTCGCGTCTAATGGTACCATATTTCGGGCGAATATGGTATCATATAAGGGCAATAATCAATACTTGCGTAAGGGGGCTAAAAAGCGTGAAGATCATTTTGTTAAAAGACGTCAAGGACCAGGGCAGGGCGGGCGACTTGATCAGCGTGAGCGACGGATACGCGCGCAATTTTCTGCTCAAGAACAAGCTCGCTAAAGAAGCGACCGCGTCTGCGGTCAACGAGTTCGAGCAGCACAAAAAATCCGAGGAGCACCGCAAGCAGGTCGAGCGTGAGGAATACGTCAAATTGGCAGGCAGGCTGAACGACTTTACGCTGATGATGAGCGTCAAGTGCGGCGAGACCGGTAAAATCTTCGGTTCCATCATGTCCACGCACATCGCGGCCGATCTTGCGCGCGCCGGCTTTGACGTGGACAAGAAGAAGATCGTGTTACCCGAGCCCATCAAAAATGCAGGCAATTACATCGTCGACATCCGGCTCTACCCCGAGATCTCGGCCAAATTAAAGGTGAAAGTAGAAAAGAAATAGGGAAATGGACGGCATTCAGTTTGAAGAAAAAAGAAGCGGACACATTATTTGATAGTATTGACGCCTCATTAAGGTACGGAACTGTCCGTTTGCCAAAATTAGCACGCGTTTTCTTATATACTGGTTTTATAGTTGGTCTTGTCTTTTCGATTTTTTGTGTATTTATTGCTATTTTTTCAGAACCGAATGCTATTGCTGTAGCCATTTTTTTTATTATTCTTGCAATAATATGCTTTATAGTGTTGGCGCGATTTTATAGATTAAAGAAAAAAATTAAACTATGGCTAGAAGATGCCGTCGGGCTGAAAGCGAGATGCGCAATCTTAGGGAAAGAGCCGCCGAAAGAAACTAATCCGGTGCTTGTCGCGCTTGAAGTGGCGGCGGCGTTAGCCGGAGCCGGTTCGGATATACCGCCGAAAATCCAAGTTACGTTTAAATATAACGGTAAAGTAATTAAAAGGATTAGCGGAAAACAAGGCTATTCAGCGGAAGCGATGGAAACCGGACGAAGTCTGATTTTCAAAAAATTTATTGGGAAAGCTATGGATGTTTTGTACTCGCCCGAATATGATCAAGTTTTTCTTTTAAAGCTTGATAACTCATCGACAGAGGAACCTCCTCTTGACAATAACGCGCAAGCCGGATAATTTTATAGAAATGGTGATCCAATCCGTTGAATTAGAGAATTTCCGAAACTACAAAGCCGCCTGCGCCGAGTTTGTTCCGGGCGTGAACGCCGTAGTGGGTGCGAACGCGCAGGGCAAGACAAACCTGGTTGAAGCGGTCTATTTTGCATGCACGGGCAGGTCGCCCAAAATCAGCAAAGACAAAGAGCTGATTCATTTTGACCGTGACAACGCCTATGTTTCGGTGACGGGCGCGCGGTTGTGCGGACGGGAGCGGATCGAAATTTATCTGACCCGCGCGGATAACAAGCGCGTAAGTATCAACGCAACACCGATCAAACGGCTGGGCGAGCTTTTGGGTGTGCTGGACGCGGTCTTTTTCTCGCCCGAGGAGCTCAAAATCATCAAGGAGGGGCCGTCCGAGAGGCGCCGCTATATGGATGTGGCGGTGTCTCAGCTTTCGCGGCGGTATTTTTACGCGCTCAACCGCTATCACAAGGCGCTCTTGCAGCGGAACAGGCTGCTCAAGACAGGCAAATCTCTTAAAGAAACGCTGCCCGTATGGGACGCGCAGCTCGCCGAGCCCGGCGCGGTTGTGGCGGCGGCGCGGTGCGCGTTTGCACACACCCTCGCGCCGCTCGCCTGTGAGGCGCACCTGTTTTTAACAGACGGCAAGGAAGCGTTGGCGCTTGCTTACGAGGGCATAAACGGTGAAAACGAGAAGGAGAACGAAGCCGCCATATTGGATGGTCTGGCGCGCGGGTTCGCCAAGGACTGCGAGAACGGCTACACCGGCTTAGGCCCGCACAAGGACGACATTCAGATTAAGGTAGACGGACGGGATATCCGCGTGTACGGTTCGCAAGGGCAGCAGCGCACGGCCGCGTTGTCACTCAAGCTCGCCGAGTTGGAAGTCTTTAAGAGCGAAGCGGGCGAATACCCCGTGCTCATTTTGGACGACGTGTTGAGCGAGCTGGACGCAAGCCGCCGCCAAAAACTGCTCGAGCGCGCCCGCGGTATCCAAACCCTAATTACGGATACCGCCGTCAATTTTCCCGCCGACAAAACTTTCGTAATCGAAGCGGGAAAGATCATCGGAAATTGACAACGACGTTATATCATGACATGCTATTTGTATGAACGTACGCAGAATATTTATATCTTTCCTTGGAGACATAGAAACATACCAAATCTACGACGATGGGAAAGTTTTTCCGCGACATCGATGATATTTTTTTAATTAACTCTGGCTTTTTACTCTACAATTTCATCGCTTTCGCCTTGCAAGCTCCGTTGGATTATCTCGTCGACCGCGTCCGCTTAAGCCATCTTTATTTTTCAATCATCGGATGCTTGTTGGTGACGTTCGGGCTGATTCTTCCTATTTCCCCTTGGGCAAAACTCATCCTATGCGCAGGAGGAAACGCTTTGTTCCACATCGGCGGAAGAATTAACGGACGTAGCGCGGAACAATAGATGAACAGCAAAAGGCCGCTCTCGCAAGGGGCGGTCTTTTTAAAAATAGCAAATGAGGCGTTTTCGGAGGGGTAAACCTGCGGAAAATGTCAAACATGCCGCTACGCGCATATTTCGGGCTTTAAAACGAATGCTCCAAAATATATTTTGATTTCTCGGCGTTTTCGCTTTCTATTTGAGCGGAGAAATGGTATAATCTATACGGACAAAAACGGTTCGTTTTTAACGGAGATTTTTGGTATGGACAAGGACAAAAAGAAGAAGATTACGGCGCAGTACGATGCGAGCGGCATCCAGGTGCTGGAAGGGCTTGAGCCCGTCCGCAAACGCCCCGGCATGTACATCGGCTCCACCGATACACGCGGGCTGCACCATCTCGTCATCGAGATCGTGGACAACAGTGTGGACGAGGCGCTCGCCGGCTACTGCGACCGCATCGAGGTCACCATCCGCAAGGACGGCGCGCTGTCGGTCAGCGACAACGGGCGCGGTATTCCGGTCGGCGTGCCCAAGGGCGAGAAGAAGTCGGCGGTCGAGGTCGTCCTCACCAAGCTGCACGCGGGCGGCAAGTTCGGCGGCGGCGGCTACAAGGTTTCGGGCGGCCTGCACGGCGTGGGCTTGTCCGCGGTCAACGCGCTGTCCGAATGGCTGGAGGTCGAGGTTTGCCAGGACGGCAAAAAATACGGCCAAAAATACAACCGCGGCGTGCCCCAGCGCGACCTTGCCGAACTCGGCAAGGTCAAAACCACAGGCACCAAGATCACGTTCTTCCCCGACGACGAGATTTTCGAGACCACCGAATTTGATTTTGATGCGATCAAATTTAGGCTGCGCGAGGTGGCGTACCTAAACAAGGGCCTGCGCATCGATTTCGCGGACGAGCGCAAGGGCCAGAATCGTTCGGAGAGTTTTTGCTATGAGGGCGGTATTTTGGACTTTGTCAACGACCTCAACCGCGAGAAGGATACGGTGTTTTCCGAGCCGATCTATTTTGAATGCACCTATAAAGACGACTCCGTGGAAGTCGCGATGCAATACAACGACTCGTACAACGAGCAGATTTATACGTTCGCGAACAATATCAATACCGAGGAAGGCGGCACCCATCTGATCGGTTTCCGCAACGCGCTGACCAAGGTCATCAACGACAGCGGGCGCAAGCTGGGCGTGCTCAAGGAGGACGACAAGCTGAGCGGCGACGACGTCCGCGAGGGCATCACGGCCGTCATCAGCGTCAAGCTGCTGGAGCCGCAATTCGAAGGCCAAACCAAGACCAAGCTGGGCAATTCGGACATGCGGGCGACGGTGGAGAAGGCCGTGACCGAGGGGCTGGGCTCTTACCTGGAGGAGAATCCCAAGGAGGCGCGTGAGCTGATCCTCAAGGCGATCACCGCACAGCGCGCCCGCGAGGCGGCGCGCAACGCGCGCGACCTCACCCGCCGCAAATCGGCTCTCGAGAATACGACCTTACCCGGCAAGCTGACCGACTGTACCGAACGCAACAGCGCGCTGACCGAGATTTACATCGTCGAGGGCGACAGCGCGGGCGGCACGGCGCGGCAGGGACGCGACAGGCGGTTCCAGGCGATCCTGCCCCTGCGAGGCAAGATCCTCAACGTCGAAAAGGCGCGCATCGACAAGGTGCTGGTCAACGCCGAAATCAAGAATATGATCACGGCGTTCGGCTGCGGCATTTCCGACGAGTTCGACATGGCTAAGCTGCGGTACAACCGCATCATCTGCATGACCGACGCCGACGTGGACGGCAGCCACATCCGCATCCTGCTGCTGACCTTCTTCTACCGTTACATGCGGCCGCTGGTGGAGGAAGGGCACGTCTACATCGCCCAGCCGCCGCTGTACAAGATCGCCCGCTCCGGTCGGGAAGTCTATTGCTACAACGACAAGGAGCTGGAAGACAAGCTGGAGGAGATGGGACGCAAGGGCTGCAACATCCAGCGCTACAAGGGCCTGGGTGAAATGAACGCGGAACAGCTTTGGGCGACCACGATGAACCCGGAAACGCGGACGCTTCTCAAGGTCACGCTGCCCGACGCCTACGAGGCGGACACGATCTTCTCCGTCTTGATGGGCGAGCTGCCCGAGCAACGCCGTAAGTTTATCGAGGAGAACGCGAAGTTGGTAAAAGAGTTGGACATTTAGTGGAAGCATTCATCGCCGGATATGGCCTACGCTCGCTCGTCGGCTTGCGCACGTACACATTTAAGTACGAGCGCGGCGCACGGCCGAGCCGCACAACCGCTTGCGGTTGCCCGCTTTGCGGACAGCAAAGCGAGAGGAGGCGAGGGCTCGCGACTGTTGGCCGTCTGCGGCGCGGTTGCTTCTCCACTGCTTACACCGCTGTCGATGCGGTAAAACGGAGTTTTTAATCATGGCAAGCAAAGATAAAGAAAAAGAATTTTCGGAAGAGTTCGGTAAGGTGCTGGCAAAAACCAAGGTAGTGCCCGTACAGGCGACCGACGAGATGAAGAAATCGTTTATCGCGTACGCGATGGCGGTCAACGTCTCGCGCGCCATTCCCGACGTACGCGACGGGCTCAAGCCCGTTCACCGGCGTATTTTGTACGCGATGAACGAGATTTCCAACACCTCGGACAAGCCGCACAAGAAATGCGCGCGTATCGTCGGCGAGGTGCTGGGCAAATACCATCCGCACGGAGACGCGTCGGTCTACGCCGCGCTTGTTAGGCTCGCGCAGGACTTCTCCATCCGCTACACGCTGGTGGACGGGCACGGCAACTTCGGCAGTATTGACAACGACCCGCCCGCCGCGCAGCGGTATACCGAGGCGCGGCTGTCCAAGATTTCGGACGAGATGCTCCGGGACATCGAGAAGGAGACGGTCGACCAGTACCCCAACTTCGACGATACGCTGATGCAGCCGACCGTTATGCCCGCGGGCTTTCCCAACCTGCTGGTCAACGGCGCGGACGGTATCGCCGTCGGCATGGCGACCAACATTCCGCCCCACAACCTCCGCGAGGTGATCGACGCCTGCGTGCTGGTACTGGACGATCCGACGGTCACGGTGGACGAGCTGATGATTTTGGTGCCCGGTCCCGATTATCCCACCGGCGGCGTGGTGATGGGCAAGGGCGCGATGTACATGGCGTACCGGACGGGCCACGGCGGCGTGACGGTCCGTGCAAAAACGGCCATCGAGGAATATACGGGCAAGGACGGCGGCGCGGCGCGGTCGCGCATCGCGATTACCGAGCTGCCTTATCAAGTCTATAAATCCGAGCTGATTGAGCAGATCGCGGAGCTTGTGAAGGACAAGCGCATCGAGGGTATTTCGGACATCCGCGACGAGTCCGACCGCAAGGAAGGCATCCGCATCGTGCTGGAAATCAAGCGCGACGCGCAGGCGCAGGTCGTACTCAACATGCTGTTCAAGCATACCAACCTCCAGTCGTCCACCGGCATCAACTTTCTCTCGTTGGTCAACGGCGAGCCCAGGGTCCTCAACCTCAAGGAGATGATCGTCCACTACGTCGAGCACCGCAAGGACGTGATCGTGCGGCGCACGCGCTACGACCTCGCCAAGGCGGAGGAGAAGGCGCATATTCTGGAAGGCATTGTCAAGGTGCTGGACGACATCGACAAGGCGATCGCGATCATCAAGGCGTCGCGCGACAAGTTCGAGGCGGCCGAGGGTTTGATTAGAGCCTTTATTTTGACGGACAAACAGGCGAACGCCATTTTGGAAATGCGCTTGCAGCGGCTGACCTCGCTGGAGGTCGAGTCTCTGAGGCGCGAATACGCCGAGTTGCTCGTGTTGATCGCCGACCTCAAGGCGATCCTCGCCTCACCAGAGCGCGTGATCGAGATCGCCAAATCCGAGCTATTGCAAATCCGCGAAAAATACGGCGACGACCGCCGCACCGAGATCTGCCAGGATCTGAGCGACATCGACATCGGTGACTTGATCGAGCGTGAGGACGTTGTCATTTCGATGACGCACTTCGGCTACATCAAGCGGCTCCCGACCGCCGAATATAAGACGCAGCGGCGCGGCGGCCGGGGCGTTACCGCGCACAAGCCCAAGGAAGAGGACTTCGTGGAGGATATGTTCATTACCTGCACGCACGACGATTTGATGTTCTTTACCAACAAGGGCAGAGTGTTTGTGATCAAAGCGTACGAGGTGCCCGAGGCGCAGAAGCAGGCGCGCGGGCGCGCGATCGTCAACCTGCTCCAACTCGCTGACGGCGAGATCGTATCCGCCGTCATCCCGATGAAGGAGGACGCGCCGCTCAAGGGCAATTTGATGATGGCGACCCGGCAGGGACTGGTCAAAAAGACGGCTCTGACCGAATTTGAGAATGTGCGCAAGACGGGCAAGAAGGCGATTACGCTGTTGGATGACGACGAGCTGATCAGCGTACAGCTGACGTCGGGCCGCGATGAGATTTTGATGGCGAGCTCTGAGGGCAAGTGCATCCGGTTCTCCGAGGAGGATGTACGGCAGATGGGGCGCGGCGCGCAGGGCGTGCGCAGCATGAAGTTGAACAAGGGCGACTACGTGGTCGACATGACCGTGCTCAAGCCCAATTACCATATTTTGACCGTGTCGGGTTTCGGTTACGGCAAGCGCACCGAGATCGAGGATTACAGGCTGCAATCACGCGCGGGCAAGGGTATCAAGGCGGGTATCTTCAACGAAAAAACGGGTAAGCTCGTCAACCTCAAGCTGGTCGCGCCAGACGAGGACATCATGGTTATTTCCGACGACGGCACGATCATCCGTATGCGCGCGCAGGAGATATCCGTCATCGGCCGCGACACGCAGGGCGTGCGCTTGATGAAGATTAAGCAGGAATGCGCGGTCGTTTGTGTCGCGGTCGCCAAGGCCGAGGCCGAGGATGACGAAGGCGTCGAGGGCGCGGCGGAGTAATTTATACCAGAAGCAAAAAACGTTGCCCGGGCTCCCAAGAAAACAAAAGATTTTCTTGGGTGGGATTGCAAGGAGTTTTTTGTGACGCCGCGAGAAGGGCACAACCCCCGCCATTGTCGAGCCCGGTGATTGCTTGCAACAGCAAGACCCAAGCGAGGTGCCTTAGGGTTTAATATCCTTTATATTGTTTTTTCTGGGGGGAGCCGTTTTTGAAAAAACGGCTCCCCCCAGAACCCCCTTTCGAAAAACTTTTTATTTATTTTTATAAAGGAACGTCAAGCACTCAGCTCAAAAATTGGGCGGATTCGTATCGGTTACCAACGTGCCCCGCAAGGGCGCCGAGTTTACCGTAACGGGATTGTTTGCAAGTGAATCCGCTTTCGGCTATAAAATTGCGCTCAAGACGCGGTCTGCGGATGCGCGGGGAGAATAACCCCGTTGCGTATATCGTTTGGCGCGGGCGAAAGATAGATTTGTTCCTCCGTCGGGCGGTCCCATATGCCCTCGTACCGCACGCCTTTAAGCGGCGCGTAGGCATCCGAGCGGATCCGAGTTTCTTTAATTAGCTTGTTTCCCTTATAATATTGCAGATATCCGCGGCTTTGGAGACCGTCCTTGGGCGAGGTTTCGACATGGAATTCGCCTTTGTAAGGCGCGGACTCGCGGTATTTGCCTGCAAGGTCAAGCAGGGTTTCCCAACCCGGATGCGGCGTGGTTTTGACGACTTCGCTGCGGCGCGCGATCCGATACGGGAGCTTTGTGCCGTAGAATTCGACGGTCGCGCGGTTTTGATCGGCATGTGCGCGTATAAAAACGGGCAGTTCCGAGGTATTGATAAATTTGAGGTCGCTCCAGGTTGCGTTGACCATCGCGTCGAAGGACGGGGGCACGTAGCCGACGCTCAGCGAGTGCGGGTTGGCCGCTTCGATCTTCATGTCGGCGAGCAGCGCGGCGTTGTACAGCGTGGTCGACGATTGGCACACGCCGCCGCCCACGCCGTCTTCGAATTTTCCGTTTAAAATGATTTTGGCCTCCATAAAACCATTTGCGGCCGTGCGCAGCCCCACGACGGCGTTGAACGAGACCGTTTGGCCCGGCTCTACGCGCATCCCGTTAAATTTGGACAGCGCGCGCGCCACGTTGTGCTTGCGCGCGGGGGCAGACGAAGCGATCGAAGTGGAAAAGGAACAGCGGCGGTTCGTGCAGGCCGTCAGCGTTTGCGCCGTTATTTCCGCTTGAACGGGCGCGGTTTGGACGGCGACCTCAAACCGGGGCGATTGTAAAAATTTTTCATGCATTTGGCGGTATAGCGCGTCGCGGTCGGCGCTGAGTCCGGCGTGTTCCGGGACGATCCCGAATTTGATCTCGGCGTCCGGGCGGAATATGATCCGGGCGTCTACGGGCGCGGCGTCTGCATATTTTTGCAAAAATATTTCCACATCGTCGGCAAGCCCCCGGAACATAAAACGGAACGCGCGTTCGCCGCCGTACCCCATGCGGCGTATCTTGTCCATTGTCTTCGCGCGGGCTTGATAATCCGTGAGTCGGTTGAATTTCGCGCCCTCTGTGCCGTCGATGTAATCGCCGCCGTCATATAGATAATCGGCTAAGTCGAAGGCGCGGCGGACGCGTCCGCATTTTAGCGTAACAACTTCGCCGGATTGCGGGCGCGGCGCCCAAAAATCCGTCTCGCGGTCCGTGTTGAAGATAGAATAGGCATCGGCGCCGAAGGATTCGTCGGTATAATCATCTTCATCTTCTTCCAAAATTTCATATTGCCCGGCATCCGGGGCTGACGCCGCATGACAATTGACAAATGACACCCCCACCGTCGGCTTCGCCGCCACCCCATCGAGGGAGGGGAATGGACAGATGGCCAATAAGGTTATTGTCACCAAGAGGATTGACCGCGTCGTTGTCATTGCGAGGAGCGCGAAAGCGCTACGCGGCAATCTCTGAATGCGATTCGAATAGATTGCCGCGCCGGACTTTGTCCTCCTCGCAATGACGTTTTGTCCTCTGTCATTTGTCATTTGAATTAGTATTTACTGGTTTTACGCGAATATATATGATATAATTGGTAATCATGGCTAAATCGGATTATCAAAAAGCGGCGGGCAAGATCACAATGTCGTTGGCCGCCAAAATGATCATTGCGCTGCTCGTTACGGGCATCTTAGGCGGGAGTTTGTATTTTTCCCGTCACATCGAGCTCGCGCTCGGCATCGGCGAGCCGGAATTTACCGTCACGGAAAATACCGGCGAAACGTCGTCCACCATCGTTTCATCCTCGGACGGCGCGCTGAACATCCATTTTTTGGATGTCGGGCAGGGTGATTGCACCATTGTCGAATTTCCGGACGGCAGCACTATGCTGATCGACGCTGCGGACAACAATTTTAACAAAGGCAAGGCGTTTTCCTACGACGCGAAGTCGCCCAAGGATCACATATTACAATATATCAACGAGACACTCAAAGCATCGCTGCCGGGTTTTAAGCAGTTTACCTATGTGATGATTACGCACCCG